>Ga0055584_100002372_pt1 | contig 18609 bp, 10 predicted proteins | sample OSDHelmetaG_FD_58716 | JGI IMG/M metagenome (GOLD analysis project Ga0055584, IMG submission 58716) | Pelagic marine sediment microbial communities from the LTER site Helgoland, North Sea, for post-phytoplankton bloom and carbon turnover... | ecosystem: Environmental > Aquatic > Marine >... | reverse complement strand
GACACCGCCGACACCGCCGACACCGCCGACACCGCCGACACCGCCGACACCGCCGACACCATCAGCCCGGACTACGAGGGACCGGACGGGACGCCGTTCTCCATGGTCCTCACCGACCCCGACGGCAGCGCCCGCGAAGTGCAAGGCATCCTGTCCATCGCCCAGGTCGACGCCACCAACTTCGTCCTGAACGTGGTCCTGGCCAGCGACGACATCGGCCTCATCGAGGTCCAGATCGAAGACACGATCGGCAACCCGGCCCAGCCGGAGGTCCTGGCCCTCGACACCCCCGTCAACGAGTGGAAGCGCTGGGTCTCCAAGGGCGACGCGGGCACCGGTTCGTTCGCCGACGGCGGCAGCGGAACGGTCGGCGTGGTCCTGCTGGGCGAAGGCGACATGGAGCTCGACGTCTCCGTCGAAGGCACGGACACGCTCGGCACCCGGCTCTACCTCAAGAAGCGCCCCGGCGCCCCCAAGGGCCGCCTCCGGTCCCCCAAGGTGCGGGCCATGGTCGAGGTCCTCTGAGCCCCCGTCCTCGAGGACGAACTCGAACCCCGATCCCGCAACGCCTCGACCCCGGTCGGGGCGTTGCTGCGTTCTGGACTCGGCTCAGGCCCCGTCGATGACGGTGGGCACCATCCCCCGCGCGATGGAGATCTGGTCGAGGAACGCATGCAGCACCGCATGCATCTCCTCGTTCACCTTGCGGGGGTCGGTCTCCATGCGCGGCGTCCAGGAGGACAAGGCCCGCTGCAGGATCGCCAGCGCCCCCTCGTACTCGGCCTGGATCTCACCGTTCCCGCCATCCGCCCGCAGCCGACGGGCCTGCACCCGCAGCCCTTGGAACGCATCGCGGATGTCGTCGGGGGCTGGCTCCTTGCGCAGGTTCCCCACCCGCGTCGCCTTGCTCCACAGCTGGAACCAGCACACGGTGCTCAGCTTGATCGGGATGCCCTCGGACCAGCCCACGCGGTACGGCGGCTTGCCCATCACCACGTTGTCCTCGGAGAACAGGGACTCCATCGCCTTGCGGACCTGCTCCAGCCCTGCCTCGGCGGTCTCCAGCGCGACGTCGTCGATGCCGAACTTCGCCAGCGTCATGCGCGCGATGGGGTCCTTCGCCACGTAGGCGCCGTAGGCCAGCGAGTACTTCGCCAGGGTCGGGTTCATGGCCCGGGCCTGCAGGCCCAGACGCCGGTTCGACGGGTTCTCCAGCGCCTGGACCGTCTTGTTCCAGGCGGACTTCACCTGCTGCTTGCGCACGATCCGGTAGATGAGCTCCTCCATCGTCGCCGCGGCCTGGGCCGACTTGTCGATGATCGTGCCGATCACCAGCCCGATGCCCTGGGCCGCCGCTCCGGCGACCGAGATGATCTGCCCCACCAGGCGGACCACCAGCAGCGCCGCCTGCAGCACGTGGTGCGTGATCTGGGCCGCGGCCTCGTGGACCTCCGCCTCGATGGACGACAAGTAGGCCGACGCGCTGTCCCGCGACCAGCCCCGCGCCCCCTTCCACTTGTGGATTGCTGTCGCGTGCTCCAGCACCAGCGCGGCTTCCTTCGCGAAGTTCAGCGCGGTCCCGCCGATGGCCATGGCCGAGCAGAACTGCTGGGCCACCGCCATGCCGGCGCTGCCCACGGACACCAGGGTGTTCCACACCGCCTTGCGCGTCTTGTACTTGCCGACCAGCGCCGCCAGGGCGTCGTAGCCCGGGTCCCCGCCCGCGGCGAGCAGCTCCAGCGTCTCCCGGGTGGTCTCCCGCTCGTCGTCCAGCTCCTCCTTGGCCTTCGTCGCCTTCTGCTCGTTGCTGAGGGTCGGCTCCATGCCGTACTGCTCCCGCAGTCGCTGGGTCTCCAGCTCCGCCAGCTGCTTCTGGATGCGGCTGTTGGCGCCCTCCTGGGCGGTGTTGCTGGCGATCTGGCCGAACAGTTGCCCGAACGACTGCCCCATGGTCCCGCCGGCGCTTCCCTGGGCCGTGGAGAGCGACGTCAGGGAGCTCAACTTCATGCCGATGGCCGCCTTGGCCGCGTCGGTGTCGTTCAGCTCGGAGATGCCCAGAGGCGACACGCTCGCGTTGGCCTGGCGCTGATCTTCGGTCGCGCTCAGCTCCCCCAGCAGCTCCTGCAGCTCCGCATCGTCCAGGGGCGGGGACTCGTCTCCGTCGAGCCGCTTCTTGAGCAGCTTGAAGCGGTCCTCCTCGGCCGTGCGGTGGTCTTCCAGGGGCACGATGGCGAACTCGCTGATCGCCTTCGTCGCCGTCTCCGCGGCCTTGCTGAAGATCTCGAACCAGTCGTCGGGCGTCAGCTTGCCGTCCTTGAGCCGCACCTTCGCCTGCAGCGTGTCCACGAACTCTGCGGTCTTGGCCGCCGTGCGGAACGACTTCCCGATCCAGCGCGCCGCGTTGGCGAACGCCTCGCTGTCGCCGTCGTTGCCCGTCGCCTTCGACGCCACGACGAACGACTGCTCGATCACCAGCCCCAGTCCGTCGATGAACGAGGCGGCGTCGAACGTCTTGGTCTCCTGGTACTTGCGGACGATGGACTCCGCCGTCTTGCCCATCCGCGCCAGCCCGGCCCCGCCCTTGATGCCCGCGGTGACCATGCCGCCCCAGTTGCCGGCGTCCGACGAGCTCATCTCGCCCTGCTGCTCCAGGCCCAAGGCCAACGACTTGCCGATGACCGTGGCGAACTGGGTCATGCCGCGGTCCATGCCGCCGGCGATCTCCTGGGTCTTGAAGCCGACGTAGATCTCCTTGATGCCGGTGACGCCCGCGGAGGTCAGCTGCCCGATCGTGTCCACAAGCGCGCCGGTGGCGTAGGCCTCGGTCCCCGTCGGCGCGACCCCCGCGACCACCGCGGAGATGGACTGGCTCAGCACCTTGACCCCCAGGTCGATGGCCTCGGCGCCAAACGTGCTGGGCTTCTCGGAGTACTTCGCGAGGTCGCCCAGGTACAGCTTGTTGCTCTCGTCGAGCATCTCCGCGACGTCGCTGTACCGGTCCAGCAGCCACGTGTCACCGATGACGCCCTCCCGCACCAGCGGCGAGAACAGCTCGGTGCGGATGTCCTTGTCCGAGAAGAGCCGCTTGCTGACGCGGACGGGCTTCTGGGCAGGGTCCAGCTCCGTGGTCCACTCCCAGGTGGCCTTGAGCATGTAGTCCTTGAGCCCGAACAGGCGCGGCGCGCCCTGGCTGATCGAGTCCAGCTGCTCGGTGGTGATGGACTTGAACTTGCCGGCGTCGTCCACGACGTCGAAGGCCTTGCGGTAGTCCCCGGTGCCTTCGATGGTGCTCGACAGCGACGAGCCCGACATCATCTCCACGTCGAAGCCCAGGGCCTGGCGGACCTGGTTCAGGAACGACTCGTCGGCGGTGGTCTGGGCGATGCGTTCCAGGCCGAGCTGACGCAGGCGCACGCGGCGGGACTCGTCTTCGTCCTGGTAGTGCCGCAGCAGGTGGACGGCCGCCTCGGGGCCCTCGGGGAGCCCGCCCACCAGGGCGTCGGGTCCGGCGAACTCGATGATCCAGTCGGTGAGGTTCATGGCCTACAGCCCCTTCGGAATGCTGACGAGGAAGGTGCGCTCGAGCATCGTGAGCGAGCGGCGGAGCGGCGCGGACGCGGACCCGAAGCCCCCCGCCGGGGACTGCGCCAGCATCACGATGGCGGGGTCCTCGTCGAGCAACATGGCGTAGCGTCGGACGCGGCCCAGAGCCTCCTCCCGCACCTTGCGCGCCTTGCGCTTGTCGCCGGTGGAGAGGTGGCCGGCGAGCTGCCGGATCCAGCCGTCGAAGCCCGTGCCCCGGAACGCCCGCTTCAGGCGTGCCCGGGTCGCCTCGACCGCCTTCCTCCCGGCCGTCGTCAGCTCGGGACCGTCGCTGCCGTCGGCCGCCGCAAGCACCTGGTTCAGCGCGGTGTCCACCGCCGCCTTGAACCCCTCGACGTTGACCGCGAACACCCGGGCGTGCTCCGGCAGCTGCTCGCGGGCGTAGCGCGCTTCGGCCTCTTCGCTGCCCAGCCCGTACCGCTCGGCCTTCTGCAGGGCCATGAGCAGCATGTGCGAGCACGTCTCCAGGTCGCCGCTGGCGTCGAACGCCTTGCCCGCCAGGTCGAAGTCCTTGTCGACTTCGGACGCGTGAGCGCTCTTGAGCTTCGACGGTGAGTCGTCGGTGGCCAACGCCTGGGTCGCGCGGAGCTTGTGGTCGTCGCGGGCCTCCTCGAACGCGACGCGGTTCGTCTCCTTCTTCAGGGCGAGGGCCGCGATCTTGTTGGCCCCCAGGACGATGACCGTCTTGTCGACCAACGCCTGTTCGACTTCCTGCTTCAGGGCACGAAGCTTCGTCTCCGCTTCCCGAGGGGACTCTCCGGGCTGGGCCAGCTTCGACAGGTCCTTGATCTGCTGCAGGGCGTCCGCATGCCAGGCCTCCCCGTTCGCCGGGCTGGGCCGGGGAATGGCCTGGCGGTCCAACGCTTCGAGCTCGTCGGTGCTCAGGGCCGCCTTGAGCACGGCCTTGTTGGACCGTTTGGTCAACAGGGTCTGCGTCGCCTTGCCGACCTCCAGCGCGCTCTTGCGGGCGGCGCGATCAAGGTTGCACTCGACCCACAGGTACTCGATGCCCTCGGGCCCGTCCTTGAGCTCCGTCAGGGTCTCCAGGCTGTCCTGGATGGGCTGCTCCAAGGCGCGCCCGTCCAGCTCGTCCAGCTGCTCGGTCATCCCATCCCAGGCGGCGCGGCGGTACTTCTTCACCCGGCCGTCCTTGTTCAGCAGCTCCCGGGCGACCTTCAGCGCGGCCACCACCGCGGAGTAGGTCTTGCCCCACCCGCTGCCCGGGCTCAGTCCGCGCACCGCCTTGTCGATGGCAAGGGCGTCGTAGACCACCTGCTGCGCGCGCGCGGCGGCGGCGGTCAGGACGGACGGCAGATCGGTGCCCACAAAGAGCGCCAGCTCGGGCAGCGCACCGTCCCGCAGGAACGTCGCGAACACCTGCTCCTTCTTCTTCTGCGCCTTGTCGGGGCTCGTCACGTCGTACTCGATCGCGCCATCCAACAGCTCCTTCGCGCGGTCGAGCTTCATCTGGAGCACGTCCCGAAGGACCGCCAGGCGCGACTTCTGCGCGCGGACGTAGCGCTTCAACTGGTCGGTGTGCTGGACGTGGCGGCGCGTCAGCAGGTCCACCGCCGCAAAGTCCTCGGCGTCGGGCTGCTCGGCGTCGACGGCGCCGATGAGGGCGAGGGTGTCGGCGGCCAGCTGGTGGGTGTCGTCCTGAATCAGCACCGCGGCGCTGACCCACTCCAGGGCCTCCTGGTGGGCCGCCCGGTAGCGCGCCAGCGACGTCGCGAGCTTGCTGACCGCGACCAGCTCGTCCTGGCTCCCGCCCCCCTCGATCCGCCCCTGGAGCAGCGCGAGCCCGAGCAGCGTGGGGCCCGACGCCACGGCTTCCCGCTTCCAGCAAGTGGCCACCTCCGCCCGCCAGTCGTCCAGGATCTCCGCCAGGGCCGCGTTGAACCACTGGGCCGAGTCCTCGGGCGGGTTCGACATCGCCTCCAGCTCCACCCCGAGCCGCTCCAACCCCTGCTCCACGGTGCGGAGCGCCCCGCGCACCTCGCCGGCCTTCGCCGTGACCGCCAGCTGAGCCTCGCCCACAGCAACGAGCAGCAGGGTCATGGCCGCCTTGGCCGCTACGTCCGCCGCCTCGCCATCCAGCAAGCGCTTGACGTCCACCGCCACCTGGCTCGCGCGGATGGACCGGCCGTGGACGGCATCGGTCAGCTCCCGGAAGCCGGACCTCAAGGCAGCCAGGGGCACCGGCCACTCGAACGGGGGCTCCAGCTGCTCCGCCCAGGTCGCGAGCGCGCCAATGCGCACCTCGAAACCGTCCAGGCGCTTGAGTCCCGCCGCCGCGTCCTCGTAGGCCTTCGTGTAGCGCTGCCGCGCCTCCTCGATGCGGCCGACGACCCCCGCCAGCTCCTCGACCTCTTCGTCGGAGTCCGCGCCGCGGGCGGTGCGCCAAGGGTGGAACTCGACCTCCAGCGCGACCACGTCGCCGGGCTCGCCAACCCCCTTGAGCGCGTTGAGCCCGGTCTTGCCAACCTGAACGAGCCCGGTCACCTTCTTGCCCCGGGTCGTGAAGCCGCGGAGCTCCTGCTGGAACGCGCCGTTGACCCGCTCGACGATCCGCCGGCACCCCGGCAGGTCGGGCTCCAGCAGCTTGTCGGTGGCCTTCACGAGTCCCGCCAGCAGGCGGGCCTGACCGCGCTGGGTCAGCGGCGACGTCGCGATCGCGAAGCGCAGGTCCTGGATCACCGTGACGACGCGGTCGGGGGCGCCCGACTCAGACAGCCCCGCGATGGGGTCCCGCACGCTGGACAGCAGCTCGATCGCGGCTTCGGCCTTGGTCGCGGCGAGGGAGTAGCCGTGCAGGTCGAAGGCGCTGGACGCCGCATCGATCAGGGTGCTGGCGCCGTCCAGTTCGGGGGCGCGGGGGTTGAGGCGCTTCAACTCCGCGCTCAACAGCAGCGCGCGGTCGCGCAGGGCGATGGCGCGGCCGTAGGCCAGGCGCACCTCCTCCACCGCTTCGGCGTGATGGTCGTGCTCCGTCGTCATCAGCCGCGCGTAGCGGTCCACCGCACCGTTGGCGCCCGTGCTCGTCAGGATCGCCAGCGCGCGGACGGGGCCCGAAGGAGGGTCGTAGGCCGCCTCGTAGGCCGACTGCAGCATCTCCTTCAGCTCCGCTGCCAGACGCTCGGCCTCTTGAGCAAACTGCGTGGCCTGGTTCACGGTGCTGGGCGCGCGGCCGCGCACGAAGATCTTGCCCTTGTGCTCGCGCAGCAAGCGCGTGATCTCGCCGGCGCGAGCGTCGTACGCGAGCCACTCGGGGCCTGGGTCCAGCGGCGTACCGAGGGCGCGCGCGGCCAGGACTACGGGGGAGGTTTTCGGCGGCATGGCGGGCCCCTTAGCGGCGGGTCAGGCCCTGGACGACGCGGTCGATCGCGGCCAGGGGGTTGCTGTGCAGCGCCGGGCTCCCCAGGGGCGTCGCTTCCAACGCCTTGAGCTCCGGGCGCGCCTCGAGGCCCTTGCGCGCGGCCTTGAGCGCGGCCAACACCGCGGCTTCGGAGAAGCTGTGGGTGCCGAGCTGGTCGAACGCTTCGTCGACAGGGCCGGTGAGGCCGACGTACCAGTCCTCGATCTCGGCGATCCGCTCGAGGGGCTCGTGCCCGTCGGGGTGGGCAGCGAGCAGCGGGTCGTCACGCAGGATCGCGCCGATGGCCCCCAGCGCCGAACTCTGGGCCCCCGCCGAGGAGTCCCAGACCGCACGGAACAAGGCGACCCGGACCGCCAGATCGCCCCCCGGGGCGGTCAACCGGTCGAACGCCTCCTCTTCGCCCTCGGCCAGCGCCTGCTGGATGCGGTGGTCGTTGGCCGCGGGGTCGGCGTAGGCCAGCTCGTCGGGGCTCGCGGTGGCCTCGTCGGCGTCGCGGATGGACGCGGACCGCAGCAGCGGCGCCACCACGGACAGGTCGTCGATGGGGGCCAGGCGCTGGCGGAAGTCGCGCTCGACCTGGGCAAGAGGAACGGTGCCCTCGCACCAGAAGGTCAACTCGCCGCGATCGACCTCGATCCACCCTTCCACGGACTTCTTCTTCTGGGCGGTGCGCCGGGCCTCCTTGGCCGCGACCACCATCTCGTTGCGGCGGCGGCTGATGACCAGCACGGGGTAGTCGTCCTCGCCCTGCCGGCAGTACCAGAACCAGAAGGGGCGGTCGGCCTTCTTGGCGAGCTGCAGGGCGCTGGCGACGGCCTCCCAGTCGAGCGTCGGCTTCCTCGCCAACCCCAGCAGCCGCTTGCAGTGGATCGACAGCAGGGCCATCCCGTCGATGCCCTCGGCGAACCCCTGGGCGTTCTTGGCGTTCAGCGCGGCCTGCCGCAGCTCGTCGGCGGCGCTGTGCTCCTCGCTGCCGTCGCCGAAGCGCTCCTTCACCCTGAGGAACAACCCCCGCGCTGCAGCGCTGGCGAGGGTCCAGTCCTCCTTGGTGGGGCCGTCCTCCTCGATGGCTTCGTCCTCCCCGTCGGACATGCCGCCCACGTCGTCCTGCAGCCCCTCGGCGGCGATGGACGGCGCCTCGCTGAGGTCCTGCACCGTCGCCTCCTTGAGGAGCTGGGCCACGGAGCTGAGTTCGGGCGCTCGGGCCAGCTTTTGCCGGAAGAGCCGGATGACCTGGGCGGCGGGGATCTTGCCCTCACCGAAGAACCCCAGGCCCCCGTCGCCGTTGGGCTCGATGCGCCCGCGGACGAACAGCTTGTTGGACGCCGCCTGCTTCGCCTTGCGGCCCTGGTTGCGGGCCTCCTCGGCCTTGCGGTCCACCAGCAACTCGGGCTCCCCGTCGCCGCCTTCTTTGAGGAAGAAGAAGAAGTACGGCTTGCTGGCGCGCTTCGCCTTCTTCAGTTGGAGGGCGAGCTGGCCGAGGGCTTCCGGTGTCATGGGGGCTCCAGGAGTCCCGGGCAGGCGTCCGCTGACGCCGCCCCGGGCGCGGGATTGTGGCACGGCGGACGGGCACCGCACCAGCGGCGGCGGAGCTACTCCACCAACGCGAGCACCTCGCCCCCGCGGACTTGATCGCCCACCGCGACGCGCAGCTCCGACAGCGTGCCGGCCACAGCCGCCCGGACCGGGTGCTCCATCTTCATGGCTTCCAAGACGACCACGGCGGCGCCAATCTCCAGGGCGTCGCCCACGGCCGCTTCGATGCGGACCACCTTGCCCGTCGTGGGGGCCCGCAGGCGGCCGTCGCCGGCCACTTCCGCGGGGGTCCGATCCAGGGGGTCGGGCTCCGTCCAGACGCCACGGCCCAGCCCCACCACCGCCAGGTGCAGGTCCCGCCCCTCCCTCACGAACGTCGCGGAGGAGCGCACGCCGTCCACACAGACCGCGAAGCCGGCTTCGGTGTCCAGGCAGCGCACCTCGACGTCCCCGACCTGGAATGCCGAGCCTCGTGGGGCGACGCGCAAGTCCACGTCTTCGCCTTCGCGCCGCATCGTGATCGGCCAGTCGTGCTCCCCGCGCGAATGCCAGGGCCGCGCGCCCGTCGGGTCGTGCAGCGAGAGCAGCACGGCCGCGACGGCGTCCAGCCCGGGCGACGCCCGACGCTGCCAGCCGGTGAAGTCTTCCAGCCAGCGGGTGTGCACGGCGCCGGCGATGAAGTCCTCGTGCTCCAGCACGGCGATCAGGAACTCCTGGTTCGTCTTCACGCCCAGCAGGGGGGCGTCGCGCAGCGCCGTCACCAACCGGCGGCGGGCCTCCTCGCGGTCGGTGCCCCAGGAGATCACTTTGGCGATCATGGGGTCGTAGTGAGCCGTGACGGTGTCGCCGGCGCGGACCCCGGCGTCCACGCGAACGTTGTCCGGCGGGTCCCAGCGCAGGATGGGGCCGACCTGGGGCATGTAGTTCTGGGCGGGGTCTTCGGCGTAGAGGCGCGCCTCGATGGAGTGGCCCTCGGCGCCGTCGGAGATGGGGTCCGGCAGCTCCGCCCCGCTCGCGATGCCCAGCTGGCAGGCGACCAGATCGACGGAATAGACCATCTCCGTGACCGGGTGCTCCACCTGCAGGCGCGTGTTCATCTCCAGGAACCAGAAGGACCCGTCGTCCTCCAGCAGGAACTCGACGGTGCCCGCGCTCACGTAGTTGCAGGCGAGCGCCGCGGCGACGGCGGCGTTCTCCAGCTCGACGCGCAGCGCCCAGCTCACGGCGGGCGACGGGGACTCTTCGATCACCTTCTGGTGGCGGCGCTGCACCGAACATTCGCGCTCGCCGACCGCCGTGATGCTGCCGTGCTCGTCGCCCAGGACCTGGACTTCGATGTGCCGGCCGCGGGGCACCCAGCGCTCGATCATCAGGTCGCCGTTGCCGAACGCCGCCGCCGCTTCGGACGAGGCCGACGTCAGCGCCGCCGCGAGCTGATCGGCGGACTCCACGATGCGCAGGCCGCGTCCGCCGCCGCCGGCGACCGCCTTGACCAACAACGGATACCCGACCGTCGATGCTGCCTCGATCAACGCGTCGGCGTCCCCTTCGGCGCCGGGCAAGACGGGCACGCCCGCCTCCCGCATCGCCTGCTTGCTTCGGGCCTTGTCGCCCATGAGGTCGATGGCCTCGGGCGTGGGGCCGATCCAGATCAGGCCGGCTTCGATCACCAAGCGCGCGAAGTCGGCGTTCTCCGACAAGAAGCCATAGCCGGGGTGCACGGCGTCGGCATGGGCTTCGGCCGCGGCCAGCAGCGCCGGCACGTTCAGGTAGGACTCGGCGGCGGGGGCCGGGCCGAGCCGCACCGCGACGTCGCAGGCCTCGACGTGGGCGGCGTTGGCGTCGGCGTCGGAGAAGACGGCGACGGTCTGCAGGCCGCGCTCCCGGCAGGCCCGGGCAATGCGGCAGGCGATCTCGCCTCGGTTTGCGATGAGGACGCGCATGCTCAGAACCTCGCCACGCCGAAGGTGTTGGGCCGGACGGTTCGGGCGTCGCCCTCGCGACATGTCGCGAGCGTCTCGGCCAGGACCCGGCGGGTATCACGGGGGTCGATGATGCCGTCATCCCAGAGACGAGCGGTCGCGAACAGCGCCGTCGACTCCTTGTCCAGCAGGCCCTTGATCTGGGCGCCCATGGCTTCCAGGGCCTCGGGGTCCGGTTCGATGCCCATGCGCCCGAACTTCGCCCGCGTGATGATCTCCATCACCCGTGCGGCCTGCTCACCGCCCATCACGGAGATCCGCGAGTTCGGCCACGAGAAGATGAAGCGGGGATCGAATCCACGCCCGCACATCCCGTAGTTGCCGGCCCCGAACGAGCCGCCGATGAGGATGCTGACCGCCGGCACCCGCGCGTTGGCGACCGCCTGGATCATCTTGCTGCCGTGTTTCACGATGCCGCCGCGCTCGGCCTCGGTGCCGACCATGTAGCCGGTGATGTTGTGCAGGTAGACCAGGGGGATGCCGGCCTGGTCGCACAACTGGATGAACTGCCCCGCCTTGGTCGACCCCTGCGGGTCCAGCGGGCCGTTGTTGCCGATGACCCCGACTGCGTGGCCTTCGATGGCGGCGTGCCCGCAGACGGTGTTGGTTCCGTAGTTGGTCTTGAATTCGAGGAACTCACTGCCGTCGACCACCCGAGCGATGACTTCGCGCACGTCGTAGGGCTGCATCCAGTCGTCGGGCACGAGGCCGCAGAGGTCGTCGGCGTCGTGCAGGGGCTCGGCGAAGTCGCGGGCCGCAGCCGGCTTGTCCCACGGCAGCGTGCGCACGATCTCGCGGGCCAGGGCGACGGCGTGGGCATCGTCTTCAGCGATGTAGTCGGCGGTTCCGGTAACGCTGGCGTGCATCTCCGCCCCGCCCAACTCCTCGTCGGTGGCCTCTTCGCCGATGGCCGCCTTCACCAGCGGGGGGCCCGCCAGGAAGATCTTGGCGCGCCCGCGAACCACGACCACGTAGTCCGACAAGCCAGGGATGTAGGCGCCGCCGGCCGTGCTGGAGCCGTGCACCACCGTCACCTGGGGCAAGCCGGCCGCGCTGAGGCGCGCAAGGTTCGCGAACACCCGACCGCCGTCCACGAACAGCTCCGACTGGTACATGAGGTTCGCGCCGGCGCTCTCCACCAGGTTCACCGTCGGCAGCCGGTTCTTCAGCGCGATCTCCTGGCCCCGCAGCGACTTCTTGAGCCCCATGGGCGAGATCGCGCCGCCCTTGATGGCCGAGTCCGACGCCGTGATGAAGCAGCGGGTCCCGTGCACGTAGCCGATGCCCGCGACGGCGCTGGCGCCGGCCGGCGGGTCGCCGTCGTCGTCGTGCATCTTCAAGCCGGCGAGCGTCGCCAGCTCCAGGAAGGGGGCGCCCCGATCGACCAGGCGCGCCAGGCGCTCGCGGGGCAACAGCTGGTTGCGCTTGTCGAACTTGGGCTTCTTGCTGGCCGAGCTCGCGACCACGCGCGCTTCCAGCGCTCGGAACTCGGCGATGCGTTCCAGCATGCGCTCGCGGCGTTCGGCGAACTGCGGCGAGCGGCGATCGAGTTGCGTCTCAAGGACCGGCATGGGCACCTCAAAGCGGAGTTGATTGATTCGTCAATCAACAGAGCGCGGAGTGTAGCGGAGGGCGGACGACTCAACGGATCGTGCGGAGATGGGTAAGAATCAACCCTCGCTGTCGGTCCCTTCGATCAGATGCCAGTCTCCATCCACGACGCAGGACCCCTTCCCGGAGCCCCAGATGCCCCTGTCCGCGCCGCTGAGCCGCTGGACCCCGATAGGCGAAACCCCCGGGGCGGCGCTCTACGTCGATCCTCAGGACACGCGGATCGTCATCGTCTGGCCTCATGAGCAGGCCCGGGAAGACCTCACGATCGCCCGGGCCAACCGAGGCGCGGCACTCGAGTACCTGGGCGGCCGCAGCGATGGCGGAGGCGTCATCGTCTTCCTCGACCGCATCGGCGACCAGAGCCGCGACGCACGGTAGCACTACCTCGTGCCGGACCCATCGATGCGAGCTGTAGCGCTTGTCGGATTGACGCCGCTGGGCCGGGAAATCGGGTCCTTTCTGATGCGGCTCGCGCGCCCGGAGGTTCCGCTCTCCCTGCACGGCTCCTACGACGAGGCGCGCGCGTGGGTCTGCGGCAAACTGGACAGCCCGTGATCCCGGCCTCCCTCGTACCGACTGCGGGGCTGAGGTCCGTGTTCCGCACCGAGGCCTGGGCGCTGTTCGAGCTGCGTCCCGGCGATCTGCTGATGGCGCCATCCCGGGACGCAGACGACACGATCGAGTTTGCGAAGGCGTTCCTCAAAGCGGTTGGGGACTACGGCCACGAGTGCGGACGCGTGCCGGCAATCGTCGTCCTGATCGACCGGGCCGGCCCCCCCCCCCCGCGACGTGCGGCGGTTCTACGCGGAGCAGATCACGACGGAGGTGCTGCGGGGCGCTGCGGCGGTCACGACGACCACGTTCGGGCGGGCCGTCGCGGCCGTGTTCCTGGGGCTGTTTCGACCGCCGATCCCCTTGGAATCCGTGCCGTCCGTCGACGTCGGTCTTGCGTGGCTGGACACGCTGGCGGACCCGTCGTGAGGGACGCCGACGTTATGGTCGACGCGTTCCTGAGGCTCGCCCACGGCGACTTCGATGCCCGACTCGAGCGCACCGACGAGCGGGACGACGACGACACCCTGGCCTACCTGTTCAACGTGCTCGCCGAAGAACTCGGGGCGATGTTCGAGGAGCGGCAGGCCCACCGACAGGACGAGTCGGATCTGGTGTCCGAGCTGAACGAGGTCTTGACCCGGGTTGCGGGCGGGGACTTCGACGCCCGCGCCCCCCGCAGGTACGACGGGGGCCACGCCGACGCCTTGGCCTTCTTGGTCAACGCGACGACCGAGGAGCTGGCGGCGCTGTTCGTGCAGACCCAAGAGCAGCGGGCGGAGATCGAGCGGCAGGCCCAGGAGCACCTCGCCGAGCGGATGGCGGCGGTGTCGACCCTCGGGGCGGGCGTCGCCCACGAGCTGAACAACCCCCTTGCGTTCGTGCGCAACAACACCGAGTTCCTGCGGGACCAGCTGAAGCGCTGGAAGCAGTCCGGCGAGGCGCCGGAGATCGAGGAGCTGCTGGCGGCGGTCGACGAGACGATGGTCGGCGTCGATCGCGCGACCCGCATCGTCGGCGATCTCAAAGAGCTGTCGCCCCTGGAGCGCACGCGGCTGGTGCCCGTCGATCTCGCCCACGCCGTGGGATCTTCGCTGGCCATGACCCGCCGCGTCACGGAGCACCGAGCCGAGCTGCGGGTGCGGCTGCGTCACGGGCTCGTGGTCAACGCCGACGCCGCCCGACTCGGGCAGGTCCTCATCAACCTGGTCCAGAACGCGGTCAAGGCCTTCGGCGACCGGCCGCGCAGCGAGAACGAAGTGCAGGTCCGGGTGTTCCCCTTGAACAGCCGCTGGGTCGCCATCGACGTGGACGACAACGGACCCGGCGTCGACCCGGAGCTCCAGCACCGCATCTTCGACGCGTTCTTCACCACCGGGTCGGTGGGCTCCGGGACGGGCCTCGGCCTGTCGATCAGCCACCGCCTCGTCGAAGACATGGGGGGCACGATCTCGGTGCAGTCCGAGCCCGGCCACGGCACCCGCTTCCGAATCCGGCTGCCGCGATGCGCGGGGCCCGCCTCGAAGCCCGGGGCGGCGCCACGACCGCCGGAACGAAGCTGGGAGGTCAAGGTGCAGCTGCTGCTCATCGACGACGAAGAGCTGCTGGCGCGGGCGATCCAGCGGGGCTTGCGCTCCCGGTACGACGTCCAGGTGGCGACGTCCGGCGAGGAAGGCATCGCGCTCGCCCTGGGCGGCTCGTTCGACGTGGTGTTGTGCGACCTCATGCTCCCCGACGTGGACGGGATGGGCATCCGGGCGCGGCTGCTGGCGGAGCGACCCGAGCTGGCGGAGCGGATGCTCTTCATGACGGGCGGAGCGTTCACGAAGGAGGCCGAGGAGTTCTTGCAGGCCATGGGGCCGCGGGTGATCCGCAAGCCTTTCTCCATGCCGGACCTCCTGGCGCGGCTGGAGTCGGTCCTCGCCTGATCAGACCCGGAGGTCGTGCAGCAGCTCGCCGGTCCGCACATCGACCGTGACCACCCGACCCAGGTCGTCGGCGATGGCGAGCACCTGGTCCGTGAACCGCGCGCTCACGACGCGCGCCCCGTGCAGCCAGACGCGAGCCCGCAGATCGAAGGTCCCGCGGTCCAGCAACTGCACGTCGTGGCCGAACTCGGTGCGGGTCGGCAACGCGAGCAGCGGACCCTGGGCGACGGGGCGGCCAAAGAGGCCGGCGTCGGCCCAGTCGACGTCCCGCCGGAAGCTGCGCGCGAGGCGGAGTTCGACGTAGCAGCGAAGCACGTCGGTGGACTCGCCCGCGTCGTTGAGTTCGACGCCGGGGATCAAGCCGTTGCCGTCGCCGTCGAAGCCCACGAGGCGGACGTCGACCCCCAGGCCCCCGGTCTCGATGGCCATGCGGCGGCGTAGCTGCAGGACCGGCAGTTCGACCCACCAGACCTCCACGCCCTCGGGCTCCTGCACCACGAACGCCAGGCGCGTGGTCCGCAGGTGGAAGGCGAGCACGGGGCCGCCGGTGTCGGGGATGCGCCAGAGCCCACCGAACTCGCTCGCCAGCGGGTCGATGGCCGTGACCGTGCGGTCGTGGGCGACGAACCAGAGCCCCGCGTGGTGGGGCGCCCAGCAGTCGAGGCGGGCCTCGCACCAGCGCTGCGCCGTACGCTGGTGCAGGTCGAAGCGGGCCAGCCGCCAGTTGCCTTCGCCCCGAGGCGCGAGGCCGATGAAGGAGGTGCCGCCGGTGCGGAGGACGAGCCGGGTGGCCGGTTGGTCGAATCGATGGACGAGGCGGCCGTCGCGGGCGTGCAGGGCGACGCCGGCCTCGCCCAGGGCGACGAGGACGCGGCCATCGGGGAGCCAGGCGACGTCGTGGGCGGGCTGCAGTCCCCGGTCGGCGGCTTCGAAGGCCCAGACGCGGGGGGTGCGGCCGGGGCCGAGGAGGGGGACGGTCGGCGCCGTAGTCGGGCGATCGGCGCGGAGCAGGGCGTCGCCGGCGACGCGGAGGGCGGACTCCACGGTGGTGCTGCCGCGGTGGCCGGCGGCGGCGGCGTCGCGGAGGATCGGGCGGACCAGGGCCGAGGCCAGCGATGCGGCGAACGCGGCGCGGCCGGGGTTGTGATGGAGGTAGGCGATGGCCGAGGCCCGGGCGAGCTCGCCGCCGTACCCCGGCTCGGCGGCGAGGGCCTGGACGTGGGGCGCCAGCTCGGACCACGGTGCCTCCGTGAACGCCGCCTTGCGGGCGAGCAGCTCGGCGCCGCCGGGTCCCCCGGCCTCGATGCCGCGGTCGAGCCAGTGCAGCGCCGAGCGGCGGGCAGCGGGGACGGGCCAGATGGCCCGAACGGCCCGCACGTAGTCGCCGTCGGCGGCGAGCAGTCGGGCCCACAGGATCCGCAGCGCCGCCGCCTGATCGGGGTGGGTCGACTTCAGCCGCGCGACGGCCCCGGCGAACGCTCCGTGGCGGCGAGCAACCTGGATGGCGCGCTCGGGGTCGCCGGCCAGGAACCACTGTCGGACGACCAGCGCCGGGTCCAGGTCCCGGGCCTCGGCGAGCTGAGCGGCCAGGAGAAGCTCCCCGTGGCCTTCGAGGAACGCGACGGCCTCCTCGCCCTCGTCCAGCAGATCCGCGAGCACGAACGCGGCTTCTTGCAGGCGACCGGCCTGCTCCAACCGGCGGAACGCGGCGCGGTACAGCTCGCGGAGGCGGCTGAAGAGATCGTTGCCCAGGACCATCGCCGAGCCGGGGCCCACGCCGCGGGCCGGGTCCAGGCGCAGCTCGGCCCGCGGCGACGGCAAGCCCAGGGACAGGCCCCCGGGGAGGCCGCCGCTCTTGGTCAGGGGCAACGCCCGGCGCAGCGCCTCCTCCAGATCACCGCCCTCCAGGCGCTTGACCAGGTCCGCCAGGTAGCGGGCCTGGCGCGCGGTGAACAGCCGGCCGAGCTGGGAGACCAGAAGCCCAAAGCTGAGGCGGTTCTTGAGTCGTTGGAACAAGCCCGGGGCCGCGGGGCGGCCGGGCCCCGAAGTCTCGGCCCCGCGCCGGCGGAACAGGCGGCTGAAGAGGCCTGCAGCGACGGCGAGCGCGGCGAGGCCCGCCGACGCAGCGGCCCCGGCGGACCCGCCGCCGGTGGAGTCCCCCGATCGACGGCGGGCGAAGAGGCCCCGGAGGAAGCCGCCGAGCCAGGATCCGCCAGAGGATCGGGCCAACGCGTCCCCGACCTTGCTGGCCTCCATGGACCGGATGGCCTCGGCGGCGTCGGCGTCGAGCTCCGGCACGGCGTCGAAGAGCGCGCGGGCATTGGCGGCGGCCTTGCGGGCGACCAGCGGCGGCGGCTGGGGGAGCGGGCCCAGCCCGCGGACGTCGGGTTGGGCGAACGGGGACACGTCGAGCCACGACGACGGGTCGAGGCTCTGCAACGCAGTCGTGGCGAGCACGGTGAGCCTGCCCGCGTCGTGCAGAGCGAGGCAGCCCGGGGCGAGCTCCGGGGGCAGCTCGGCCGGCAGCGGCGCCGCGGAGAGCACGCCCCGGTCCGCGACCAACGGCTCCCCGGGGGCGCGGTCCCGGCGCACGCGGCGGGACCCGGCCAGCAGCACGAAGACGCGCCGGCCGTCGGTCAGCACCCGCGTCCCCGGCGACCAGATCTGCACGACGCGACGGCGCAGCTCGGCCTCGCCCAGCAGGTCCGGGTCCAGCACGAAGCCCCGGGCCTCGACGGTGCCGCGGTGGACGAGGCTCATGGGGCCTCCGGGTGGACGACGAGCAGGTCGCGGTCCTCCTGGATGGAGCGCACGCGCAGCTCGCCGGACTCGAGCAATGCGGCCACGTGGGGGCGCAGGGCGCTGACGTCGAAGCAGCGAACCGGCGACGGGAAGCTGGCGAGCACGCGGCTGCCGCCGCTGATGCGATGCAGCGTCAGGCGAAGGCGCGGGCCGTCGAGGCAGAGCAGGCCGGGCACGAGGCCCGCGTGCTGGAAGTCCCGGGCGACACCGACCACGTCGTCGTGGACCCGCATGGGGACGTCCTGGCGCTTCTCGTGCTGGTCGGCGAAGTGGATGCGCCAGCGGTGGGGGGCTTCTCGGAAGGCGAAGAGGCCCCACTCAGGGTGGTCGAGCCCGTGGCCGGGGAAGCCGGAGAACGCTGCGGGGGGCGCTTCGGACGGGAAGCGTCGGGAGGTGACGACGGCGCCGGAGGCGTCGCGGACGGCGAGGTGGACGGCGGCGGCGCCGGCGGTCGCGAGCAAGAAGCGGGCCCCACTCAGCGGGACAACGAACAGCCCCTCGCCGGCTTCGCCGACGACGTGGGAGCCATCGAAGTGGAGCACCTCGTCCGCGCAGGCAATGGACCACCGGGCTCGGGTCCCGTAGCGAACGGCCCTCTGGGCGATCATCGGGCGCAGGCGCGACTGCCGGATCGACTCCCCGTTGGCGCCACCCGACGGGAGACTCGCCGGGAGCGTGTCGCGGTGTCCCGCCCAGTCGGTCAGGGCCAGCTGGTCGTCCTGCTCCGTGACCACCACGAACTGCTTCCCGATGTACGCCGCGCCGACCAGGACGCGGTCGTCGGGGAGGCGGTGGTGGCGGGGCTTGCCGGGCTTGGCCCGGCTGTTGTCGGGGACGTGCCACGCCCTCAACTCCCGCGCGTCGCCGCGAAGGACGACGCCCAGCAGGCGGTGGCCGTCCTGGCTGAAGCGCAGGCCGCACTCGGGGTCCAGGTTGGATTCAAAGCGCCGCCCACTCTTCGAGGCCGGCTTCAACTCCCGCAGCAGCCGCGCCCCCGCCTCGGGGTCGGGCAAGGCCAGCGCGATCTCCACGTCCGTGCGCGCCAGGATCTCGCGGCTCGTCGGCGTGATCTGCTCGTCCAGCGTCAGCCAGCGCGCCCGCGGAACGGTCAGCGGCGCATGGCGCGACCCCACGACCCAGAGGTCCTCGACTTCCTCGTCCACGGCGTCGGCCCACCCCGCCGCGTCGGCCTCCGACGCCGAAAGCAGCGTCCGCG
>Ga0055584_100002371_pt1 | contig 18618 bp, 22 predicted proteins | sample OSDHelmetaG_FD_58716 | JGI IMG/M metagenome (GOLD analysis project Ga0055584, IMG submission 58716) | Pelagic marine sediment microbial communities from the LTER site Helgoland, North Sea, for post-phytoplankton bloom and carbon turnover... | ecosystem: Environmental > Aquatic > Marine >... | reverse complement strand
ATAAAGACTCACTTCATCTTCTTTATTGCGTTCAGTGTCTTGTAACAAACACTCAATGGCCTTCACCCTTACTTACCTTATCTGCCAGTTTAGCGAGAGAAGTGTTTTGTAGAAAGCGAATTAATTGGTCACGAACAGGTTTGTATTCTTTATGCGCAGGACACGGTTTACGACCTGAACATTCGTCTAAACCCAAAATGCAACCGTATTTAATCGCCCCCCCGTCTAGTTCATTCACCACATCCCAAACTGAAACCTTATTAACCAGGCTTTTTTCAATATAGAATCCTCCTGACGCTCCTTTTTTGGATTGTACCATTCCAGCTTTAACCAATCGTTGGATAATTTTGGAGGTATAAGCAACTGGCGTCTTTATTTTTGAAGCCACATCACCAATGCTAATTCGCTCCCCTTTTATGGAATTGCGAGTGATGCAAATCATTGCTTTTATTCCGTGCTGACTGGCTTTAGATAACATCTTTTTAATTGTTGAAACAAAGCTATGATGGTTTCCAAATCGGACACATTTATCCGAATTGAGATTGCTCATAATCCAGTATGTTATTTTGCAGGTATTTTAATCAAATAGTGGTAAAACAAGACAGTCTTATTACTTTAGTCGCTTGATAAACAGAGGGTTTTATAGTATCTTATTAATACCTTTATAAAAACATTTGAAAAAGTTTTTCCGTCTTCTCTTCAATTACTATTTGGTCATCAAAGCCTGCTGGTTTGTCATGCTTTTCCTGTTTTTAGGATTTTTTGCCTTAGTGGTTTTTGACCAAGGACAGGACATGTTAAAAACCTTATCGCTCACAGGTAAGTTTGAGATCATAAGACAGACTTGGTTCGTCTATTTTGCAGTCAGTTGGTGGGCTTGGCAGAGTTTCAGGTCATCAAGAGTCATTCTGCACTTTTCATACTTTAACTTTTGGACGTATTTACCGTCTTATTCATTAAGAGCACAGGTATTTATTCCACGACTACTCGCAAGCTTGCCTTATTTCATTTTGGCATTTGCCGTTTACCGAACAGATCGGGCCATGACTGCTTTTGTATTGCTACTTATCAGTAGTGGCATTTGGATGTTTGTGTTTTTACATTTCAGAAGAAGCTTGGTCGTTTGGCTACGTAGTTGGAAAGCCTTTATACCCAGTCTTATTCCAGATTATATTCCGATTAAAAATGGAACGTATCCCGCGAGTTTTATTTGGACAAAACAAAAAAGGTGGTTCTTGTTTAGAATTTTCGTGGTTGTCGGTTTGTTTTTTGTCATTTACCACAGTCCTGTTAAATTCCCACAATACATAGGTTCTGCAACAGTTGTTTTATTAGGCTTTGGGACATGGTTAATCCTCGCTAGCGTGGTGAGTTTCGTTGAAAAGTTTTTACGTTTCCCAGTGTCGTTTAGTATTCTACTTTTAGTAATCGCCTTTAGTTTTTTTAATAACAACCATGTGGTGCGCACTATGGAGGATGTGCCTCAGCGCACTTTGTTGTCAGAACATTTTGATCAATGGGCAATTGACCATCATGCAGATACGGATTCCATTAACGTGTATATAATTATGGCCGAAGGTGGTGGATTGCGTTCTGCCTACTGGACTACGAGCATCCTGAATACATTAGCAGATAGAGATACTTCTTTCCCTAATCACATTTACGGATACAGCAGTGTTTCTGGGGGAACTTTAGGGACAGTGATGTTTAACACCATTCAAGAAGACCCAAGTTTGAGACCAGCAAATTCTATTGCCCCTAACCTAAACTCTGATTTACTGGCTCCCATTACCTCAGCGCTCATTTTTACCGATTTTCTTCAAAAATTTGTTCCATTTCCTATTAGAAAATTAGACAGATCACGTGTGCTTGAAAAATCATTTGAGCAAAGCTTACCAGATGAAACCACGTGGCAGAAAGGTTTTGTGGCTGAAAACAACAGCACATCTAAACCATTAATGTTAATCAACTCAACGCATGTTGAAACTGGGCAAAGAACCATCTTAAGCAATGTGCGTTTAGATGAAATCGAGGAAAACCAAATACACGACTTCTTTGCTATTGTAGACAAAGATGTTTCTATCAGTACAGCCATCGGTATCAGTTCACGATTTCCTTTCATCACGCCACCTGCATTGGTTAAAAACAACGATGGTACCAACTGGGGGAACTTGGTCGATGGCGGTTATTACGAAAATTTAGGAATGCAAACCATGTTAGACGCATATAGTGTCATTAAGCCCATTGCACTTAAAAAGGGATATAAAATAAAGTTCACATTCATTGCCATTCGTAATACCAAACACGAGGAAACCAATAAACCTTTGTTGGGCATGGTTGAAGGGCTTTCACCAGCCATTACCTTTTCGAATATATGGAGCAACAACAGTAATGAAGCTTTGAGTAACGGTGAAAAGCTGTTAACTTCCAATCAAGATGAATTGTTTGTTTTAAGCTTACAACGTGCGGATAAAGAGAACATACCCTTAGGTTGGTATTTAAGCGAAACTGCCAGAAAGAACCTTAACAGACAATTGAATGCCATTCCAGATTCAACGATAAAAGCAATTCTGAAATAAACCCAATTTCAATGCTCGATTTATTTCAAATTGTACAACTTTGTGGCTGTGCAAATTCCCTTGAAAATTACATTCTTAGGCACCGGAACGTCGCAAGGTGTTCCCCTCATCGGTTGTACCTGTGTTGTTTGTAATTCCTCAAATGAACAGGATAAACGTTTACGATCATCTATTCATATTCAGTCAGAAACCACCAGTATCGTAATAGATTCTGGTCCAGACTTTCGACAACAGATGTTACGAGCACAAATCAATAGCTTAGACGCCATTGTTTTTACCCACGGGCACAAAGACCATACAGCGGGTTTCGATGACATAAGGGCCTACAATTACATCCAACAAAAAGACATGGAAGTGTATTGTGATAAACACGTAGAGGCCGTGTTAAAAAAGGACTTTGATTACGTTTTTGCTGACTTAAAGTATCCAGGAGTGCCCAAAGCAAATCTTCATCGTATTGACCGAAATGGGTTTAGCATTGGCGATTTGCACCTATTGCCCATTGATCTATTGCATTACAAACTGCCCGTGTACGGGTTTAGAGTAGGCGACTTTACTTACATCACAGATGCCAACTACATTTCGGAAACCGAAAAAGAGAAAATTAAGGGCACTAAAGTGTTGGTCTTAAACGCCCTACGTAAAGAACCACATATATCTCATTTCACCCTCGATGAAGCTGTGGCATTGGCTGAAGAAATAGGTGCAGATCAAACCTATTTTACTCATATTAGTCATCAGCTGGGTTTACATACCGACATCAACCAATCATTAGAACCGAAAATATCTTTGGCTTACGATGGTTTAACCATCAACGTTTAGACCATATGTAACATGACACACGATAATTTCACACTTGAACCAGCTATGACAAAGGCTGAAAAATATGAAACGCTACTCAAGCAAGCTGAGTCTTTGTTGGCAGATGAAACCAATACTTTGGCGAACATGAGTAATGTATGTGCTTTGCTGCATCACGGACTTTGTTTTTGGTGGACAGGTTTTTATCTCGTGGATGGTGATGAATTGGTACTCGGTCCGTTTCAAGGTCCTGTAGCATGTACACGCATTGGATATGGTAAAGGTGTTTGCGGTCACGCTTGGAAAGAACAATTGTCCGTTGTTGTTCCTAATGTGCATGAATTTGAAGGACATATAGCCTGTAGTTCTGAGTCTAATTCAGAAATCGTTTTACCGATTACGAAAGACGGTGAAATTATTGGCGTGTTTGATGTAGACAGTAAAGAGTTCAACACTTTTGATGAAACAGATGTCATCTATTTACAGAAAATACTATCATTGATTTCTGAATGAGTTTTGTCAATGGATATATGAAAGTGGTTCGGAAGGTATTGCCTTCTCCACTGTCTATTGCCATCATATTAACCGTATTAACCGGCATTTTAGCGCTTGTATTTACAGAGCCTATTCCGAATAAACATCCAGTCATAAGTGTGCTAGATCATTGGCATGCAGGGTTCTGGTCCTTTTTGGCCTTTACAATGCAAATGATGCTCATGCTCGTGCTTGGCCACACCATTGCACTCAGTTCCACTGCAAATAGAATCATACGGCGTATTACTGGTTTATGCCAAACGAACGGACAAGCGGCGGTGTTTGTTACCTTGTTTTCGCTTACTGCTGGGTATATAAACTGGGGATTAGGACTCATTTTTGGTGCTATCCTGGCACGTAAAGTTGGAGAACATGCCAAAGAAAAAGGAATCGATTTAAACTATCCTTTGATTACTGCCTGCGGCTATACATCGCTCATGGTATGGCATGGAGGCTTATCTGGTTCTGCCCCTTTAACGGTCAATACGGTGGACCACAGTCTGGTTGACATAATGGGCGTTTTACCAGTAAGTGAAACGATTTTTAGTCAGTCAAACATAGTCGCTGTTATTGCTACATTGGTTCTTCTTCCTTTGTTCGCTTTATTTTTGTCAAAGAGATCCTACCAAAAATCATATCCGAAATCCATTCGAACCAAAACGAATTCTAAAGACAGCCCCGAAGGCGCAGAGAAATTAGACCATTCTAAAATGTTCGGTATTTTGTTTGGACTGATTTTCGTGTTTTACTGGTGTTACCTGCTTTGGAGCAACCATTTTTCATTTGATTTCTTGAACTTAGACACCATTAATTTCATCCTGTTTGGTTTAGCAATAACCTTTCATGGTTCCCTTTACAAATTCGTCAAAGCAGCTGATCAGGCCATCAAAGGAAGTACGGGTATCATGATTCAGTTTCCCTTATATGCCGGCATTATGGGCATCATGAAATTCAGTGGATTACTTGCTGTATTTGCTGACTTCTTTATGGACATTAGTACAACAGAAACCTTCCCGTTTTTTGCCTACTTAAGCAGTGCTGTGGTTAACATTCTTGTACCAAGTGGTGGTGGCCAATGGCAAGTACAAGGTCCCATCTTAATTGAAGCGGCAACAAAACTCAATGTGCCGTTTGCAAAAACGGTCATGTCGCTATCCTATGGTGATCAACTCACCAATATGCTTCAGCCCTTCTGGGCGCTTCCATTGCTTGGCATCACTGGTTTGAAAGCCAAAGATATTTTACCCTATTCGATACTCTTCATGTTGGTTGGAGGTAGTATTTTCTTAAGCATCCTATATTTATTTTGATGCGTCATAAACCAATCTTTCTGTTTATCGGTTTAAGCATTTTACTGATTCTTGTACGGGTTTTGGTGCATGTATATTTTACGGGCGTATACGTCGATGGTGATCAAACCATTTCTTGGCTCGGAGCCGTTGATAAAGCCAATGGAGACTGGTATACACCGTACTTCTATGGACAGTTTTACAACATTTCTGTTGAGTCTATTCTGAGTGCTCCTTTTATCGCGATGGGTTTTGGTGTTGCATCTGTTGTGCCCATTATTTCGAATATGATTGGTGTCGCACCGTTTTTGTTTGGTGCGTGGTTCTTGTATCGACGTAAATTAAAGAACACGGCCGTGATTTTACTTTGTCTGTGCATCATACTGCCAGCGCAATACCACTTCGTCACAGCCATGGCAAGAGGCTTTGCTGGAGGACTCGCGGTCTTTGCTGTTGGTCTTTGGCTGACAGGTTATCAGGCTAAAATAATCAGACCAATTGGGTATGCGCTCATCTGTGTGTCTTACATCGTTAACCCAAATGTTTTAATTATTCTAGCGCCACTGAGTTTGGTGTGGTTGCTGAATATCAAGAACGAAGATGGTCGATTAACGTTTAATCGCCTGTTGCCCGTTCTCATTGGAATTGGATTGGCATCAATCACCTTTCTCTGGATTCAATCCTTTAACGTTGCACATTATGAAGTCCACCGGTTGTGGAACTTAGAAGTGAGCTTTTCGTATTTACGTAAGAGTTTAGAAAGCTTAGACGCTCGTTTTCTGTATCTCTTTCCTTTTTTGCCTAAAATAGGGAGTTTATTATTAGTCCTGCTTGTTGCCATAAATGTCATTTTGATTGTTAAGAAGAAGCGATATGAAGCCGGTGTAATGGCCTTGAGTATTGTCTTTGTCGTTGTTACCCTTGCCGTAAACAAGACATCAGATGGCACATATTCGACCTTTTTTCCATTTTCGAGGATGTACCTAGCGTTGCCTTTTGTTGCTGTGCTTGGCGTTTATCTAATAATTAAGGGAAAATCGCTCCAAAATGCCTTCTACCTCACTATTGCACTCTTATCGGTTATTGGCTTTTCATACCAAGTGTACGACATACCTTTAAAAGCTAAAGCCAGCGTACGTGGTAACGTAGGCGTGGTTCAAGTCTTAACCATCGACAAACTCTGTGACGAATGTGAGAAGATGTTAGCCATTCAAAAGAAATTCAAAGCTGATCTCATGGTGTACCACTATAAAACTGATGAATATACGTACGGCTGCAAGGCGATTCAACCACACTTAAAAACCTTATATCCAGAATACGACAGACGGTATTGGGAGTTTGCGAAACATGCAGACACGGTGTACCCAACTGTATTGTTTATGGATTGGTCGCTACAGCTACCCAAAAAGTTAAAGCACTATACAGGAGAATTTGAGGCAATTGAAGATATTCACTATCCAGCCTTTTTGTTGAGACAAAACACCCAATCCATTATAGATTTGTACCAGAATAATCAATTACCATTAAGACCTTATTCAAAATAACATGCTAGGATTAAAATTAGCTACGGATCCACGATGGGTCAACATCGCAGAAAAGACGATTGAGGAGATTTTAGTGGACCATGCATTTTGTGAGCAAAAAGCAGCAACCTCTGGCATTTCCTTGATTGTTCGATTCTCCAATTACCCCAATATTGTCGAAAAGGTATCTCCCATTGTTGCAGAAGAATGGGGCCATTTCCGTAAAGTCTTAAAAGAACTAAAAGCACGCGGATTTGAACTAGGTAAAGCGCGGAAAGACGACTACGTATTGGAATTACAAAAATTTAGTCTCAAAGGCGGTAACATAAACACCCACATAGTTGAAGCCTTGTTAATATGTGCCATGATAGAAGCCAGAAGCTGTGAACGTTTTAGGTTGTTGTCTCTTCATATTTCCGATGATGCGCTAAAAGACTTCTATCACGAGTTTATGGTGTCTGAAGCAGGTCATTACCGCTTGTTTATTGATTTAGCCAACGAATTTGCGGATAAAGCCTACGTGCAGGAAAGATGGAATGCGTACTTGGAGTTTGAGGCAGAACTCGTTGGAAGGTTAGAATACAGAGGTGATAGGGTTCATTGAGGACGTTGAAGTTGAAGCTGAAGTTGATTCTTCGCAAACTCGTTAGGTCGGTTTCTCTGAATGACTAGGTAATTCCAATCTAAAATCTAAAATCTAAAATCTAAAATCTCCAATCTAAAATCTTCAATCTAAAACCTTCAATTCCCTGGATTTCGCCTGTACACCCAATAACCACCTGTATTTTGAATTAACTCGAAGCCTGGCGTGTCTGCCAATTCTTTGGCTTTTCGCGGTTGGGCAATGAGATAGACAGGTTTGTCAATGTCACCAGTCAATAACCATTGCATTTCATGATTGCTATAGGCTTTACGCTCGGTTTCGTTTAACTCAATCCGAGACTTCACTTGTAATTCGTTGAGTTTGTTATTTCGGACTTGTTGCAATCCATCAGAAGGCTTTAACGGTTGTATTTCGGTGTAAAAATAATGCGCGTAGCTCTTGAACTTATATACGTCCATATAACAATCTTCCTGCTTGATTGAGGTGTAAAAATCAATGACCGAACCTTGCGTATATCGCTCAATTTTTGGAACTGTTAAGGTCAGGAACAGAACCAAATACACAAACAACCCAACCAACGAATAAGTCGCCAATAAACGGTTATTCCTTATTAGCGACAATAAAATCGTTACCAACAATAGTACCGCACAACCACCTAAAATAACGTGCCCTATTGACCAAGAGTTGGTCACTGAAAGGTTTTGTAAAGTGAAAGCATCTTGGATGATTTCAGGATAGGTTTGAATCAGTTTAGTCATGTTCAAACCGACTAATGGAATGGCAATAAAAATCACCGACCAAATAACGGTTAGTATTCCCAACCTTATTTTTTCTAGAACTCCCAAACTTTCTCCATTTGCCCAGGTTGTCAGTCTGATAGCTGCTAACCCAGTAAGAGAGAAATAACATAGAGATGAATAATGGACGATTTTAGTGGTTACGATTGAAAAAAGGATCAAGACGACCCAAAACAAGTACTTCAGTATTGATTCAAAATCTTTTGAGTCAGTTGAGTTTGTAAATCTTCTTATTGCTAAAACACTAGCTGGAAAACAGCCAATCAGCAGTACCAATGGATGATAGAACCAAGGTTGTCCGTGGGAAGCCACAGGTGATCGCAACAAATCCAATTGGTATGAGATAAAATTCTCTATAAAACCTGGACCGTTGATCACCACTTCTGGCAAAAACCAGATACTTGTGATTGCCAGCGTGATTAAACCAAATAACAGCGCATGATGCCATTTAAACCAAAATCGAAACTGATTCCTCACCCACATGACAAACAACACCAATAACACAATCAAACCAGCCACTGGCCCTTTCGTTAACACAGCGACACCAAGCAACAATCCGGCATACACCCACCGTTTTGTATTTCCGTCAACAATTGTGAAATACAGTTGTATTACAGCGGTGAATATCAAGAGGTTAAACAAAGGATCTATAATGCCGGAATGGAAATAGAAATGAGGTGTAATGGAGGCTACATACAGCAGCACCCACCACTTTGCGGTTCGTTCATTGACTAATTTCCTTCCAAAATAGAAGAGCGTATGTAAGCTCACAATGCCCACCAAGGCATTGGGTAATCGAGCGGCAAATTCATTGACACCAAACACCTTCATCGACAAAGCTTGAATCCAGAAAAACAGCGGAGGTTTTTCCCAAAAAGGCTCATAATTGACTAATACTTGTCTGTAATTGCCCGTCACAAGCATTTCGCGTGCAGACTCAGCAAAGTTTATCTCGTCCCAATCAAAAAGGTGTACACCGCCTAAAAAAGGCACAAAAAATAGGAATCCGAGAACGGTTATGGCAATTGACAACTGTTTTGTGGTCAGTCTATCCATTAAACAATTTCTTGTCTAAAAATGGCGCCTTAAAGCCATTTCGATAAATCACGTAAAAATATACTGTCGTGGCTATTGCCACACCAAGTGTAGATCCTGCTACGACATCAACAACAAAGTGTTGGGCTAGAAAGATTCTTGAAAACCCAATCATAAAACCAATACAGAAAAAAGTCAAGGTAAACAGCCGATGTTTAGCGCATAATGCCGCATAGAAAAAATAAGCAAATCCTGCAGTGGTATGTCCTGAGGGAAAGGTATGCTTTCTATTAAGAGGTATTTCTGATCGGTTCAATAATTCTATGTTATGCAATTCAAAGTAAACGATGGGACGTAGGGTGTCGGGATACACAATGTGTTTAAAGAAATACACCAAAATGAGCGTCGATAATCCAACTAGGACAAAGCCTAACTGGTACTTTATGGGTTTAAAAAACATGAAGTAAAGAAATGGAATCACAAAGCCAGCCCACTCCCCCATTCGTGTGAAAAAACTAAATACCGGAACCGTCCATTGGTTATAGAATCCATTGAGATAAAGAATGGTATCTCCTTTATTCGTTTTTAATACGACAAACGCACCAACCATCAGGCATATAAGCCATGTGATGTACAACAATCTCCTCCGGTAAAAAAAACCTTCCTCCATATTTATTTAGCGGTAAAAATAACAAGGCGAAACCTTTTTTATTTGGCAAATAGTATTTAATTTGAAAAATCTGAAAAGTTGAGACATGGAACGAGTAAAGTTGGAGTTGGAATTTGTAGTCAAATCGTCTCCAAACATCCTATTTAACTACATATCTACCCCATCGGGTTTGGTTGAATGGTTTGCTGACGATGTAAATGTAAAAGGTAAGAATTACACTTTTTTTTGGGACGGTGATGAAAACGTTGCTGAGTTGTTAAAAAAGGTGAATGGTAAATATGTCCGGTTTAAATGGCTCGACAACGCGGATGATGAATACTTCGAAATGGAGATTCAAAAAGACGAATTAACCAACGATATCGCCTTAATTGTCACTGATTGGGCTGATGAAGACGAAGCAGAAGAGATTTCCCTTCTGTGGGAAAGCCAAGTGCAGGATTTACGAAACGCCTTAGGCGCTTAGTCTTACTCTTCATATTTTTTATCTAATGAGTCCTTTTTCGACATAAAATCGTCGAGCTGACTTTTAGCACCTTCCTTAATTCCTTCTGCTAATCGCTTTATTTCTTCTAACACGTCATTGTTGATTGGAATCATATCATTCCGAAAATCTTCTAGAGCTTGTTCGGCATTCGCTTCTCCTAAACATTGTTGTATTTCAGGCTTCACTGCCGCAAAACTTCTTTGTACGACGTATAACAGCTGGGCTCGGTCTTGTTCTATTTCACGTAACTCATTTGGACCAAATCGCTTTTCCAAATCTTGTTTAATTGGCATGACAATACAATCGCAGGTGACCTTGTCGTTTGACGGTCCACAATACTTCTCTTCCCAAGTTTGAATTGAGACTGGGTTTTGTTTAAATGGACCAATGCCATAGTGATACATCACATATACGCCTAGACCAATGAGTAATAACCAACCAAATAGTTTCAATAAAAACTTGGTCGCAAATCGAATGAGTAATCCTGCAATTAAAATGGTCACCAATCCGCCAATTGTCAAATTCATGATTCGAAATTAGCAATTAACCCGTGTAATCTCTTTTGTCTGATTGTGGATACCTGTTGGTTTGCCTAAATTTGGCTTCCAAACAAATCACAATGAGGTCCATTCTTTCCTTTATAATTTGCCTATTTATCGTCCAATCTTCCGTAGGTCAAACGCGGGTGAACATAACTAGCGGCGGGGTAAGTATATTTCAAACTGGGTTCTACCTTCACAGCAATTCAAATGTCTCGTTTGTTACTGACATCTCCGATCGATTCAGTGTATCGTTTGGTGTGGGACTAATGGCGCCTAAGAAGCTACACGGCAGACAGGACTTCACTTATTGTGATTCGTTCGAACAATTTGGCTGGCAAAGAAGCTGTGTAGATGGATATGATTCAATTGTCCATAGTGGATATTATTATCAGTACAAAAAAACAGAAGTAGGCATTCACGCTTTATGGCGAAATGGTAAAGACAACCGCCATTTGACTGGTTTTGGATTTAACGCGATCGTGTTTTCACGACAAAGATTTATTGACGATGCGTTATTTCCTGTTGGTCGCCTAGAAACGGGTAAGGCACTCACAGTTACTGCAAAACACTTGTATGAGATACCACTGTTCAAACAGGAATCTGGGGTTAAAATGCTCTTGTATCTTGAGGGTGGCTTTTTGTACACGCATCAAAATGATTGTACTGATGTGAATTGTAATAACTTTTTTGAAGGCGAATCTTTGATTCATTTAACGAGCTCCGTACAACTCGGACTTTCTTTTGATTTGAATTAACCCACTCCTATTGCATTCGTCGATAGAATGTGGATATCCAACAGAAACTCATTTGTTTTATTCAAAATAAATATGTTTACTTTGTATTTCAAAGTTATTTGAATGGAAGACAAATCACACATTGAACACCTAGCTGAAATACGTTCGCTTATGGAACGCTCGTCGCGATTTATCTCGTTGAGTGGCTTAAGTGGTATCATGGCCGGGACGTATGCGCTCGTTGGTGCGTACATCGCAAGACTCTATATAAAGAACTCGGAATCGTACATAGAATTTATCGAAGGGTATTCAACTAGGTACGTAGCCACGAGTTGGACAGAGTTTAAGGTATTTATCTTGTTAGGTATAGCGGTTGCCGCCTTATCCATTGCGACAGGATTCTTATTGACCATGAAGCGCGCAAAGAAAAACAATCAGAATATGCTGGATAAATCGGCATTGCGTATGCTTATTAACTTGGCAATTCCATTGGCTGCCGGGGGCGCATTTTGTACGATATTGTTGTACCAAGGATATATTGGCATGGTGGCTCCTGCGACGTTGATCTTTTACGGACTTAGCCTTGTTAACGGAAGTAAATACACACTAGATACGATTAGGCATTTAGGTATTGTCGAAATAATTATTGGCCTGATTGCTGCCATTGACCTTGGAAATGGATTGTTTTATTGGGCACTTGGTTTTGGTGTTATGCATATCGTGTATGGAACAGCCATGTGGTGGAAATACGAGAGAGCAAAATAACGATGTACAATGAACGATATAGGAAGCGTCATTTTATTGATGTGACAAATAGAACATCACTTAACACTTGATACTCAAAATTGATTAACAACATAAATAAGGCTTTTGAATCTAGGGTACGATTGGGCGTCATGAGTGTGCTCATGGTCAACGACTGGATGGATTTTAACTCACTCAAAGACCTGCTAGACGTAACCGATGGTAACCTTTCAAGCCACATAACAGCCTTGGAGAAATTAGACTATATAGAAATTAGAAAAGAGTTTGTAGGTAAACGACCTAAGACCTCCTACCGTGTGACACAAGACGGTAGAAAAGCATTTCAAGATCACCTAGGTGCACTTGAAAATTTACTAAATGGATTGACTTAATATTTTTTTAACCGTTCACTTTGAAATACAAAGTACTTTATATCAAACAAATACGCATACTTACGGTCTGCCTGCAAATTGGACTTCTCATTGCAGGACTCACTGCCTTTTGGATTCCTCAAGGCGTCGACTTCCTTGTCAACGACGTACAAATGGGTCGATTAATCAACCAACAAGAATGGTTAATTCAGGTCAACCAAGGCGTTCAAGCCGTTGATCACTCCTACCCTTTTATTTGGTACGGCACAGATTGGATGGTTTTTGCCCACATCCTATTTGCCATATTATTCTATGGCTTATACAAAGATCCAATACGCAACAAGTGGTTGGTTCAGTTCGGGTTTATTGCTTGTGCGTTAATACTGCCGCTTGCAGCCATACTTGGCTACATCCGTGGTATTCCAATGATCTGGCAGACTTTGGATTGTGCGTTTGGAGTGATTGCAGGGGGAATTCTCTTGGTCATTTATCGGAATATTAAACGGCTTGAATACTATAACCTTAGAATCGGATTATGATTTTTATTGTGCTCGTTTTAGCCTGCGCTCTATTGTTTCCGTTCTTATGGGAATATGTTTTTACTCGTGCCTTTGCCGACTTAAGAAAACCAGGTCGAAGTCAAATACTAGCAGTGGTCTTGTCTCCAAGTTTTCTGACAATCATTCTCGCATATTATTTGACAACTACGAGTAAAGATTTCCATGTAGAATATATACTCAGTTGTTCAATCTTCATACTGATTACAAGCACATTAACGTGGGGTTTCGCCATGTTTTATAGAGACGAAATGAGAACCTGGATATGGTTAATCATGTGTCTACTCACTTTATGTCTTTACCCTTTAAACCTTTTAATCATAGCCAATGGAACCACAGGTTCTTGGGCGATTTAAACCACAAGAAATTATGCAAATCGAATTCTTTTTCAACTATCTCATTCAAAACAAACAAGAAGTCATTAAACAGGCTTTAAAGGGTGAGCTTCCTAAATCAATTCTCATCCCGCTCCTGTTCTTGTCGGTGATTAGCCTGGCCCTTTTTGGCTTTATGATTGGGTGCTCCCACAGTCTGTTACAAGGCAGTGCTTCGCTGGTTAAACTACCGCTTTTATTCTTTACAACGGCTGTTATCTGTTTCCCAACCCTATACATTTTTTTGGCTCTGTTGGGTGCTAATATCTCTTTTACAGGATTGGGACAATTCACTTTAATTTCAATCAGCATCATGTCGATTATCTTATTTGCTTTTGCCCCTGTTTCCTTATTCTTTTTACTAGTAGGCACTGATTATCAATCGTATAAGCTTTTGAATGTCGGAATGATGTCCATTGCTGGTTTCTATGGGGTCTACCTATTTCATAAATATATTCTATCCGAAAAACTCGAAACTATGTCCAGAAAAGTCCAAAAACGGACGCGGGTTTTACTTAGCCTTTGGCTGTTTATGTTTGGCTTAATCGGCACAAATTTGGGTTTTGCCATTAGTCCGTTTTTCAGAAATCCAGACGAAGTCTTTATGCTCTTCACGGATAAAACCGAAAACTTTTTCACCCACATTTTTAACATTCTAATCAGCTGATAAATAAATACAATCATTATGAAAAATTCTAAAATCTCAAAACGCTTTATCGGATTCGGTCTCATTGTGACTGTCTTCGTTCTTGTATTCTTTCGAGCACATCAAGCAGGTCTCAACTGGCTTATATACTGCAGTTTAGCTTCAGTCATTTCGATGGTTATCGCAAAACCAGAAATACGGTCTAAACTTATCTTACCAGCCATAGGCTTGACATTGAGTGGCCTTGCGGTATTCATACACAGCGATGCCCTCGCTATCCTGATGTGTTTACTATCGTTTGGCTATCTTGGAGTTGCGCTTGTTATTCCAAATGCCGATCCTGGCTTTGGCGCTATTGCCGGTTTCCTAAACTTTATCATTTCACCGTTTGGTGTTATCATCCGGTTCTTTCAACGACTGAATGCCAACAATGGCAAGTTTCGAGGCATCGTCACTACTTTGTTAATACCTGCTGCACTTCTCACCTTTTTTAGTATCCTGTATTACGAATCGTCTCCTGCTTTTAGGGATTTACTCGATGCCATTCGCTGGGACCACCTACCGCAATTCATTTTTACGGCCATACTAGGTGTATTTGCTGCTTCTGTATTACTCTACTGTTTTGCTCCAGAAAGGTTCAATAAAGTCTACGACAACATTGGTCAAAAATCGACTAAGATCTCAGACTATATGGGTAATCTAAAATTTGTAAACTCTTGGTTAATAGGTGTCTGGTCTCTTGTTGTACTCTTAAGCGTTGTTATTCTAACAGATCTTATGTACCAGGTTAACGGACAAACACCCACCGATTTTACGTATGCTACGTACCTACATCAAGGTATTTACGCTTCTATTTTTAGTATCATCTGTGCGGCCATATTGACCGTTTTAACCAATAACTATTTGGGAGAAATCAAAAAGAAATCCTTTAGGCTTGCCAACCTCATTTTCATCGTTTTGAATGGCTTGTTTATTCTACAAAACGTACAACGCAACTATGTGTACATATCTCAATATGGTTTGACTGAAAAGCGTATGGTCATTTACATCTACCTGGCTCTGTGTATCATCGGATTGGTCTTGACATCGATCACCATCTTACAGAATAGATCACTTGGATTTTTGTATAAAACCAATGCGTTTAATGTCTACTTCGTTTTGATTGTCAGTGCATTAATGAATTGGAGTACTACAATTACGGCTTATAACATCAACCATCCGTATGGTCAAGAACAAATAGTTGATTACGATTACTTGTTGTCACTGGATAAATCGAATACCTATTTGCTGCTACCACATCAGAACCGTATGACGGATGCCCAAAAAGACAGAGTTGACAGTCGTGTGTGGAGTATTTCGAATTACGACATACGTGACTACCGAGAATGGGTATTAGGTAAGTCAATTGCCAAAAAAAGGTTGTCAAACCCTAAATAAAAGCCTTAGGATGAATGTTTTAGCTTATTACCTGTTGGCATTGGTAGTTTTATTGCCGGTACAAATGGCCTTGTACTCATTTGTTCGATGGCTTGTTAAGTCTTGCAAAACTCAAATCAGAAATTTGACTACAAGACAATTGGCCTTTTTAACAACTATAAACATAGTATTCGCATTGCTGTTGGCTATTCCACATCGGAGTCTTTTAATTATCAGTTTGTCAATAGGACTTGGTTTTACACTTTTTACATTAAACACATACTTCAATTTTAGTCAGTTGTTCCTTTCGAGAGTAAAATCTAAAGGACAATTTTTACTTCACCTCATCAACTTCTGCATACATCCAATGTATTTTATTTCATGGATGTTTAGCTCAGTAACTGCAGGCGTTTTTGATGACTTAGGTTGGTACGGGTATTCATAATGCTTATCTCAGAAATGTCCATTATGATCATATTCATATTCACTTACGTAATCCAGTTGGCGTTCTTATTTATGCTATACTCATTCACCACTTGGATGGTCCATTTATGGATGCACGGAAAGGAAATGGCTTTAACGCGTGTGGATATTGACTTGCTTAAAGTCATAGCCACATTAGTAAGCTTGGGAATTATTGGCGTCATCACAAGCATTGAGATAACCTATGAGAACGAAAACAACGTCTTATATGCAACGCTGATAAGCTCAGGAATAGTGGCTTTGGCAAAATCTATCCTGTCGGTTAACACTTCCACAAAACCTATCGATTTTTTCATCATCAACTTGTTCTATTACACTCAACCCATCACATATTACTTACTCATCTTTAATTGTCCTTGGGACTTAATGTTTTAAAAAAAATGAAAACAACACTTATTAAAAAATATTGGTATGTCGGCCTATTTGCAGTAGCAATGGGCTTATTAGAATGCGCAGTAGTGGTTTACCTGCGTGAATTAAGCTTTCCAAATGGCTTTGACTTCCCTCTTAAACCTATTGGTCATAATCTCGCCGCAGTTGAGCTGTGGCGTGAAGTGGCAACGATCTTTATGCTTGTAGCTGTAGGCTGGATGGCTGGTCATAATAAAAACACCCGATTTGCATGGTTCATTTACGCCTTTGCCATTTGGGACATATTTTATTACGTCTTCCTTAAAGTTTTTTGGACTGGCCGTCCTCCCTCGCTACTTGGGATGTGCTCTTTCTCCTACCAGTCATGTGGGTTGGACCAGTCTGGGCCCCCGTTTTACTGTCTTTGATGATGATTGCCTTTGCGGTCATTATTAATCAAATCAACGCACATACAAATAGGCCAATCGGACGAATGAATTAGGCATTGTTGATTTCAGGTTCAGCCGTTTGTATTGTCAGTTTTTGTGTGGACTTTGTTCGATTCTCAATAAATAAGGTTCCTAACTTCACATGGACTGACCTATTAAGCGTGGAAAAGTCGTTTAGTCATGTATATGTGCCTGAATACTTCCCGATAGCCATTTTTGGATTTGGTATTGCTTTAATTGTTTCCGGAATACTCAGGTATTATGGGACACACTGAATCACGTCAAAACAAATCCAACATTCTCAACTGTTTTAAGATGATCAAACCGACAATACATCCAATTAAACTTCTGATTATAATATGTTTAAGCCTTTCTGTGATTAGGATATTCCTCGAATGGGAAATGGTCTATTTATTTTTAGTCTGGAACCTGTTTTTGGCTTGGCTTCCTTTATTTTTTGCTCAGTTATCTAGCAAAACCAACAAATCATATGCAAGCATATCCCTCATAGGGTTGTCCGTTCTATTCCTTCCAAATGCCTCATATCTGGTTACCGACTTAGTGCATTTTAGAATGGGTTCTAGAATTAACCTTTGGTTCGACATGGTTTTGTTTCTAAGCTACGCATTCTCTGGCTTGATGCTGACCATTTATACGATTGACGCGTTGGTTAGGGTAATTGCCAATATGTATTCTAAAAGACTCTCTTCGGCATTCCATATTTTAATTTTTCCAATCATCGGCTGTGGCATTTATGTTGGCAGAATTGAGCGTTGGAATAGTTGGGACGTTTTCATCCATCCATTTCACTTCTTATCTGAGATGTACCAGATCATATTTTCTAGTCAAATTGTCGACTTGCTTTCGTTTTGCGCTTTGTTTGGTGGATTTAGTGCCTTGTTTTACATTTTAATCAAGCGAATTCAACAACCACATGACGTACACATCAATCCTAAACTAAAATAAGATGTCATCAAAAGTAAAAACGTCAATTTTTGTTTCCTTTGAAACACCAATGCGCAAGACCTTTAAACACGCTATCGATGGAATCACCTGGGCTTTCAGACATGAACGCAATCTGAAGATTCATTCAGTTGTTGCTGTATGTGTCTGTATTGCTGGATTCTATCTTCACATTACCCTCATACATTGGTCGGTGCTGTTGATATGCATTGGTATGGTTATTTCTGCTGAACTTCTAAATACCGCAATTGAAAAAACATTAGACTTACTTCACCCTCAAATTAGTGATAAAGGAAAGATTATCAAAGACATAAGTGCTGGCGCCGTATTGGTTTTAAGCATTACTGCCGCTGTTGTGGGTTGTGTAGTGCTAGGGAGTTATTTTGTTTAATTTCTGAAGGATTGAATTCTTTTGGGGCGTTGGGGCGCTTCGCTATTGGTTATTGGCTGTTGGCTATTGGCTATTGGCAATGTATAATTGACAATGAACAATTTTTTGACTCAAGACTAATGACTCAAGAAGCATGACTAAATCATGTGCCTAAACACGTCTATCCTCTATTTTATTTACTCTTTGTTCTTAATGCCTAATGCTTAAATTATTGAATTACAGAATTATTGAATTATTCAACTCAACTTCATGTATCGTCCTAAAATAAGTTGACAGGTTAA
>Ga0055584_100002370_pt1 | contig 18622 bp, 13 predicted proteins | sample OSDHelmetaG_FD_58716 | JGI IMG/M metagenome (GOLD analysis project Ga0055584, IMG submission 58716) | Pelagic marine sediment microbial communities from the LTER site Helgoland, North Sea, for post-phytoplankton bloom and carbon turnover... | ecosystem: Environmental > Aquatic > Marine >... | reverse complement strand
TCCATCAAGGAAGATTTTGGTCGTGATGAGTATTTGGGTTTCATAGGTTCTTCTCTTCCCATGCAACGGGTTTATAGAATTATCGATGAAGCGGGCCCCAGCAAAGCATCCGTGTTCATCACGGGTGAGTCAGGAACAGGCAAAGAAATTTGTGCCCAGGCCATTCATCGCAAAAGCCCGCGACGGGACAAGCCGTTTATCGCCCTGAACTGCGCTGCCATTCCCCAGGAACTGATGGAAAGTGAAATTTTTGGCCACGTAAAGGGTGCCTTTACGGATGCCGTAAGTGAACGTGAAGGTGCAGCCTCCTTGGCAGATGGTGGAACCTTGTTCCTGGATGAGATTTGCGAGATGGATTTGAACCTGCAGGCCAAACTATTGCGTTTCATCCAAACAGGTCAGTTTCAAAAAGTTGGTGGCAGCGAAATTCGGAAAGTCGATATTCGTTTTGTTTCGGCTACCAATAAGTCTCCCTGGGAACAAGTGGAAGAAGGCAATTTCAGGGAGGATTTATATTTTCGCCTTCATGTCATACCGGTGCACCTACCTCGCTTGAGTGAGCGCGATCAGGATATCATGGAAATTGGCCAACATTTCCTGAAGGTATTTTCTGACGAAGAGGGTAAATCGTTCTCAGGTTTTGCAAATGAAGCGGAGCGCATAATGCTTACCTATAGCTGGCCCGGAAATGTCCGTGAGATGCAAAATATTATTCGAAATATCGTCGTTTTGAACAGCGGTGAAGAAGTGACTGCCGAAATGATTGATGACCTTACCCAAGGGCAAACAGTTCTGTACCAGAACAAGAGCATTGAACATTCTTATGCTCCAGCGCCCGTTTCTCAAATTAGCCCACAAACTCTCAAGCCAATGTGGATGATTGAGAAAGAGACCATTGAGCAAGCGATGAAATTTTGCTCCAATAATGTTACTCAGGTTTCGGCTGCATTGGAAATGAGCCCCTCTACTATTTATCGGCGCATCAAAGAGTTCGAACAGAAATCAGAGGCCCTCTCTAAGGGATTTCATATGATGTCCTGATTAGGCACTAAGGCTTGAAAAGCCAGTGAGATCGCACTCGCATGGTTGAGCAAAATAACGTCACCGTCAGCCATGGATTTTTTCAGGGCTTCATGGGTCAGGATGCCTACTTCCATTTCTTCCAGATCCCCTGACATGGGCTCTTGAATTTTGATTGCCCGCTTTGCCAGAAAAAAATGCCCTTTGCCGCAACCCAGGTTCCCATTCACTGTGTATGATCCAAGATGGCACCAATTGGGAGCCTGGAATCCGGTCTCTTCAAGTAACTCCCTTTTTGCCGAATCGACCGGGAATTCATCTGGCTCCACCTGTCCCCCCGGCAGTGTCAGGCTATCGCGACCAGCACCGTGCTTGTATTGCCTGAGGGTAATAACTCCCCCCTTCGCCGTTTCCGCAAAAATCACCACAAAATCCGGAATGTCTAAATGATAAAAGTCATCGATGATTTTACCATCGGGCATTTGAATCTTTTCAACAGAGAGGTTGATCCAGGGGAGGGCCGAAAAAATGGGTTTTCGATGCAAGACTCTCCAAGGGTGAAAAGAATTATTGAATAGCATTCTGCCCTTTGTTTTTGCCATAGCTGTCATGGACATTACTCCGCGGCCATGGCGGATGGGTTTTTGGCAACTCGACCGTAAATGTCATCCAGTCGAACGATATCGTCTTCTCCAAGGTAATCGCCGTACTGAACTTCAATCAGGTGGAGCGGTTTGCTTTCCGGATTGAACAGCCGATGGACTTCTCCAACCGGAATGTAGATGGATTGGTTCTCTTCTAAAACCTGAGTTTCCTCGCCAACCGTCACTTCCGCCGTGCCAGAGACAATAATCCAGTGCTCCGAACGATAATGATGATATTGCGCCGACAAACGTTCACCAGGGCCGACGACGATGTGCTTGACCTGATGTAAATCACCGTGATGGACTCCTTCGTAAGTGCCCCAGGGTCGATGTACTTTGGCCGGTGAAACGGCCTCTTCACGGTCCTGACTCTTCAAGTCTGCAACAATGTCCTTAACATTTTGAACCTTATCAACCGGGGCAACCAGGACGGCGTCACTGGTTTCGATGATCGCAATATTATCTAGTCCTAAGGCTGTGACCAGCCGACCCGAACCGCTTTTGACAATTGTGTTCTTGCACTCTTTAAGAATCGCATTTTCGCTCGTGACATTTCCCTCTTTGTCTTTTTTGCCAAGTTCGGCAAGCGAAGCCCATGAGCCAACGTCACTCCATCCGAAATCGGAAGCAACAACACAGGCCTTCCGGGTATGTTCCATGATCGCGTAATCAATTGACAAATCCTGGGCCTGCTTAAACGTTTGAGGTTTAGGTTGAACATACAATCCGTCATCTTCTCCCAATCCCAAAGCCGTATTGCAGACGCTCAGAATGTTGTGGTGATAACAGCCAAGTTCCTGCAGATAATTTCTAGCGGTAAACATAAACATTCCGCTGTTCCAGTAATACCCACCCTCATTCATAAAATCTTTTGCCGTTTCTATATCTGGTTTTTCAACAAATCTTTCTACGCGGGCACATCCAGGAAGGGCGTCAACGGATGAACCTGCATGAATGTATCCGTAGCCGGTTTCCGGTTGGGTAATCTTCATACCGAAGGTGACAAGGAGACCGGAATTGGCAGCCTCATATGCTTTTTTTAAGGTATTATGAAACTTCTGATGATTACCGATAACATGATCGGAAGGCATAACCAGAAGGCAGGTATCTGGGTCTGTTTCAGAAGCCTTGAAAGCGGCAAGGGCGATCGCCGGAGCAGTATTTCTGCCAACAGGCTCCAAAATTATTGAAGCTGGCTCGACGTCAATCTTTTTCATTTGCGCGGAAATCATGAATCGAAATTGTTCGTTGCTCACGAAGATCGGCGGGCGAAAACCTTTCATGCCGGAGACGGCAAGAGCTGTGTCCTGCAACATCGACATATCAGAAACCAGGGGCAGAAACTGTTTGGGCATATTCTGGCGAGACAGCGGCCACAAACGGGTTCCCGATCCTCCACATAAGATAACCGGTTGAATATCGATAGGTTTTCTCGCGCTCTTGGTCATTTGGATTCTCCGTCATTTGTAAAAACAGCCCAAAACAGGTCTGTCGACTACGGGTTCCGTGGCAAACGTTATGCCAAGGTGACGTTGAACGCTGAGACACCCATGAATTCTGGGATTAATGCAAAATTCTTTAATTCTTGAATCGAACGCGCGATTTGCGGAACTGTCAGGATGACAGTCTTTCGGCAACGATAATCTCCATTTTCTCAATCTGAGAGAAAACGTTTTTATTACCTGTCCACTGAAACCATTGATTCTGTGGGTTTTATAAAGCAGGGGATGTTTGCCGATGCCTGGCCCCGATTTTGCTCCTTTCAGTACTGATTAGAAAGAAAGGAAACATTATGGCTATCACAGACCCAATCTCGCCCATTTATGGAACAGGTGAGAACGACACCATCAGAGGAACCAACAGATCGGATATCATTTCCGCGAAAGCGGGGGATGATCTAGCTATTGGCAGCAATGGCAACGATGAAGTCTGGGGAGGGTCCGGCGACGATATTTTGTACGGAAACCCGGGCAATGACGTTCTTTACGGTTCCGGTGGCCCGAACTATGTCCCGGCAACGACTTTTACTCTGACCGAAGATTATCCGGTTAGTGTCATCTTTTCCGGTGAAACGGCGGGGTACCGGAATTCGTTCGGCTACTACAAGGTGGATGCTGAAACCGGCACCCTGCAAAACGCCTCAATCATTTGGGAGAACGCTTCCATCCTGGGTTCAGGTGGCAGCCTGATCACGGGTGAAAGCTCTGCTTCACTGGATGTTTCAGCCGGTGAGACCTTTGGCATTTTCATTATTTCCAATGGCTTCAGTTACAACGACTTTGATGATTTTGAGTCAGGCCAGTACGAATTCCGTAATGCCGATGGAACAACGGCAACACTTTCCAGCACGGCCCCAGATCTGTGGCACATTGGGGAGGACGGCACAGAAACTAAAATCTGGGCTCCTAATGGCATTTACCACACTGCCGGGTACGGTGAGAACGCCGCTATAAATGCCGACGGACTGGAGCATACCGTTGGGGTGATGAAGGCCGATGTCGGAACGGTGACGATCGGTTTCGAAGATCTTTACGGACTTGGTGACAAGGATTTCGACGACAGTGTCTTCACCCTGGATGTGGGCCCTGCCAACGCCAACTTTATTAATGCCCATTATAATATTGGGTCAGAGGATGAAGAAGCTCCCCCTGGCGATGGTCTGGATACCCCCGCTGTTGTATTTTCCGATAACGATATCCTGTATGGCGGATCCGGTTCAGATGAACTTCACGGAAAATCCGGCAACGACCAACTCTTCGGCGATTCAGGTAGTGATGAATTGCACGGCGGGTCTGGAGCCGACTTACTAAATGGTGGATCCGGTAAAGATGTACTGTATGGCAATTCCGGTGACGATAATCTGGATGGCGGCAGCAGCAATGATCTTCTGTACGGAGGATCGGGTAACGACACCTTACAAGGTGGTTCGGCCGTTGATACGCTGCACGGTAATTCAGGAGATGATGTTCTTGATGGTGGAAGTGGCCACGATCAATTGTTCGGTGGATCGGGAGATGATCAACTGGATGGCGGGGTCGGTTCCGACGAATTGCACGGAAACTCCGGGAACGACACTCTCAACGGTGGCAGCGGGTCAGATGATCTGTTTGGTGGTTCCGGAAACGATATCCTGTCCGGTGGTAGCGGTGCCGACAACATTCAGGGCGGTGGCGGTAATGATACCATCTTCACCGGAAGCGGCCACGACACAGTCAATGGTGGCTCTGGTATTGATACCGTTGATTATTCTGACCTGGATAGTGGTGTGCGGATCGATCTGCACGGCAAGCGAACAGCTGGTGGGGACAGTGACAGTCTGATTTCCGTTGAAAATGCCATTGGATCGGATTTCGACGATTGGTTCCGCGGCGATCTTCGCGACAACGCCCTGGATGGCGGTGGCGGATACGACACCATTCGCGGCAACAAGGGATCCGATCAACTTACCGGTGGTGCCGGCGGAGATGAATTCCTGTGGTTCACCAGCGATCTTGATGGGTCGGTCGATACCATCCTGGATTTCAGCGCAATCGAAGGAGATGTGTTGAACTTGTCAAACGTGTTGAATCCGGAATTCGATTTCGATGTCTCGCTATTCCTCAGTTTCAATGACAATGGTGAGGATACGACGATTGGCATCGATGCAGATGGCGGAGGCGATAGTTTCACCGATTTCGCCATTCTGGAAGAAACGACAGGTATTACGCTGACTGAAGCCGTTGAAGCCGACTTCTTCACCTTCTCGTAACTTCCTTAATACAACGGGCCAAACCTGCAAATTCGGGTTTGGCCCATTCTCTTGGGATTCTCAGATATGAAAATGAATTACCTGGCCATCTTGGCCATTGTTTTGTGTTCTCCTGCCGGGGCATCTGAAACCACAAAAACCACTATCAAACACCCGGGTCTTGTTTATGGAGACTTCCTAGAGCGACGACGTGTCCTTAGCGGGGTGGACAAGCCTTTCCCCCGACAGTATTGCAAGCCTGAGAAAGTATGCTCCTATCCCCCCGTATCCATTATAGATGCTGGCAACCGGGTATCTGGTCAAACCGCCGCTCGACAAGGCTTGTCTCTTTGGGGCGGTGTTGCTGAATACTTACGCACCGGTTCCGTTAATGGCCTGGAGAACGCCCGTCAGGTTATTAACAACTGGGTGGAAGCTGATGCTCTTGCCAGCGTGAAGGGGCATATGCCCCTGGCACGTCACTACATGAAACGCACCTTATTTCCTGTCATCACGACATATGCTGCAATAAGACAAGTACTGAACCCACCATTAAGTGAACGAAAGCGTGTTGAGGCATGGATCAAACGGGGTGTCGACATGATGGATAAGGACAATCATGACGGACACATTCTTTCAGATGCCAACAACAGCCGGTATTCCAGGGATGCCGTAAACATGGCCTGGGGAATTTTATCCAATGACATCAAGTCATATAAAAAAGGAATAAATAGATTTCAGGAGGTCTTAATCGACATGCGCCCCAATGGCAGCTTGCCTTGGGAAACCAATCGAGGCGCACGTGCCGTCAGTTATCAAAACCTGGCCGTCTCGATTCTGGTCCCCATGGCGGAAATGGCGACGCTTCAAGGAGACAATCTTTATGGTCAAACTTATCAGGGGCGCAGCATCCATGATGCTGTGGCTTTCCTGATAGCGGCTGAGAAAGATGTTTCCCTGATCAAGACCTACACGAGGGCCAAGCAAGATAAAATCCGCCTTGGCAATCACCTTCATTGGACGGAGATATACTTGGCGAGATTCCCAGATCATGAAAACACAAACGGTCTTCACGATCTGCGGCGGCGATATCATTTTCTAACTGGTAGGGGGAATGACTTTGCCGGTGGCAACCTATCGTGCCTATTCGCCGAGCCGCAAACCAATCCCGTTTTGATAGCGCGCCCGCCTAAGAAAAAAATTGCAGCAATAAATCGTATAACAACCGTTCCTCGTGTCAGCTGTCCGAGGTATCTGGATTGATCTTATTTGTCCAACTTGGCCAGGTATCGACCGGCAAGTGAACTTCCGTTTTGTTTGCCCAGTTCAAACCACTTGCGAGCAAGGTTTTGATCTTCCGCAACGAGCCCGCCGTTAAGATAAAGTTTCCCAAGACGCACACAGGACGTCGATGCGCCTTTGCGGGCCTGCCGTTCAAGAATCTTAACGGCCTTTGAGACCCACATATCAACTTCTCTAGGATCAGCCGGGCCGTAGTCGCCTTGTTTAAGGTGACCTGCATAGGACAACATCGATTGCGGGTATCGTAATTTTGCGGCGCGTTCCAAATGGAACAGGGCTTTCTTCTTGTTGGCCTTTACGCCAAGCCCTTGTGCGTAAAAATTGGCCAATTGTACATGACCTTTCCCGTAACTTTCTTCCAGGCCAAGCCAGAACCAACGATAGGCTTTTTTATAGTCACGTTGGTCGGGCTGCATTTGATAAATTCGCCCAATTTCATAGGCCGCCTTGCCTTTTAGGTTTGAGCTATATTTGTAGGATCTGTTGAGCCATATCAGTGCTTTTGTTGGGTTTTTTTCTTTTCCCCATCCCCGGATATAGGCACGACCCAGGTGATACATAGACTGAGGGTTTCCTGTCTTCGCTGTTTTCAAAAAGATGGCGTTAGCGGCTGGGTAATTATTTGCTCTCAGCAATTGAAGGCCATCTTCAAGTTCTGCGCCCTGTGAGGTAGAGATCTTGGAGGCGAGAAGAACAGCACAGATGATAAGGAGGCGGATCATCCCTTTTGCCCCCACAAGATACACCCTTTACCCATCCAGGCGGATTGTTCGCCCGGCAATTTAACGGCCATAGGGTCTGTCGGCCCCGTTGGGCATTGAATTCTTGAAACCTTCCGAGTTTCCTTACGTCGTCGTTCAATTTTTTTCAGGGTTTTTTCAGGGGCATCAAACTGCTGCATGATATCCATGGCCATGGAGCGGGCGACGTTGGCCTTGAAATGATAAGGGTCAGTAAAATTATCCCGATCATTCGTCTCTTCGGTCGGCACATCGTAATCCAGGATGGGACCCAGCTCAGCAATGCGGCGTCGATGTTCCAGGTTTTCTTCTGCCCGATTCCATTTGCCGATTTGGGCCTGCATGTCAGCATGAGCCGGGGGAATGAAGAAGACAACATCTATTTCTTCTTCTTTAGCGTAGGCGGCAATTTCGCGCAGGCCTTGATAATAGTCCTCGTTAATGGTGAATTTTTTCCAATCATTGCGTCCGCCCTTCTCGACCTTTCGCAACCAGGCCGTATCAACTTCAGGTACAGGTACAACAGGAGGCACAGTCAAGGCGGGCACATGAACCGGCGGGCGAGGTGTAATATTGGCTTCTGTCTTTCCCAGTGTAGGGAGGCCGGTCGTCGATGTGCCCCCGCCATCAAGCAGCAGATCAATGTTGCTCCCCTTGACAATTGCTCGCCCACTGGTGAAAGAATTGACGTCATTGTTCCAAATGGAGCCTGACACGGACGTACAAACAGCCTCGCAGTATCCTGCTTTCAAGTCAGTCCCTTCCTGAGCGCTGGCGCTTCCCGGGGCAAAGGGTATCAGGCGCATCATGCCGTTAATGGTTGTCCTGAATTCATTCATCTGGTTCGGATAATGTTTGTCCAGGATGCTGATGCCGGTATCGGCTACGAACAAATTTGCATAATAGCTCATGGGCTTGTCGCGTAGCCTGATGGATTCCGGGACCTGATTTTTTCCTTTTGAAAATTTACTGCTCATGGAACGAAGAGGAACGCCAATAGCGACCCCTTTGATGTCGGCATGCTGGGTGGCGTACCAAAAACTGTCGATAGTCTCGGCAATGGTTCCGCCCCTATAGGAAAAATTATAGAAATCGATAAAGCCCAACTCGTGAAAGAGCTTATCGCGCAAGGCCCGGCTGCGGCTGTCGCCAAAAACCAGATAGCTGCTTTTATGTCTGGGATATTCGATGATTTTGTAGAGCGGGCCGTGCTTCGTTGTTGCGATCTTTTTCTTTTCCAACCCCAAGTCGAAAAGCCCGTGCATGCGATAAGGATCAACGGCAGCGTTGAACAGCCCAGGTGTAATGCCCAGCCCGAGGGCGATTGCAAGGGCTGTGGCGGACCATCGATACTGTGGAATGTTAAAAAACATGAGAACCTCCGGGGCTTAGAAATTGTAGTAAATGAACTCGGATAAATCGCCGAGACGGTACATCTGAGTGACTCCGATAATGGCCAGTGTGCACAGAAAACCGACCCACGCTGATGTTGGCCGCCACTTCAGCATTCCGGACATACGTCCCTGTCGCTGTGTCCAATCGCGCAAGCCCAAAGCTTTTCTAAAATACAAAGTTGGGCGGTATGCCGATGCCAATTCAGCGGAGTTGGGTAAGGCCCAGACAATCAGGGCCATCGGGATAAACAGGGCGAAACTTTCCGCCACACCTTCAGCCGCCGCCATCATTTGTGCAGGCGCATCTGTGTGAAGGAAATATCCATTCATTCCCCACATCCCGGCCAATATGGAAGACGCGCCGCCAAATGTTTCGGCCCTAAAAAAGACCCAGGCGATAACGACGGCCAGCATGGTCATCATTCGGCCGAACAGTTTCTCAAAGGCCGATGGTTCATTGTCGTATCGCCCTCGCCAGGCCGACCAGGCATGGTTGATCATCAGGTAGATGCCGTGAAGACCGCCCCAGACAACGAAGGTCCAGCTTGCGCCGTGCCACAAGCCACCCAACAACATGGTGACTGTCAGATTCAGGTAACGCCGCCCCTTACCGGCCTTGTTGCCGCCAAGGGGGATGTAGAGGTAATCCCTAAGAAAATGTGACAAGGTAATGTGCCAGCGCCGCCAAAAATCAACGATGCTTGTGGCCTTGTAGGGTGAATTGAAATTGATTGGCAGGCGAATGCCAAAACATCTGGCAAGGCCGATGGCCATGTCGCAATAGCCTGAGAAGTCAAAATAGATCTGGAACGTGTAAGCCAACGCCCCGGACCACGCCATAGTGAAGGGTATGTCTTCCCCACCATCGGCCAGGGTAAAGACGGCACTTGCGTAAGGCGCAACACCATCGGCTAGAACCAGTTTTTTGAACAGGCCGATAATGAAAATACTTAAACCCACGGCAACATTCAGGCCTAAGCGATTGCTGAAAATGCTGAGACGGAATTGCGGCACGGTGTCGCGCTGCATAATGATCGGCCCGGCAATCAGTTGCGGGAAAAAGACAACGAAGAGAACATATTTTTCCAGCCCGCATTCGGTAATCTGACCGCGGTATGTTTCAATCAGGAAGGCGATTTGCTGGAAGGTGAAAAAGGAGATCGCCAACGGCAACGCGATATCGCCAAGAGTAAATTGACTTCCAGCGACGGCGTTCAGCGTGCCGGCAAAAAATCCTGCATATTTATAATAGGCGATGGCGCCAAGATTGATCGCTACACCAAATCCCAGAACCCACGGGTCCCTGTTTTTTAGAATATGTAAATGAAGGGCATAGTTAAGCCCGACTGACGCCAGCAGCAGGAATAGATACGGCGGGTTCCAATAGGCATAGAACACCAAGGACATGGCAATCAGCCAGAGAATGATCCCTCTTTCACTTCTCAAATGACGAAAAAACAAGAAGCCCGCAAACGTGATTGGAAAGAACAAATATATAAATTCAAATGAGCTAAAAATCATGGTTTCGTCCCTTTTGTGTTTTTAAGAATTCTCACGAGAAGCAACTCACATATTTTCGGCCCGCGCTGACCTGCGGCTTCCAGTTTGCGAACGTTGATGTGGCCTTTGAACCAAAGAGGCTTGTCTGTTTTCCAGAAATAACGACCAAAAATGAGAACAGTTCCGGAAGGGTCAACGGTTCCCTCCCAGACTTCGAAACGGTCTCTGTTGGGAGTGCCCCGCCGCATCTTTATCTGGCTGTTTTGAATGTTGATGCGGCGCGGAGATTTAAAGGCAACATTGGATATGGTCTCGCCACAGGTTAAGGACCCGCGCCAAGTGCCATCGAAGTCATTTCCAGGTTTCTCATTCCCGGCAACGGAAAATGGGAAGAACAACATGGCGATTATGAGTCCTGGAAAGAATTGTATTCGTGAAATCAATGACTGACTCCCGGTTCACTCTATTTAAAACTGAACTAGGATTTGCACTTAATGTGCCAGTACGTGATCATGAAAATTTTGTATAATTACAATTACTTAGATAAATAGTTGAGATATGAATGTCATATTGACACTCAATTGACATAGGGCACTATCAATCTGACAGAGCCTTAAAATAGGAGAAACTCTCGTGTGAAGGCATACGAAGGCAAATACAGCAGCCCGGAATAACCGGCAATGCTGATCAGCAGTACGGTGACGTAAAAGGTCGTCAGATAGTTCGCCATGAAATTACGGGCTCGTTCCTTCAGGCTGCCCTCCCCAATTCCCGCAGACTGATCGCCGCGATTCGACCAACGCTGTTTTGACAACCGGAACAGGCAATAGACCTTTACACCGGCGTTAATGAACTGGTTAAAATAAAGGATCAACGGATACGCCAAGTTGACCCGTGGCGAATAACAATACAGAACCAGCGACAACATCATTCGGGAAAGCAATATCCAGAAAATGTACGTCGCCAGATATGCCGGGGTGTACAGGAGACTGGTCATTACCGCCAACAATGGGCTGACCAGCATGGTCCACATGGCAATGCGTTGATCGAGCACACACCACCAGATGAAAAAACCAATACGCTGAGGTCCAAGTAAAAGCGCACGGGTGCCGTTGCGCAGCATGTTGCCAGACCAGCGTCGGAAATTCTGAACCATCCGATCCAGGCCAGTCCCTTCGATATATTCAACTGTGTAGGCCATGGCGTCCGGCACATAGAGCATCTTGGCATTCTGCGTCAACATGTAATACCAAGTGCTTTTGTCATCACCTGACAAAAATCGGAAATTTCCCCACAGCCAGTTGTCCAAATGATCGGCTTCAAGCAACCGGATAAGTTTCAGGCTACGCAAGTGTTTGGCACGAAAGACTGACATCCGGCCGGTCAGGGTGAGAACCTTTTGGGATAAAGAATGGCTCATCATCGCGACCCGTCGTTGGGCAAAACGCATGGTCAACCAGGTCGCCACCCAACGCGGGCCATGACAAATGACTTCTTCATCGGTTGTGACGGCTTGAAGGTCCGGGTCAGCGACAAAAAGGGATGTACATTTGCGAACGCAACCCGGGCCCAGAATAGAGTCCCCATCCATAAAGACGATCATGTCGTCATCTTTGACGCCTTCCCTGTTCATTGCTCGAAGCACCAGCCCAATCGCCAACCGTTTTCCGGGTTGGTTCTGGCGGATGATGACAAAGTTCAAATTCAGGTCATTGGCATGTTGCTTTAAATATTGTTCAATAATGCGTTCGTCGTAGATGTCCCCCGAACCAAGCCACAATGTGCCCGGCACACCAACGTCGCGCAGTTGGCGGCAAATGCTTTCGATGACGAGTTCCGTAACGACCCGATGTTCACGAAAGGTAGTCATCATGAAATGAACGTGACGCGGTCGCCATCCTTGTTCCCAAACCTCGTTGGCCGCCTGTTGAAGTTTTGGATAAACCAGACGGCGATATATTTGGGCCCGGATAGCATGGGTGCACCACCACCCATAACGCCAGATTCCCAGGCCACCAATGACCACTGTTGCCGTCATCGTTTGGGGGTCCCAGAGAGAGTTCGGAATTTGATCGAGAGCCATAAAAAGAAAAGAGAAATACAGGAAAATCTTATAAAGAACCAAGGGACTCCATTTCTCCTTTGGCGGAATTATTTCCGTCGGATCATCAAAACCCGGGCTCCTGAGTTTGCCGAGCGTTGTTCTTGAGCGCCCATTCAGACCATCAATCAGACTACCCAGTATGCTCATACGCCAAACTCTTTTGTTCTGGCGGAGTCATCTTGTTCAGGATTTTCATTGACCGGTGAGCTGAAGAGGTTGTCGCGGTCGCGTCTTTCAAAGTTAACGATGGCGGGCATGCCGGGGAGGAAACGCCGCCTGACCTGTTCCATTGCTAAATCGAGGAACTCCAACTTCACAAGGGCGTTTCGGGCATTTGCATCTGTCCATTCATAAGAAGCCTGGCGTTCATTCACAAAACCGCCGCTCCGGTCAATGTCGACGATGATGGCCCGGACGCTTCTATCAAGTGCGGGGAAGTATACCAGGGCCTCATCGCCTAAACCGACCTGAAGCACCTCTGCCTGGGTAAGATAGGCTCGGATGCTGCGGCCTTCAGCTCGTTCGAACAAGCCAATGCTTTCACCGCTTTTGACACTGCTGCCGCGACCCTTGAAGACCTTTATAACCCGCCCGTTGCTGGGGGCGGCAAGCGTCAATCGTTCTTTGTGCCGTTGCAAGGCCATCAACTCATCCTTGGCCAGCATGATCCGGTCCCAACCAAGATCGACTTCAGCCTGCAATTCAACACGTCTGCTGTTGATTTTATTGCCGTCGACATAGCGTCCTTCTTTGACACTTTTAAGAAATTTTTGGTTTTCGCGTTTTTGCGCCAGGGCTTCCTCGAACTGACCCTTGATGACAGCGTACTCCGCCCTGGCTTCTTCCACCCTTGTTCGTGTAGTAAGGCCCTGCTCCTTGAGATTGATCAGGCGCTTTACCCGTTTTTCAACAAGGGAATGCTGTCGCTCAAGGGCTCTTACTCGGGCACTGGCCTGCTCCACTTTGCTGAGCATCATGGTACGATAATCAACCGCCTTGGCGCGTTCGGCCTCCAATGTTTTTTGCCGTACGACAAGTTCCATGGTCTCGCGTTCGACCTTGATCTTTGCCATCTCGATACGTTCTTCAACTTTCGCATTTTCAATGACGAACAAGGCTGTATTAGTCGGCAGAGCTTCCCCAGTATTGGCGATCACCCGTTCAATCTTGCCGTCGGCTGTCGCCAGAATGGGTTCTATTGGGGCTGTTACCATGGCCGATGAAATTTCCATCCTGAGGAAATTCGCTTTGAAGACAGTGTAGGCATAACCACTGACTAATACCCCGGCGAACATGTAAAAGCAGGTCAATGCAATTTGTTTGATCGGCCAACGGCGTAACGGCACTTCTTCTACCGGGTTGGGATCTGGCTCAGTGGACACCGGTGTTACCGGTGTATCAATTCTCAACAACATATCATCGACAACGGTGACAGAGCCGCGTACTAGTTCTTCAACGAAATGCTCCATAATTTCGCGTTCTCGTTCGCCTATTTCAATAAACGAGCAAGCCAGATCCCCGGCATCTTCGAACACCCGCCTGATTTCAGCTTTTGACTGAAAAACAATTTCAAATCCCTGGAACGGAATATGGACGCTGACAGGAATTACATCGGCCACATTGACGTTCTTATCTCCGCAGCGAACTCTAAACCCGCCCAGGCTCCAATCCGTGGCCTCGTACGATCCATCGAGCATGCTGATCGTGATGGGCGCATTAACCCTGTGATGTAAGCGTTGGCTGGGGCGTTCTCTGCTGACTTTGACCATGATTTATAAAATCAATCTGACTGTGACAAAAATAAGTGTCCCGCTAAATACGCAAGACCTGTGCCAGCAGATTCAGCAACGATTCATCTAGATATTGTGTGATTTTTGTCGTGACCTTGTCAGATTGAGAGACTCTCCGTCAATTTGGCAAACTTCATTCAAAGATCGTGTCAATTTGACAAACAAATCAGAAATCAAATCCTTCCACATTGATTCTAAAGGAAAATATTTCTGGCATGGCTCGTGCTCCTTCCTACTCAGAATTTATCCACCGAATAATTACCAACTGGAAGGACACCCCATAATGACATCGGCAAACACTGTTCAGGCAGAGCGTAAAACACAAAAGGATACTCCGATTTGGGATCATACCCTTAAAATCGACCCTCTCATTTCAAGGCCTTCCATTAGTATTTTTGGATTGGGTTATGTTGGCGCCGTTTCAGCAGCTTGTTTTGCCGACTGCAGACACAAAATTATTGGTGTTGACCCGGATACAGCAAAGGTAAATCTGATAAACCAAGGCCGTTCGCCAATTGTTGAACCCGGTTTGGGGGAATTGTTGAAATCCGGAGTTGTCCAAAAACGCATTCAGGCAACAACTGATGCCGACAACGCCACATTGAATAGCGATATCTCTTTTATATGCGTCGGCACACCCAGCGCAGAAGATGGCAGTTGTGACCTGAAATACCTTGAGATGGTTTCAAGGGACATTGGGCGCGTTCTTCAATCCAAATCGGATTATCACTTGGTTGTCTTCCGCAGCACCGTACCCCCCGGAACCACCCGTAAAATTATGTTGCCGATTCTCGAAGAGCAATCGGGGAAAAAATGTGGTGCAGATTTTGGCTTGTGTTTCCATCCCGAGTTCTTGAGGGAAAGTACGGCGATTGAGGACTTTCACACACCCCCAAAAACCGTTATCGGATGCTTTGACAAAGCATCTGGCGAATATCTGGCGGGGCTCTATCACGGCATTGATGAAACCCCGATCCTGACGACCATTGAGGCCGCCGAGATGGTTAAGTATGTCGATAATACTTGGCACGCCGTCAAAGTGTCCTTCGCCAATGAAATTGGAAAAATATGCCATGCTAATGATGTCGATAGCCACGAGGTCATGGATATTTTCGTTCAGGACACGAAGCTCAACATTTCGTCTTATTACATGAAACCCGGCTTTGCCTTTGGCGGATCTTGTCTTCCCAAAGATGTGCGTGGGATCAATCATCTTGCTGAGAAGTCTGGTGTGGACACGCCATTGTTAAAAAATATTCTCGCCAGCAATCAATCCCAAATCGAACACGCCCTGTCGTTGGTTGAAAAATGCGGTGAGGGTCCTATCGGGTTTTTAGGTGTGACCTTTAAGGCAGACACGGATGATCTTCGCGAAAGCCCCGTCCTGCCATTGATCGCCGGTTTATTGGAAAAAGGCCGTGAGGTTAGCATTTATGATCCCAACTTAAATCTTGAAGCCAGCGTTCGCCATCACTTGCAACATTCCAAGCATGCCGATGATAGTGTCGGTCGATTGATGCAGCATCTTCCCGATCTGGTACGAGAAAATATTGCTGATGTCTTTTCGGAAAGTTCCATCATTGTCGTCTCCCATAAATCAATGCTGTTCCGCGAAGCCATTATCGCACGTCGGGACGATCAGCACGTGGTTGATCTGATTCGTCTGTTTGATGGTAATTCCATCATCGATCAGATTTTCGAAGCGGGTATGAATGACTACCTGCAGAAGCCTGCTGGCAAGCAGCAACTCCTAAAAAAAATTTCTTATTGGACGGGTGATCTTGAATGCGCCCACACGTTGGTCGTCGATGATGATCCATCTATTCGAATGGTCACGAAAGCCCGTCTTGAAAAAGCGGGTCACCAAGTCAGCGAAGCTGAAAATGGTGAGGAGGCCATTCATCGCATGAAAGAAGATGATTTCGATATCGTCTTTATGGATGTCTCGATGCCGGTCATGGATGGTTTTGACGCCACCAAAGAAGCCAGGCGAATTCCCGGGCACAAACGCGGGACTCCCATCGTCGCCCTGTCAGCGCACGCCGTGCCGGAAGAAAGCACCACGTATGACGGCATTTGTTGGTGATCACCTCACACTCAATGCAACAGGAGACCCAACTGACACACCCGACGCTTTCCTATTTCAGGACCGGATACAACCGGACTTAATTCACCTATTTGAAAGGATGTGGTCTATGGATACCGCACCAGCACTCCCTATCGCTCACCATTTTCACCCATGTGTTTTGCGTGAGTACGACATTCGAGGGATTATCAACGAAACACTTTCAACAAAGGATGCCTGGGCCCTGGGACGCGCCTTTGCAACAAGGATTTCCCGCGATGGCGGGAAATCCGTTTGTATAGGATATGACGGCAGGCTTAGCTCCCTGAATTTAGTCGGTAATCTCAGCGTTGGACTCATGGAAGGCGGAATGGACGTTCTATTGATTGGCTTGTGTCCCTCACCCATGCTCTATTTTGCCGTTCATACCCTAAATACCGATGGCGGAATTATGGTTACCGGTTCCCACAATCCGCCAGACCACAATGGTTTCAAGATGATGATCGGAAACAAGCCATTTTTTGGAGACGATATAACTGAGTTAGGAGAAATTGCATCTTCTGGTGACTTCTCCCAAGGCATGGGAATTTGCGACAAGGTGAGAATTAAAGACTCCTACCTTCAAGCCCTTATGCAGGGATATGACGGAAACCGTTCCTTGAAAATTGCCTGGGATGCCGGAAACGGGGCAGCGGGTGAAGTAATGACGCAGCTGTGTGACGTCTTGCCGGGCGAGCACATCTTGATCAACGAAACCATCGACGGCACCTTCCCCAACCATCACCCCGACCCGACAGATCCCGATACCCTTGTTCAATTGCAACATGTCGTGGCGGAACATGGATGTGATTTAGGAATCGCTTTTGACGGCGATGGCGATCGCATTGGCGTGATCGACGATGAGGGGCATATTCTCTGGGGCGATCAATTGATGGCGATATTGGGTGAAGATCTTTTGAAGGACCATCCAGGTGCCACCATCATCGCTGACGTAAAAGCTAGTCAAGTCTTGTTTGACCACCTTGAAAGTCTGGGGGGGAAATCTCTCATGTGGAAGACCGGCCATTCCCTCATCAAATCCAAAATGGCAGAAACAAGCGCTCTTTTGGCCGGTGAGATGAGTGGCCATCTTTTCTTTGCCGATAAATATTTCGGATTTGATGACGCCTTGTATGCTGCGGTGCGCTTTATCGGTGTGCTCAGCCGGTTGGGAGAAAAACTGTCTACCATTCGCAAAGCCATGCCGACTGTATTTAATACACCTGAACTTCGATTCGACTGCCCCGATGATGAAAAATTCCAGGTCGTTGAAGAGGTTCGCACGCGGCTTATTAGTGACAAGGCCGACATAAACGATGTTGACGGATTGCGCGTCAACACCGTTGATGGTTGGTGGTTGCTTCGTGCCTCAAATACTCAAGCCGTGTTGGTCGGCCGATGTGAATCGACATCTAATGAAGGCCTTACCCTCTTGAAAGGCCAGTTGGCATATCAGTTACGCTTGAGTGGTCTTCAACCCCCAAACACACTTGAAACAAACCTTCCAGCTTAGAGGAGACGGACCATGATGACCAAATCCCTGAATCCGAATGAACGTGAAAGCCCTTGTTCGTGCGATTTCGCCTCAAAGTTGGTTTACCGACTGGGTATCAAAGGAGCCCTCCTTGCCTGCGATGACAACCAGTGGCGTGGTATCCATCAAAAAATCTACAGGCGGTATGTCGGAAACACCCCACAAACCGGAGGCAAGCCCAATGATCAAAATTTTCAAAATCACTTATAAAAGATGGATGCGTCATCAATATCGCAGTTATTTGAAATGACTAGAAGAAACCACTAGGCTTCAAAGATAAAAGGAGATTTGCCGATGTTTGTTCAGGATCATAAGGACCAACGCAAACATGCGCGCATTCGTCCGGCAGCTGGGTTTAAAATCAATGATGGAAGACCCTACAACGGCGGAACTCTTTTCAACGTTTCTGCAGGAGGTGTTGCGGTATCATATCCCAATGGAACCAAACCGACATCGACTCGTCTTAAAGTGGGGCAAAAACTATCCCTGATTGTCGCTGATTGTGTCATGCATAGAAGTCGCGTCGTGAGGGTCTCTCAAAACGGTTTTGCCTGTAAATTTATAGAATGAATTTTTCTAAAATCGACTATTCACTTCTACTATCCACAATTTATCAGAAATTGACGTTATGCGAATCCAAATAACAAAAACGGAACGAAACCAGTATTCGTAATTAATTTTATGAAAAGGTTTTGGGGTCGAATGAGTGGTGGGCCCGGCAGGACTCGAACCTGCAACCAGACCGTTATGAGCGGCCGGCTCT
>Ga0055584_100002369_pt1 | contig 18627 bp, 20 predicted proteins | sample OSDHelmetaG_FD_58716 | JGI IMG/M metagenome (GOLD analysis project Ga0055584, IMG submission 58716) | Pelagic marine sediment microbial communities from the LTER site Helgoland, North Sea, for post-phytoplankton bloom and carbon turnover... | ecosystem: Environmental > Aquatic > Marine >... | reverse complement strand
TGCCAAATAACATTCGCATAAACTGGCTAATCGCTATCTTGCTGTCCGGCTGGTTGCTCTACCTCTTGACGCTGGTGCTGACACCTTATTTGGAGCTTAAATGAGTCAATTGGCCCTGCCACTGCAACTCGCCGACCATGCCGTTTTTGCGAGTTTCCTGAATGATGGTAATGAGATACTCGTTGCCACTCTGTCTAGCCTTGCGGCTGGACGGGAAGGACATGGATGCTGGATTTGGGGGTCAGCGGCAACGGGCAAGACGCACCTGCTACAGGCCGTATGTGAGGCCGCTGGGGATCGGGCGGTCTATATCCCCTTAAGTTCGCTTACTGATGCGGGACCGGACATCCTGGAAGGCTTGGCGAGTAGAGAACTAATTTGTATCGACGACGTTGATTTGATTGCTGGGCAAGCGCAATGGGAAACTGCATTCTTCGATCTGTGCAATCAGATTTTCGATGCTGGCGGACAACTCCTTATGACTGCCAATACTGCGCCGCGTGAGTGTGTCGTCGAACTCGCGGATCTGCGCAGTCGATTTCTAAAGCTGCCGGTATTTCAGGTTCAGGCATTAGACGAGAATGCCAGAGTCAGCGCTCTGCAGCTTCGGTCACGTCACCGCGGTTTAGAGTTGCCTGATGACACAGCGCGGTATCTGTTGAAGCGTAGTCGCCGTGATATGGCGAGCCTTTACGAGATACTCGATCGACTCGACAAAGAAGCACTACGCGCTAAGCGGCGCTTGACGATTCCATTCGTACGGGATGTGCTGGCAGCTATACTGGGCTAGGTCGCAAGCTTTGACGCGACCTCGGCAACACGCTTCCCGAGCGCCGCAGCGATCGACTTCTCATCGTCTGATAAGGAATCTGGATGTCTATTCCACGTAACGTGTGTCGCCCCATAAAGCGAGCCTCCTGTCGTCGTGGATGACAGTGCGCCTTCCGAGTAGGGGATTCCAACGTATAGCATGCCGTGGTGTAACAGCGGAATGGCCATCGTTAACAAAGTCGACTCTGAACCACCGTGAAGTGATGATGTCGATGTAAATACACCGGCCGGCTTACCAATTAGCGTTCCTTTCATCCAGTCAGTGGCCGTTGAATCAATGAAATACTTCAATGCAGTGCTCATGTTTCCGAATCGAGTTGGGCTGCCCATTACGATCCCAGCGCATTGTGCCAAATCGGTTGAGTTAGCGTAGGGAGGGCCAGACTCTGGAACGGGCCCTTCGCTCGCTTCAGATATCGGTGACACCGACGGTACTGTTCGGAGTCGCGCTGACATACCTTTTACGGAGTCAACGCCGCGACAGACTTCACGAGCGAGCGCTTCAGTTGAGCCATTCGATGAATAGTAAAGAACCAGGATATCGCTCATCAGGATAGGAATGAAAGTGCGTTTTCAGGCGGACGAACGATGACGATCGTCACCCTATCGGGTGTATCGCCAAGGTATAGAGCGACGTTATGCGCGACACCGGACTCTATAATTAATTCCAATGTCATCCGCGATGTGGAGCAGCATGGGTTGCGATAAATAGTGACGGCCATAATTCCCTCATACGATGATCAGGCATTTTGCAACATGCACTCTATCAGGACCCAACTGCCTCGTCAGTCAAGATATACAAGCTTGACGCGATGTACTGCAAGTTGCTACTTTTAACGGGCTTTCAGGCTAAGAATTATAAGAAAAACTATGGTTATTCAATACACACTCAAACAATTGAGAAAAAATTTGCAGATTGCGCTGCTCGCAATGCTGTGCTGTTTGGGTGGCTGTGAAACGGGGCCACCGGTACAAGAGATGAGTGATGCTAGGCAAGCGATAACGGTGGCTAAAGAGGCTGGGGCGGCGGAACGCGCGGCGCTTCACCTGAAGGCGGCCGAAAAGTACCTTGAAAGTGCAGAGCAAAATCTTGGTGAGCAGGCCTATCAGCAGGCGCGCAGAGACGCGAATCAAGCGAAAATGAAAGCGCGGGATGCACTCGAAGTTAGTGAGAATGCAGCCGAGGCGCAATGAGTCTTGAGTTATCTTGGTCCTAGAACCATTTCTTAGTCAATTTATAGATAACCTGATTTGGGTATTTTTATCCTCCAAGACTGCTGTTATAGCGTCATAAGGTAAACCGCAGGAACCCGTTTTCCTTGAGCTAGGTCATCATTCCCGAGGTGATGCAATAAGGGACGATCAAGATTCCGGCGGATCGTGGGGGGTCTAACTTCATAGTTGAAGAATATTCGATGCTAATTAGTATCTTACGACTATCTCTCACAGCAAGTTTAGAGCTTCTTCACGTTTCATATTTTGCGATTCAGTATCACTACGATGGCGATATTCAAGCTCTCCAGCTGCCAAGCCACGATCACTGATCACTAGGCGATGAGGGATTCCGATCAATTCAGCGTCGGCGAACATCACACCGGGGCGCGCACTTCGATCGTCGAGCAAAACCTCAAAGCCCTTCTCGCAGAGCTCGTCATACAAGGCCTCAGCAGCGGCTTTTACGTCATCTGAGCGGTGCATATTGATCGGCACGAGAACGACATCAAAAGGGGCTAGCGATGTCGGCCAGATAATGCCCGCATCATCGTGATTCTGCTCAATAGCGGCGCCGACGATGCGTGTAATTCCGATTCCGTAGCAGCCCATCGCCATTGCTTGATTCTTGCCCTCTGGATTCTGTACTGTTGCGGACATTGCCTCGCTGTACTGGGTGCCCAACTGAAAAATATGGCCAACCTCAATGCCGCGCGCAATACTCAACTTGCCTTTGCCACCAGGGGTCGGATCACCCGTAACGATATTACGAATATCGACGGTCGCGGGTACATCAAGGTCACGTCCAAAGTTAACGCCGGTGTAATGAGTGTCTTTTTCATTGGCGCCCACGATAAAATCACTCATGCTGGCGGTCGCATGATCGTAGAAAATTGGTATTGCGATTCCCACCGGTCCGACGAATCCTGGGCCACAGCCGATTGCTTTGGCAATACTTTCCGGGCTGGCCATCGTGAGGGGTGAGGCAACCCCCGGTATTTTCTGTGCTTTAACTGCATTTAGCTCGTGATCACCACGCAGACCAAAGGCGATCAGGCCTTCATTACCTTCTACGATTAGGGTTTTCATCGTTTGTGAGGCCATGATACTTAGTGATTCGCACAGCGCCGTGATTGTCTTGATGCCGGGCGTCTCAATCTTAGTTAGGTCTAAAGATGCAGGAGGTGTTTCGACGCCGTCACGAGATGTAGTTGCCGTTTCGATATTGGATGCATAGTTGTCTTCGTCGCTGTAGGCAATGGCGTCTTCACCGGAATCGGCCAGAACATGAAACTCTTGTGAACGACTTCCACCGATCTCGCCTGCATCAGCGTCCACAACGCGAAATTTTAGATTCAGGCGGTTGAAGATCGTGATGTATGCATCGCGCATGCGGGCATAGGATTTCTGCAGTCCCGCCTCATCTAGGTCGAACGAATAGGCATCTTTCATGATGAACTCGCGCGAGCGCATCACGCCAAAGCGTGGCCGAATCTCGTCTCGGAACTTGGTTTGAATCTGGTAGTAGTTGACTGGCAGTTGTTTATAGCTACGAAGTTCTTTGCGTGCAATGTCAGTGATGACCTCCTCATGAGTCGGGCCGAAGCAGTAATCCCTGCCGTGGCGATCGTTCATTCTGAGCAGGAGTGGGCCATACTTGTCCCAGCGCCCGGATTCTTGCCATAACTCGGCCGGCTGAACCGCTGGCATTAGCAATTCGAGAGCTCCAGCACGATTCATTTCCTCTCGAACCACTGCCTCGACTTTACGTAAGACGCGCAATCCGAGCGGCATCCATGTAAACAGTCCTGAGGCCAGGCGGCGGATCAAGCCGGCTCGTAGCATCAGTTTGTGGCTGACAATCTCTGCATCTGAGGGTATTTCTTTGAGGGTCGTCAGCCCTAATTCCGAAAATCGCATTGCTTGTCTTACCAATAGTGTATGAGTTGCGCATTCTAACCGTATTGACAGATAAGCCAAAGCAGAGGAAGGTCCGGAATCTTTTAATTGCAGGAATACCAAATTGTACGGTCGTCAAAATCGGCTTGTCGCCCAAGAAGGCGTGCCTCTGCTTGCGCTCGTTTTCGCTATCGTTGTCTTGTTGATCCGCTATTCAAGCCCATGGTTGGCAGTCATTCCCGGTGCCCTACTTGTATTACTCTTTATGGTTTTTCGCGACCCGAAGCGGTCTGTCCCATCCGTTGCGCTGGGCGTTTTTAGTCCGGTCGATGGTGAAGTGATTGAGGTAGGTCATTTTGAGGTGGGTGAAGCAGGAGGGCCTGCTCTTAGGATAAAGATCCGCGTCAACAGTCTAGGCACCTATACGGCTCGCGCACCTGTAGAAGGGACGATTAAGGATTTGGGCAGGCGCGGCTTGTGGCTGCAGACGGACGAAGGAGATGATATTGTCTTGGTTTTTAATGCCCATCGTCTGGGTCTCGCACCGAAGGCATTTGCGCGAATTGGTGAGCGCTTGGGCCAGGGGCAACGCTGCGTTTACCTGCGTCTGACGGGCACTGCTGAGATACAATTACCAATCGATGGCAAAATCCTGGTTGAGATTGGCCAGAACGTTGTCGCCGGCACTGACGTCGTCGCGAACGTGCGTGGTAGTCATTAAGCCGCCATCTGAATACCGACAGTGAGATGCATTATGCGGCTTGGCAAAATCAGTTTTAAATATTGAATCCCGGTCTATTGAGAATGATCCATCCTGAATATCAACGGCGCGCTTACTTGCAAGCTATGGGCATTGATGTCTGGTTGCCGCGGGACGCGGACGAATCAGAAGACTCTGCTGCCCATACCGTTTTAGCGGATAATCTGGATTGGGATGAACTCAAGTTATGCGTGTCCGAATGCACCCGCTGTGAGCTCTCAACTAGCAGAACTCAGACGGTGTTTGGTGTTGGCAATAAAAACGCGACGTGGATGATCATCGGCGAGGCGCCGGGTGCCGAAGAGGACCGGCGCGGCGAACCCTTTATCGGTCGTGCAGGCCACATGTTGGACGAGATGTTGCGTGCCGTTGGCCAGGATAGGAGGTCGGTGTTCATCGCCAATATTCTAAAGTGTCGTCCACCAAACAATCGGGACCCGAAGTCCAATGAAGCCCTGAAGTGCCGCGATTACCTGGATCGCCAAATTACACTAGTACAGCCCTCCATTATTTTGGCGGTTGGGGAATTTGCTGCGCAAAAGCTTTTAGGTAGTGATGATACTTTTGAGCAAATGCGCGGTCAGGTGCGAGATATCAAGGGAATCCCGCTGGTGGTGACTTACCACCCAGCGAACTTGCTTCGCAGCCCATCGCAAAAGCGTAAGTCATGGAGTGATCTTTGTCTGGCTCAGGACCTGGTTGCGGCGGCGGTCGAATGATTATGCCAATGCTCAATCCAAAGCCTCCTGTTACAATTCGTGAGATAAATCATGACGATCTGTCGATGGTGTCGGATATCGAGCGTCGCAGTTATGAGTTTCCATGGAGTCATGGTGTTTTCCATGATTGCCTGCTGGCTGGCTATCAATGTTTTGCATTGATTCGAGAAGGCCATGTTGCCGGTTACGCCATATTGTCAGTCGCAGCTGGTGAGGCTCACATTCTTAATCTTTGTATCGATCCGGAATTTCGAGCCCTAGGCTACGGCGAGAGATTATTGGACGAATTGCTGTATAGGGCACGCTCCGCTTCAGTCCGAGAAATCTTCCTCGAAGTTCGGCCAACAAACGAGACGGCGATCGGCTTGTACCGTAAGAAAGGCTTTCATCAGATCGCAGCTCGCCCAGCCTATTATCAAGCACATGATGGGCGAGAAGATGCATCCGTGCTCGTCAAGAAGCTCGTTGTTGATAGTTAGGTAGACGGTTTCGCAGCTGGCCCGATTCCGTTAGACTCCGCCGCCACTCAATTCTGAAATCAGCAATGCCAAATCTTGACGAACAAGTCAGCAAACGACGTACGTTCGCGATTATCTCGCACCCGGACGCAGGAAAAACGACGTTAACCGAAAAGCTGTTGCTTTACGGCGGCGCGATTCAACTTGCTGGAACCGTGAAGGGCCGCAAGGCGAGCCGTCATGCGACCTCTGACTGGATGGCACTTGAACAACAGCGTGGAATCTCGGTGACGTCTTCGGTTATGCAGTTTCCGTACAGCGACCATGTAATCAATTTGCTCGATACTCCGGGGCATGAGGACTTTTCGGAGGACACCTATCGGACGCTGACCGCGGTCGATTCGGCGTTGATGGTTATTGACTGTGCGAAGGGCGTCGAAAAGCGCACGATCAAGTTAATGGATGTTTGTCGGCTACGCGATACACCGATCATGACGTTCATTAATAAACTTGATCGCGACGGGAAAGAGCCTATCGACTTGCTTGACGAGATTGAATCCGTACTCAAGATTCAGTGTTCACCAGTAACCTGGCCGATTGGTATGGGGCGCTCGTTACGAGGTGTATACCATCTACTGCAGGATCGAATTTACCTGTACGACCGAGTTGGCCGGGAAAAGGCCTCAGAACGGAATATAATCGAAGGCATCGATTCGGATGAAGCGACTGAAGCATTGGGTGACCGGGCAGCCGAATTCCGTGAGGAAATCGCACTCGTCAAAGGTGCCTGTCCGCCGCTATCCTTCGAGGATTATCTTGCCGCAAAACAAACGCCAGTATTCTTTGGGTCGGCGATGGGTAACTTCGGTGTCAAGGAGTTGCTGGATGAATTCATTAATTATGCGCCAGCGCCTCTGAATCGTGAAAGCGAACAGCGTGAGGTATTGCCAACTGAAGAACAGATGACCGGTTTCGTTTTTAAGATTCAGGCGAATATGGACCCGGGACATAGAGACCGGGTCGCCTTTATGCGAATCTGCTCTGGCGAGTACCGCAAGGGAATTCGCATGTTGCATGTTCGTTCTGGCAAGGAAATGAAAATCCCTGACGCGATTACTTTCATGGCAGCAGATCGCCAGCATACTGAGCTAGCCTATGCTGGCGATATCATTGGTATTCACAATCATGGCACGATTAATATTGGCGACAGTTTTTCTGAAGGCGAAGAAGTTCGTTTTACAGGGATTCCAAATTTTGCGCCTGAGATTTTTCGTCGCGCGGTTTTGAAAGATCCATTACGACTAAAGGCTCTGCACAAAGGTCTAGCGCAGTTGTGTGAGGAGGGTGCTACTCAACTCTTTAGGCCGATGCGTAATAATGATCTAATCCTCGGTGCTGTTGGGCCGTTGCAGTTTGAGGTCGTCGCACACCGCTTACACGATGAATACAGCGTCGAATGTCAGTTTGAGGCTATCAATGTGGCGACCGCGCGATGGGTTGAATGCAATGACGTAAAGATGTTGAGTGACTTCGAGCGCAAAGCACATGACAATCTGGCGCTGGATCACAGCAACAGTCTCGTCTACATTGCCCCTACACGAGTTAATCTCAACCTGACCGAGGAACGCTGGCCGGATATTGCTTTTCGGAAGACCCGAGAGTACTAACGGTAGGACCTTTGTCTGAGGCAGGATTTTGCCAAAGTCCAGAATAATCACAAAGAAGGTTGCCACCTGGGCGCTGTATGATTGGGCGAACTCCGCGTTCGCACTCAGCGTACTAGCGGTTCTATTCCCATTGGTGCTTGGTAATTATTGGGGCGCAGAGGATGGCGGATCAGCTGCAACCATGCGTCTTGGTTGGATCACTTTCGCTGCCAGCCTCATCGTATTTTTGTCCGCGCCAATTTTCGGGACAATTGCTGATACTGGCGGCTATAGAAAGCGATTTCTTCTCTTGTTTGCAATCACCGGCGCAGTGGCGACGATAGGTTTAGGGTTTGTCGGACAGGGCGATTGGCCTATCGCCTTGGGACTCTACCTCGTCGCATCAGTCGGATTTTATAGTTCGACTGTTTTCTATGACTCACTGCTTATCGACGTTACGGAACCATGTAATTACAGTTTTGTTTCGACCTTGGGATTCTCAGTGGGCTATCTGGGTGGAGCAGTTCTGCTGTCTTTGCATCTTTGGATGTTGAAATCACCACAAACCTTTGGCCTTGAAAGCGTGACGGAGGTTTTTAGCTATGCGTTTATTTCGGTCGGCGTCTGGTGGTTACTATTCCTCCTACCTTTGTTGATCTTTGTTCCTGAGAGTCACGGCCCAATCGGAGTGAGGCGTCATCCGATCCGGGCCGCCTATGAAGAATTGAAGTCGACTATCCAGAAGATCAGTCAGTATAGGAACGTCGTGATATTCCTCGGCGCTTATTGGCTTTATATCGGAGGCGTATTTACCGTTATCTTTATGGCGGTGAACTATGGCCAACGCCTTGGATTCGAGGACAGCGATCTAGTTTTGGCCCTATTGATTGCCAACTTCGTTGGGTTCCCAGCGACGCTAATTTATGGTTTTCTCGCGCATCGATTTGGGACCAAGAGGGGATTGTACTTCTCATTATTCGCCTATGTTGGTGTATGCCTGTGGGGCATGCAGATGACCGAGGTACGTGAGTTTTACATTATGTCGATCATTATTGGGATGGTGCAGGGTGGCGCACAAGGGCTCAGTCGTTCTGTCTACGCGACCTTGATTCCTGCGCATCAACCGGGTGAGTTTTTCGGTTTCTACAGCATGACAACCAAGTTCGCGCATGTCCTGGGGCCGGCCATGGTCGCGATCGCCGCTATGTTGTCAGATGACCCGAAGTGGGTGCTGCTGGCACTGATACCGATGTTTCTTGCTGGTGCGTTGTTGCTTGCATTAGTACGAATGCCGACGATCGATCAGTCGCAATAGCCTGCCCGTACAGCGGCACCAATAAAGTTACAGATCAATCGCTCGGCATAGAGCATTGTGATGCTCCCGATGTTTATGCTGCGGCGCGATTTCAACCAGATCCATCCCGAGAACTCAGCCTTTGTTAACCAGACCGAAAGTGCGAGTGAAATTTACTCAAAACAATCAGTATCAGGTCAGGCGAGCTCGTCCAGTTTTTCGAGTTGCTCAGTCAGTTGTGCGATGGCTTTCTCAAATTCAACAACGCGCTCCTGTTCCTGCGTAACAACCTCAGCAGGTGCATTGGTTGCAAATTTTTCGTTCTTCAGCTTTCCAACGCTTCGTTGCAGGTCGTTATTGATTTTCCCTTGTTGTTTCGTCAGTCGCGCGCGCTCAGCATCAACATCGATGAGGCCTTTCATCGGCACCAACATGCGCATATCGCCGAGAAGTGCGGTGGCGGCAGCTGGGGGGTCCTCGTCCTTGATCAAGGTGGTTACAGATTCCACACGGCCTACACGTTGCAGTAGTAGCGCTTGAGACTTCGCTCTGGATAAATCAGATGCACTCGCGTCCTGTAAAACTATAGGCAATGGTTTGCCAGGTGATATGTCCATTTCTCCGCGGATCTGACGAATTCCGAGAATAAACTGCTGCACCCACTCGATATCGGCGACCGCATCCGCATCGGTCGCTTCAGATAAGACCTCGGGGTAGGGGCGCAGCATGATTGTTTCGCCCTCGATATTGGCTCGCGGTGCCACAGTTTGCCAGATCTCTTCTGTGATAAACGGCATTAAAGGATGTAATAAACGCAATGTGGTTTCCAGCACCTCGATCAAGGTCTGTCGCGTGCCGCGTTTTTCAGTATCGGATGACTCGCCGGACTGCAAAATCGGTTTTGATAGCTCCAGATACCAGTCGCAGAAATCATGCCAGGTGAATTCATACGCCGACTGCAGCGCCAGATCGAGTCGGTAACTTGTGAGGTGCTGGTGCATATCTGCCGTCGTGGTATTAAGCCGCGATCGGATCCAGCGATCGGCGGAACTAAATTCCACTTCGCCCTCGTCTAGTGATTCGGTATTTATCAACACATAGCGAGCGGCATTCCAGAGCTTGTTGCAGAAATTCTTATAGCCCTCGATACGACCCAGGTCGAAGCGAATGTCGCGACCGGTCGTCGCGAGCGCAGCGAAAGTTAAGCGCAGGGCGTCGGTACCGAACTGGTCGATACCGTTTGGAAAATGCTTGCGCGTCGCTTTCTCAATCTTGGGAGCAAGGTGTTCCTGCATCATTCCCTTTGTGCGTTTATCGACTAAATCCTCAAGCTCGATACCGTCGATCAGATCGATCGGATCAAGAACATTGCCTTTGGATTTCGACATTTTCTGGTTGTCCTGATCCCGAATCAGGCCGTGAATATAAACTTCGCGGAAGGGCACATCGCCCATGAATTTCAGGCCGAACATGATCATTCGTGCGACCCAAAAGAAAATGATGTCGAAGCCGGTGACGAGGACATTGCCGGGATAGAACTCTTCTAACGCATCCGTCTTCTCTGGCCAACCCATCGTGCTAAATGGCCACAGTGCAGAAGAGAACCAGGTATCGAGAACGTCATTGTCCTGACGCAACGCAATATCTCCCAGATTGTTCTTCTCTCGAATTTCTTCTTCACTGTTGCCGACGAAAATATTACCCTCATCGTCATACCAAGCTGGAATTCGGTGCCCCCACCAGAGTTGCCGGCTGATGCACCAGTCCTGAATGTTATACATCCAATCGAAGTAGGTTTTTGACCAGTTCTCGGGAACAAATTTGATGCGACCCGCTTCAACTGCTTCGATAGCAGGTTTGGCAAGCGGTTCAATTTTTACATACCACTGATCGGTTAAATACGGTTCAACAATCGCGTTGCTGCGATCGCCACGCGGAATCTTCACTACATAATCTTCGATTTTCTCGAGCAGGTCGAGCGACTTAAATTTGGCGATGATCGCTTTGCGTGCATCGAATCGATCCATGCCGCGGAATTCTTCCGGCACTTCGTCGTTCATCGCGGCGTTGTCGTCAAGGATATTGTACATCGTCAAACCATGTCGCTTACCAACGCCATAGTCGTTAAAGTCATGCGCGGGCGTTATTTTCACGCATCCAGTACCGAATTCCGGATCGACGTAATCGTCAGCAATGATCGGAATGCGTCGACCGATAATAGGAAGAATGATCTCTTGCCCAATAAGATTCTTATATCGTTCGTCGTCAGGATGAACGGCGACCGCACTGTCGCCGAGCATCGTCTCAGGACGTGTGGTGGCGACTATAAGATGTCCGTCGCCAGATGCAAGTGGGTAACGAAAATTCCAAAGACTGCCGCTTTCATCTTCAGACAGAACTTCAAGATCAGATAGGGCGGTGTGCAATATCGGGTCCCAGTTGACCAAACGCTTACCACGATAAATCAGTCCTTCCTCGTGCAGTTGAATGAAGACCTTCCGAACTGCGTCCGACAAGCCATCGTCCATCGTAAATCGATCCCGACTCCAGTCGACCGAAGCACCGAGGCGGCGGGTCTGTTTTGCGATTTGCCCACCCGATTCCTCTTTCCAGGACCAGATACGCTCGATAAATTTTTCTCGGCCTAGATCGTGCTTTGATTTCCCCTCGGTATTGAGGAGTCGCTCCACGACCATTTGAGTCGCGATACCGGCGTGGTCCATGCCGGGCTGCCACAAAGTACGGTGGCCAAGCATTCGATGAAAGCGAGTGAGCGTGTCCATGATCGTGTCTTGGAACGCATGGCCCATATGCAAGGTGCCGGTGACATTGGGTGGTGGAATTACAATGCAATACGGTGTGCCGTCGCCTTTAGGAGTGAAATAGCCTTTTTCTTCCCAGCGGTCATAGATGCGCTGTTCGATATCTTGCGGTTGGTATGACTTATCCATTAGATCTTATGCATTTCCAGTATGTGGCCCTGGTCGCGATAAATTGCGTACCGCTTACGGCTTTTCTGCCGGCAATTCTCTTCGGAGGTTACAAGCTCTGCAATCCGGGGGAAAGTATTTGCGAACGCCGGTATCTCGTCGCAGAGATTGATAAGAAGGTCCCGCGACTCAATAGTATTGCTATCATAACCGATCGACACGGGCGCAGGATTACCGCTGCTGACCAATTCGTGCGGAACAAAGCTGCCGTCACGGAACGTCCACAGCAACTCGTCGAGCCGTTCAGCATCCGCCTGACTCATCGTATGAATGTGGATCGTGTTCTCCAACCGCCAAGCCTTTTCGGCTAGCTTGCAAGCAAGGGTATAACGCGAATGTTCGTCGAACTTGTCGAGAACGTAAAAGTCGACTTGAGCCACGTTAGCTTAGGGTAGTGCGCCGGCGCGTGACAGTACGAACTCCGACAATAAGCTTACCGGACGTCCAGTGGACCCTTTCTGCCCGCCGGACTTCCACGCGACGCCAGCGATGTCGAGATGCGCCCAATGCATGCCGTCGGTGAATTTTCCGAGGAAGCAGGCAGCCGTTATAGATCCACCTCCCGGTCCACCGATATTGGCCATGTCCGCAAAGTTACTCTTCAACTGCGCCGTATATTGATCGCCCATTGGCATTGGCCAGCCGAGATCCTCAGAGCGTTTAGCGGCGGCGAAAATCTCGTCTTGCAGGTCGTCATTGTTTGAGTAAATAGCGCAGCGGTGCTTGCCAAGTGCAACAACGCAGGCGCCGGTCAATGTTGCGACGTCGATCAGTGCGGCGGGCTTGAAGCGACGGGCGTAGGTCAGCGCATCGCACAGAATCATTCGACCTTCAGCATCTGTGTTCAAAACCTCAATGGTTTGACCGGACATGCTCTTGACGATGTCACCAGGCCGCGTCGCATCGCCTGCAGGCATATTTTCAACGGCTGGGACGATTATCGTCAGGTTGATTTCCAGCTTCATGCTGCTGATGGCTGACATAGTGCCAATAACGCTGGCGGCGCCGCACATGTCGAACTTCATCTCATCCATGCTGGCGCCGGGCTTAAGCGAAATACCGCCGGTGTCGAAGGTAACGCCTTTACCGACCAACACGACAGGTTTATCACTGCCCGCACCTTTATATTGCATGATGATCATCTTACCGGGTTCAATAGCACCAGCAGTAACTGAGAGCAAAGATCCCATGCCGAGCTTTTTCATCTCGGCTTCATTGAGAACCCGCGTCGTCAATTTACCGTTACCGCTGGCCATTTTCTTTGCAGTCTTCGCAAGATAGTTTGGAGTACACACGTTCGCCGGGAGATTACCGAGATCTTTGGCTAGTGCTACACCGTTTGCGATGGCATCGCCGTGTTTAGCACCGCGTTCTGATTTCGCTGCATCGCCCCGTTTGGCGATGGAATGGCCGACGGTATTCAACGGCATTGGAGCTTTCTTGCGGCCGCTCTTCATTTGATCAAAGCGATATAAGGCATCGCCCACTGCCTCGGCTGAATGTCGAGCCAGATGATAGGGACCACAATCCTTTACGGTTTCCAGTGTCAGCGTGTTGAGTATTTGGTTGCTTTTGGAATCCAGAAGCGATCTCACAGATGCCGCCACGGCCTGCCTGAATCCGATAGCGTCGAGTGAGCCAGCTTTGCCGAGACCTGCAACAGCAACTCGGCCTGCTTTGACTCCTGGTACTTTATTCAGCAACGTGACGCGACCGGGTGTACTTGATATGTCGCCGGATTTAATGAGATCTTGAATGTATCTCTTGCTTGCGGTGTCGATGTCGCTTGCGCCGGCACTCAGTTTGCCGCGATTGTAGACTCCAACAATCACACAGTCGGCAGCGCGACGAGACGCTTTGCCCGTAGTTGTAAAATATTTCATAGTTTCCCTGCTTTCCTTGTTATTGCCCCGGGGCTGTCACGGACAAAATAAAAACGGTAGTCTAACCGTTTCAGCTACCCACAGCTACGTCACTCCTGGACACTGATGAACCGTATTCTTGATCGGTACATTTTTCGCGAAATCGCCATGACCTGGTTCGGGGTCACTATGGTTCTTTTGCTAATCCTACTAACAAATCAGTTTGCACGAACTCTTGGGGATGTCGCGAAGGGTAAATTACCGAAATACGCTGCATTTGACGTTATTGGCCTGTCCGTAGTGCAGTATTTGACGATCCTGATACCCATCGGACTCTTTCTCGCCACGATGCTCGCACTTGGTCGGCTGTATCGGGACAGTGAAATGCCGGCGATGATGGCCTGCAGGGTCGGCCCCGCAGGAATCTACCGGCCTTTAGTCTGGCTCATGGTGCCCTTGGTCGTCGGTGTAGCATGGCTTTCTATCGAAGGAGCCCCATTAGCCATGCAGGCTGTTGATCGAATTGGCGCAGAAGCGAAGAGAGATGCAGATCTTGCGAGCATTGAGCCGGGCAAGTTCACAGTCTTCGGTCCGGATCGTGCGGTAGTTTACGGGAGCCGAGTTACGCCAGAGGGCTTTCTGGAAAAAGTGTTCATGCAGCGACAGTCGGAAAACGGACTGATTGAGGTTGTGCTTGCCGAGCTCGGTGAGGTGGTTGAGTCTGATGATCCGGATGTTAGATTCTTGGTACTGCATGATGGGCGTCGCTATGAAGGTATTCCAGGAACAACCGGATTTCGAATAATCGAATTTACAGAGCACGGTATAACTTATCGTTTGCCGAGCCTGAAGGCGTCGGCGCCACGGGCTAAATCGATGGCCTTTATGGATCTACTGCGATCGGATGAGCTTGAGCATGTCGCCGAATTTCAATGGCGCCTCGGCGTGCCTATCTCGACAATCATACTGGCAATTCTGGCGGTGCCATTGAGTCGAAGTCGGCCGAGGGAAGGTCGATACGGGCGGCTTGCACTTGGTCTGCTGGTATTTATCATCTATCTTAATATGATGAGTGCTGCGAAGTCATGGATCGAACAGGGTACGATTTCACCCGCGCTCGGTATCTGGTGGGTACATGGCTGTATGTTGCTATTTGCTCTTGTATTACTCGGCGTGCAAAACGGTTACTACCGAAGGCTGCTTCGATGACCGGCATCCTGAGTCAATACATGCTGCGCACCATTTTGACCAGTACGGCGTTGGTCCTAGTCGTTCTTCTGGCGCTGGCGGGCTTATTTGAGTTCATTGCGGAACTCGATGACACGCAGGGCAACTACCAGACATCACAGGCGATTCTTTACACACTTCTTCGATTGCCTAATCTCGCCTTCGAAATGTTGCCGGTCGCAGCGCTAATTGGCTCACTCCTTGGGCTGGGCGCGCTCGCCGGTAATAGTGAAATCATCGTCATGCGTTCGGCTGGACTCTCCGTTGTCGAATTATCGGGCATGGCCGCTTTTTCAGGTGCCGTGATGCTTCTTTTGACCGGTTTGCTCGGGGAATTCATCGGACCGCCACTGGATTTCTATGCTCGCGACATGCGAATGGAGGCCCGCTATGAACACGATAACGATCAACTCGGAAGTGAGACCTGGGTAAAAGATGGCTCCGCATACTTGCATCTGGAGCGCGTGAATCCTGATTTCGAGTTTGGCAGCCTGTACATGTACAAATTTGATGATGACCGGCTGGAATCGATCGCGGTTGCAGAGAACTCGGGTATCGATGAAAATGATGACTGGATTTTGGAAAACATTCGAGAGACACGGTTTCAACGTGATGGTGCGCAGGTTCTAGAGTCACAACTATCCATTGAGTCTTTCGAGATGAATTCTGGTCTGCTCGGTAGTTCGCTGGCGAAGCCTCTGAGCCTGTCGGCCCGAGAGATGCTGAGCTATATCGATTATCTGAAACGAAACAATCTCGATGCGACCAAATATGAGACAGAATTTTGGTATCGAGTTTCGCGGACGTGCACGGTACCGATCATGCCGATCCTGGCGTTAGCGTTCGTATTCGGATCTTTGCGCTCAGGTGGTGCTGGTGGTCGATTGATGATCGGAATAATAATTGGTCTCGCATATTATCTAGCCAGTGAGACGCTTGCCAATTCTGGTCAGGTGTTTGATCTGAATCCGATCTTTGTAACTTGGCTACCCTCAGTGACGTTGGCGATGATTACCGTGTTTGCGTTATCACGGATTCGTTAGCCTTCGTCTTTCGGGTAGTGCACGATATGCGTCTTGCTGATGTGATCATGCCAGGTCAGCTGGTCGACGTCCCAGAGCTGCCATAAGAATCCCAATCCGAAGGGGAGCCATGACAATAGGGCAGCGAAAAACCGAATCGTCGCCGCGCCAAAGCTTGGACGGCCGCCATCGCTATCGACGAGTTGCAGTCGCCAAGATTGCATTCCTAAAGTTCGACCACTTCGCGTCCAGAAACCGACAAAAAAGCTGAAGATCATCACAGCTAGAGTGACTTGATACAAAAGGTTGTCGTTTGTCTCGACTGGCTCACCACTGCGCGCTGCAATAAAGGGGAGTGTTGTGAGAAACATCAACGCAAGGATGAGTAGTCCGTCGTAGAGCATGGCGCTGATGCGCCGAAGTAAGCCTGTGTTTTTCATTATATACCTTGCCCCTTGAGTGCCGGTGTTTTGCTTTTGTAGTTCCTACTAAGCCAACGCGAGATCTCACACTATATGGCCGCGAATGGCAACATCGTGACTGAAATTATCAAGGTGGAAAATTCACCTAATAGTATGAAGCTGAAGTGGCATCAGGGGATTGATGACTCGGGCGACTATAGCTGAATGCGCCCAGTCACCACTCCCTGCGATACATCGGTAACACCGACCGGCTTTAGTCGACCTCGGCGTCGTTCCAGTCCGCGATAACCTCGCATGCTTCGACCTCATCTGTATCGCTTACCATAATGCGTACATTCCCAAGGGCGGGTAGGTCGCCCATTCCGCCCTGAAGATGCTCACCCTGGATATGCGCGTCCAGCCCAGCTTGTTGCAGTTGGTGTAGGATGAGGTGAGCTTCGATGTTGCTGAGGGCGTCGAATACTTTTTTCATTCCGGGTTTACTCACAAATGATAATCCTGATATGGAAGGGTAGTCTCTTTCGTTAGAGTGTATACAGGCCAGGCTTTCCTACAGTGGCTCGACCGCCAACTCCATCCACACAAAACGCTCTTGTAACCAATTTTTGAGGTGTTCTACCTCTTCATTATAAGTGGCGTATACCACGGAATTAGGCCAAACGTAGTAACCAAGGGTACCCCAGATATCATCATTCCTAGCAACACTTTTTCTAAGCGTTTGAGACCATTCATCAATTTTTGAGAGTAAATATTGCTCATTACTTTTAAAGTGAGTAAAACGTTCTTTAACTTTGTTAACGAATGCGGGATCTTGCATTAACCTTTCAATCCACCAATGGTAATAAACCCACCATCCTTGTGGATAGGCCGCATCTGAATAATCAACATTTCCAAAACCTAAATCAAAATCCCAGATTGGACCCATTTTAATCTTTTGACCAGGAATGTAATGTAAATAAATGCTTGAGTAGGATTTTGCATCTTGATTTTTTGCAATCTCGTTTATCAAAAACCAATCAGCAAAACTATCGATGTCGATATACGGTAAATAACCATTCACAGGATCAGTAAAATTTACACCAAATAAAGCCGTTTCAAAATCAATAATATGATCTTTTATCAGGTTATATTGCTGATCCCCTTGAACTAGATCAGGCTCTTTTATTTGAATAACATTCTGACCTGATATTTCATTAGTTTCAAAATAAACATCATCATTATCTGTGTGCCCATGAAGCGTGGTATCAATTCTAAGTAAAAATCCATTGTCACCGATGTCAACACGATTTGAACCTTCTTCTACTTTTTCACTAATACGGTAGGTTCCCATGGATACGTTATTGATATGCACCTCGGCATAATGGCTATTGGGAGTCCAATCTAAATTACTTAAGTAACCCAATTCCATTGCCAGGCGATTACGCAACATGGTTTTATCTGAATATTCAGCCATAAATAACCATCTTTTTTTCTTTGGCATACCTAAAAATGCACTGGAATCAGATAATTTCATCTGGTAAGGTTTTTTGGGATGAATACCCCAAGTTGAATGCCCCCTCCCTCGAATTTTCATTGTTACTTCAGAAGTAGAATCGGTAAGTCCTTGACCGAATACTTGAACAGTTCCTTCAACATAATCTTCTCTTTGAATACCGACATTAGCTTCAGTGTTGATAAAAATAACTGGTAAAGAATTTATTGCTGATGAGCTTGGTTGTAATATGCTTGAAGTGGAGGTAGGTGAAAGACTGTTGTCACCAGCTCCTCCGCAACTTATGAAAAACAAAACGTTTACTAAAATAAATATTCTAATAAAAAATTTAAAGCATGATATTTTCATATAATCCTTTATTAAAGCTTTGCATTATTTTTGAAAAATTTAATTTCTCAGTAATATTCATTTAGACAATGAACTGAAATAAAAATCCTTAGACCCTAAAATAATCAAGCGATCTGATCGCGGGGTAAGTGCGGTTCTTGGCCGAAAGATAACGGCCTCTCGGTTGGTCAAATAGTTAGTTAGAAACGAAAGGGTTAGCATATTCCGATATTAACTCTTTGATGTGGATCCTACAAAGTGCCTATCGATATTTATGCAGAAGCACTCAGACCCCATAAAATATACGGAACTGCTTTGGTGGAGATTCAAGGTGATCGTGCAGGTTTTGAGCGCGGCATTAAACGTGAATAAGAAAGGGTTAGCCAAAATTGGCTAACCCTTTAACTTGATTGGTACTCCCTAGGGGATTCGAACCCCTGTTACCGCCGTGAGAGGGCAGCGTCCT
>Ga0055584_100002367_pt1 | contig 18632 bp, 17 predicted proteins | sample OSDHelmetaG_FD_58716 | JGI IMG/M metagenome (GOLD analysis project Ga0055584, IMG submission 58716) | Pelagic marine sediment microbial communities from the LTER site Helgoland, North Sea, for post-phytoplankton bloom and carbon turnover... | ecosystem: Environmental > Aquatic > Marine >... | reverse complement strand
ATAACTTATAATGTAAAAATTTGTAAAAGATCATAAAATAATATAAAATATCTAAGAGGTGTTTTATGTATAAATATCAAATATCACTAATACAGATACTTTCATCAATATTTTTACTTTTTTTATCAAATTTTTTGATTCAGTATCTCTTAATTTATAATCCAAGTATTACAATAACCTACACTTTTATAACTTTTCTAACTGCAAGTATCCTTTTCTATTTTAATAGGGATTTACTTACTTCACATTACAAAAGATTTAGAACCTTAGAAGATCAAAAATTATTCTATTTAATTGGGACTATTGCATTTACAGTATTTTTATTAGTAAACAAGTATTTCTTAAATGCATACATCTACTTAATAAATCCTGAAAGTATAATAGATTTTCCTATTTATGGATTAAATTTTATTTTAGCATTTACTTTTATTAATGCTTTTATTTATGCAATAGTATTTAGATTGTCAGTGAAAATAATCAAAATTAAAAATAATGAATTATTAGTTATTATTTTATCTGGCATTATCTATGGAATACTTTACTCAGCTACATTGCTTCCTATAAGCATCTTTGAATTTATCACTAATTTTATTTTTTATTTTATGATTTCACTTTGTTTTTCTTATTTCTACAATCAATCTAACAATATATTCAATCCTGCCTTAGCATACGGTAGCGGTCTATTAATTATCAACTTAATAAATATACTATTATAAACTAAAATGGTAAGTGCAGATTAAGCACTTACCATTTACTATTATTATTTTATTTAAGCAGTTTCTAACAATCCATATCCACCATCTTTACGTTTGTAAACAACGGCAACTTTATTAGTTTCATTATCTGTATAAATAAAGAATGAATGACCTAACATATCCATCTTTAAGATTGCTTCTTCTACATCCATCAATTCAGCATCAATTTTTTTCGTTCTAACTAGAATATCTTCACCATCTTCTAAAATAGCTTCTTCAATAAATGATTCTGCTAAACTTTCTTTATGTTTTCTAGATAATCTTGTTTTTTGTCTTCTAATTTGATCTTCAAGTTTATCAACTACCAAATCAATTGCTGCATATAAATCCTCATGTACAACTTCTGCTCTTAATTGTGCAACCCTAGTTGGGATTGTAACTTCGATTTTCTGATTGTTTGGATAGACCCTTACTACAACTCTTGCAACTGTTTCTTCATCAATTAAAAAGTATTTTTCTAAGAATGATAATTTATTTTCTATTTTAGTTTTCATTCCTTCAGTCACATCAATATTTTTTCCATAAATTTCAAATTTCATAATCAAGTCCTCCTGTGCGATTATAAATATCTAGTTAATTCCAAGTTTAAATTTTTTACCTCCTTATTGTATAACTCGAAATTAAGTATTTGTTTATATTAGTATTATATCCTTTTATTACAATCTTGTAAACAAAAACGCATACAATGTAAGCACTTTCTAATTTTCTCATTTATTTAAAAAAAATAAAAAATATTTTAAATTTATTTAATAAAAAAACAATACTTATAAAATAAAAAGCTAAGCAAAATCATTGATGATTTGCTTGGCTTTTCTTAGTTGAGATTTAAATACTTAATAAAAAATTTATAAATCAGAAGCATAGCATAAGAATCTAAAGAACAGTACTCTAAAATTGCTTTTTCTTTAGCTTTATCTTTAGTTAATTCTTTATCAAGTTCACGCCACAAACTCACAGCATTCATAGCATTATTAACCTGTAAATTTTCATAATTATTTAATGGGAAAATAGAATTAAAGACAGCTTTTAGGGAATAAGAACCCCTCATGTTCAAATGATAAAACATTCCATTTACAAATGGTTCCGAAATATCATACATTTTATTGGCTATTAACATTAAATCTTTTTTATATTCTGGAAATGAATTAGCTAATTCTTTAAGTCTTAGTTTTTCAGCACCATTAGCATTATAGGCAACTATTAAAGATTCTTGATCAATATTTTTTAATAACGATTTTATAAAAGCTAAACGAGCATCTTTATAACCAATAAATTCAAAATGTTCAATCGATCCATCAAGGTTTAATTGATGAAGAGAATATTGAAAACAAACCACATCAAAAACTTTTAAATTATCAAATTTGGGAATTGCATAAGTTTCCCACTCAAAATCAATAAAGGCAATTTTATGATTTTGCATCCTCTTAAAATAATCAGTCAATTCATTTTTATAACAAGCCATTTTATCATCTGATAAAGTAGCTTGATATTGTAATAATTGATGCTTATTGAGTTTGTAATTTCCTATTTCTTTAATCGATCTAATTCCTTTATTATATAATTCATATTTTCCTGGATATGAGAAAAGGTGCAAGATCGAATCTGCGGGTAAATCATCAAAAGGTTTCAGATTATTTTTATATAAAAATTTAATATCATGATCAAAATTATCATTGCTCACAGCATCTTCTGGATTAGTAATTAAATAATTCATTCTATCTAGAGTCTCATCTATATCAAATGATATTTTTTTTGCTTCTTTTCTTAAATTTAAATAGTAATTACTATTTCGATAAATTCTATTAGTTACTAAAAATAAATCTGAGCGATTAGAATCTTTACCTTGAATATAATCACCATTCAAATAAATTATTTTCACAAAATCAATATCAATGCCAAGTTTACTTAATACTTTATTTATAATCCTATATTTAATAAGTTTACTTACTTTGGGGCTTAAAGAAAAATCATAGAAAAAAACATCAAATTTTTCACCTTTATTAATTAAAATTGGTAAATGAATAGCTAAGTTTTTATAAACAATGTTTGCATTAAAAATACACTTATGTTTTTTTAACTCACTAACTTGACAAACTTGATCGTGGAGATCTAAATAATTATTAACTTTAATTTTATTAGCGACATCTTGATAGAGATCTTTATCTACTCTAATATATTCTGCTTCTTCTTTATTTAAAACCTCTAGAAAGTACTTTTCACTTTTTCTAAAGTGAAGAATATCTTTATAATTAAACATTAAATAACAAAATTACCATTTTCAAAAATAACAACTTCTTGATCATCGAAAGTTATTCCCATAACACTCATTTTTTCGGTACCAAACATAAAATCTGAATGACTCATTGAAATATTACCACCTGCTGCTTTTAATTCATCTTCGCTCATATCAGTTCCATTTTTAATGTTAGTTGGATAGCATGCACCCAATGCCAAATGACAAGATGCATTTTCATCAAATAATGTATTGTAAAAAAGAATAGAAGCATTTGATATTGGTGAATCATAAGATAATAAAGCTACTTCTCCTAGATACTTTGAACCTTCGTCAGTATCTAATAAATTTTTTAACGCATCATAACCACTTTCAGCATTAAAATCTACTACTCTACCATTTTCAAATTTTAAATAAAAATTTTCAATTAAATTTCCTTGATAACTTAATGGTTTTGAAGCATAAACTATTCCATTAACACCATCTCTTTTTGGCATTGTAAAAACTTCTTCTGTTGGCATATTGGGATTAAACTTAACTTTAGTTTCACGAGTTAAATCTTCCCCACCTTCCCAAATATGATTTATAGCAAGATCAACATATAGATCAGTTTTTAATTCGGATTTAAAATGTAAAGTCTTAAAATTGTAATTATTTAAAATTTCTGTATGTTTAGCAATTTCAGCATTATGTTTATTCCAATTTTCTACTGCATTGTCATCAACTCTAGTTGCATCTAAAATAGCTTCTAATAATTTATCATAAGCATCATCTTCTGATAAATTTGGAAAAACTTTCTTTGCCCAGATTTTATTAGGATAAGCTATTACACACCATTGTCCATAATTACTCATTGTATAGTAACGAAATGGTTTCATTGCTTTACTCATTGCAATACCATATGATTGTAATATTTCTGGATTAACATCCTTCATTAAGCCAGGTAATTCGGATGATATACTTAAAAAACAAGCTCCACTTTCAACGAAAAATTTTTGTCTTTCTATTGTATAATCATAGATATCACAAATATCATCTAATTTTGCATTTTCAAATTTTGTTTTTTGATTTATTGCATCAGTATAGTTGAAAATTACATCTTTTGCTCCCTTTTCATATGCATACTTACAAACTAATCTTCCAAACTCATAAGCTTCGATAGGACATTTAACAACCAATATTTGACCTTCTTGAACATTGACACCTTTATAAACTGCTAATTTAGCTAAACTTTCTAATCTATTCATATATACTCCTTTTTAATATTTCTCCACTTATTATACCAGTAAATATTCCACTTACAAGGCTTGTAATCAAAAGCACCGGTAAATAATTAATCATTTTAACTTGCTGATAAAGATACATTACAAATAAAATTTGACCAATTGCGTTTGCAATAGAACTCATTATAGATTTAAAAACAATGCTACTTTTAACTCTTGATAAAATAGTTAAAACCAAACTACTTAAAAGAGTTCCAGAAAGAGATATCCAAAAAATACTAGAAAATATGGACCCTCTTAATAAATTAGCTAATAAAACTCTTAATAAATTTAAAGCAATCATTTCCCTGCTTCCAAAAATTGTTATTGTTATTAAAGCAACAATATTGGCTAAACCAATTCTAATTCCGAATTGTAGTGGTGGAATAAAATAACTTTCAACTAAATTTATAATAATAGCTAAAGCTAAAAGTGATGACATTGTAGTGATTTTTTTTACCTTCATGATGGTTCAATCACTATGTGATTAGGTAAACAAATAATTGATGAAGTTAAGTCAGATGGTGAAACAAAACCCTGTTTTTGGCATATATGTTGAGGACAATCAACATCAACTACTCCATATTTACCATCTTTAACCTCGATAACCATAGTACCTAATTCAACTTCAATTTCATAAATATCATTTTTACTTAAATCAATTCTTGTTAATTCAGTCTGCTCATCATCTTCAACATGATATACACTAATATAATCTTTGTCCTCACTATTTTTATTAAAAATAATAAATAATATAGACCCCATTAAAATTAACAGAACTATCACAATTTCCTTTTTGTTCATATAACACCTCAGTCATACAATTTTAGCATTTTTTTTTAAAAGATGAAAGAATTTCACAAAAAGGACATAAGCCCTTTCTACTATTATAAATAAATAATATAATAATATAAGATGAAAGAAGGAATAATGATGATAAGTAATAAAAATGAATTTTTGGAAAATATATGTAACCCTCAATTAACACCAGAACAAAAGTTAATTAACTTAGGGAATGTTGCAGAAAGATTTTTTGACCCTATTGAACTGTTAGGATATACAGAAGAAGAATTCGAATTTCAAAAGAAAGATATGATTTGTGATCTTAATGAAGGTTTCGCAATTTATAGACCTCGTTATGTCGTTCCTGACTATCAAGTATTTGTAGAAAAAGGTTGTGATTTTCTAAGTTTAAATAAGCCAGAGGATTTAGATGATTTATTAGACGGACTTTTAATCTTATATTCACATGTACCATCAATTACATCATTTCCAGTATTTATTGGTCACCTAGATTCACTAATTGACCCATTTCTAACTGACAATGAAAATAGTGATTATAAAAAAATTAAAAGATTTTTAAATCATATTGATAAAACAATAACTGATTCATTTTGTCATGCAGATATTGGACCTAAAGATACAAAAGCCGGTCGTTTAATTTTAAGGGCAATTATTGAACTTGAAAATCCAACTCCAAACATGTCCATTAAATATGATCCAGAATTAACTTCAGTTGAATTTACTAAAAAAGCAGCTGATGCTTGTTTGAGAGTAAGTAAACCATCTTTCGCAAATCATAAAATGTATAGCAATGACTTAGGTAATTATGCTATGTGTTCATGCTATAATGCTCTTCCTCAACAAGGTGGTGCTCATACATTACTAAGATTAAGACTTAAAACAATAGCTAAAGAATGTAACACATTTGAAGAATATCTAAAATTAGTTAAAAAAGTAAGTAAAGCAATGCTATCAATGATGGATAAAAGAATTACTTTCCTATTAGAAAAATCTAATTTCTTTGAATCATCTTTTCTTGAAAAAGAAGGCTTTATTTCAAAAGATAATTTTACAGCAATGTTTGGTTTAGTTGGATTAGCTGATGCAGTAAACTACTTCTTGGAAAAGGATGGTTTAACTGAAACTTTTGGTCAAAGCAAACAAGGCGATAAATATGCAACTGAAATATTAGATTTGATCAATAATGAAGTTGAAAATCACATTGGTGTTGGTGTTTCTAGAACAAATAACCATTACTTAATGCATGCCCAAGTAGGAGCTAATTTAAGTGAAGAAGATAAAGAAAACACCCCAGCTCACCGTATTAAAGTTGGACAAGAACCTGAAATTGCGGATCAAATAGTTCAATCCGCACCATTTCATAAATACTTTACATCAGGAACTGGTGATTTATACGCATTTGATCAAACTTATTTAGATCATCTAGATTCAGTCAAAAAAATCATAGATGGATCATTTAATCTAGGTTACCGTTACATTACTACTTATTTAAAAAATACTGATTTAATTAGAGTTACAGGTTATTTAGTGAAGAAATCTGAAGTTGAAAAACTTAGAAACGATGGTTTAGCTCTAAGAGATACAGCATGGTTTGGAATGGGTAATGATGATTGTAATCAGGTATTTGATCGTAAATTAAGAAAATAAATTTCAAAAAAGCAAGGACATAAAATCCTTGCTTTTTTTATTGAGTTGATAAAGTTTTTAATTTTTTTAAATTTATTATTTCAATCTCTCTTCTTTTTCTGATAATAATTTTATCATCTTCTAATTGTTTAAGAATCCTTCTAAAATGTCTAGTAGATACTCCTAAAAAATCAGCAGCTAATTGTTGATCAAATTTATTAACTAGCTTACCACTTTCTAAATATCGATCTAAAATATACTTACTAGTCAAATTAAGTAAATCAAATGTTAAATTTGAAGAGACCCTAATAGAAGTTCTTTTTAACTTATGAGCTAAATTATAACATAAAAATTCATAAGCCTTATAGTTATCGTATCCCTTTAAACCATCTAAATTTAATCTGAATAGTCTAATTTCAGTTAAAGCATAAACATCATAGTAATAATCATCTTTATTAAAATATTCAATATCTCCAATTATATCGTCAGTTTCAATAAATGTGATTGTCGCAGTTTTACCATTATCAATAGCATAGTCAACACTCGCTCTACCATAAATTACATAGTATAGGTATTTAAGTTTTTCACCTTTTTTAATCAATTTATCACCTTTATTTAATGATACTATATCTATATAGGGTAATAATCTCTCATCAACCATTTCAGAAAATTGACATTTTTTTAAATAATTCAAAAGTTCATTCATATATTTAACCTCAAACTAATAATATCAATATTTTAAAGTTAATCAAGTAATTATTTATTTATCAAATTTTTTTCTTTTTAATCTTGCACTAATCATTAATTCTTCCATTGATGCTATATCTTCATTTTCTAGTGCATTTCTAAAATCTTGAAATGAAGCTTGAAATTTATCCATTTCATCCAATAAATAATCTTTATTAACTAAAAATAATTCTGACCACATTTTTTCATTTATTTTAGCAATTCTAGTTAAATCCCTAAAAGAATCACCTGTATATTTTTCAAAATTTTCCCCTTGTTCACTATTCATTAATGATACAGCTATTACATGAGTTAGTTGAGACAAAAAGGCTATCATTTGATCGTGAGTATCTAAGTCAAGTATCGAAATATTTTTAAATTCTAAAACTCGAGCTAAATCCTTAACTTTTTCAATCGCATCTAAATTTGAATTTTCGGTTGGAGTAATAATAAAATTTGCTTCATTAAAAACAGTTGGGTCTGAATATAGTATTCCTCTTGATTCTTTACCAGCCATTGGATGTGAAGCAACAAAGTGAATATTATCTGCTAAAGAATCTTCAATTTGATTTACTATATTTCTCTTAACACCAGTAACATCTGTAATAATCGCTCCTTTTTTTATTAAATGAGCATATTCTTTAATCCAATCTACAAAAACGGATGGATAAAGAGCAAAAATAATAAAATCTGCTTCAGAAACCATTGAATTTACTTTATTACTTGAATTTTTTAACCAATGTTGACGATTAGCAAAATCTAAATTTTCTTGATTAATATCAATAGCATTTACTTCAAAACCTTTAAAGGAAAGCCTTTTAGCATATGACCCTCCCATTAACCCTAATCCAACTATCAAAATATTGTCAGTTCTACTTAATTTATTCATCAAATAACACCTCTATTCCTATTGATTCAATATCTTTATAAAATGTAGGATAACTTTTATTTATAGCCTGAGCATTAGTAATTACAACATCTTCATCTACAATGGTTGCAATAATTGTTAGCGCCATTGCAATTCGATGATCATTATGAGAGTCAAGAACATTATTTAATACTTTTAAATCCGAATTCTCCACCCATATCTGATCATTTACGCTTGAAATATTAACATTTAATTTTCTTAATTCAGCTTCCATAGCAGCAATTCTATCAGATTCTTTTATTCTTAATCTACTTGCGTTAATAAAATGGCTTTTCCCCCTGCTGATTGATGCCAATACCATTAAAATAGGCCCAAGATCAGGACAGTCTTGTAGATCTATCTTATTTGCAACTAGATTACTTTTTTTAACAAGCAATTCATTATCTAAATAATCTATATCAACGTTAAATGATTCAAGAATTTTTAAAATAGCCTTGTCTCCCTGTTTTGAACTTAGATTAACATTAGAGAATTTTAGATCTGAATTTATAGCTGCTAAGACAGCAAAGAAAGCAAGTTGAGAAAAATCGGTTTCTATTTCATAATTATATGGCATATATTTTTGATTACCACTAATGAAAAATTCATTTTCATTAATGATATCTATTTTAATTCCAAATAATTTTAATACGTCAATTGTTAGGTCAACGTATGATTTAGATTCAAATTTACCTAAGATTTTAATAATTGAATCACCTTGTAATAAAGGTAAAGTAAATAATAGTCCAGTAATAAATTGTGATGATATATTCCCCATGACTTCATATTTACCTGCTTTTAAAATCCCTTTTGTTAAAATGTAATTTTCATGATATTGAAATTCCAATTTTTGACTTTTAAATATCTTTTCATAAACATCTTGAGGTCTTTCTAAAAGTCTCTTACTTCCCCTAAACCTTAGCTCTTGTTTAGTTAACGAAAAAACAGGAATTAGAAAGCGAATAGTTGAACCTGACTCAAAACAATCAATATCATTCGATTTTAAAGAGGAAAAACTCTCTATCCCATTAATAATCAATCTATTACCATTCACCTGTATCTTAGCACCTAAAGCTTCCATAGCAGAAATAGTAGCTTCCATATCTTTAGACATCTTAAAATTACTAATAACAGATTCTCCAGCAGCTAAAGAGGCCGCAATTACAGCTCTATGACCCAAGGATTTTGAACTAATTACTTTTAATGGCCCAATACTATTAGAAGATTTTTTTACAGTTACTTCCATTATATTTCTCTACCGAAAACTGCAGCAACTTTTTTGGCTTTTTCTACTACTTCTTTAAATTTTTTCGGCTTTAACGATTGAGCTCCATCACTATATGCACAACTTGGGTTGTCATGGACCTCTACTATTAAACCATCACAACCTGCAGCAATCGCAGCTAAACAAGCGGGTTCAACTAATTTGAAGTCACCTGTGGCATGAGAAGGATCAATAACAATAGGTAGATGAGTTCTTTCTTTAATAATTGGGATAACGGAAAGATCTAAAGTATTTCTAGTGTACTTTTCAAAGGTTCTAATTCCACGTTCACAAAATATAACATTTGGGTTTCCATTTGCCATAATATATTCAGCAGCCATAATCCATTCTTCGATAGTATTTGCGAAACCTCTTTTTAAAAGAATCGGCTTATTACATTTACCAACTGCTTTTAATAAATCATAGTTTTGCATATTTCTAGCTCCAATTTGAATAATATCAACTCTTTCAATAAATTCTCCTAGCTTATCAGCAGACATCAATTCAGAGACAATCATTGCACCTGTCTCTTTTTTAGCCTTATTCATATAATCAAGACCAACAACCCCTAAACCTTGAAAAGCATATGGTGAAGTCCTTGGTTTATAAGCTCCTCCTCGAATCATTTTAGCACCAGACTCGACAACTTCTTTTGCAATATTAACCATCATTTCCTCATTTTCAACAGAACACGGTCCTGCTATAAAGACAATAGGCTCTTTACCACCAATTTTCACTCCATTAACATCTATTATAGTATCCTCTGGATGAAACATTCTATTTGCTAATTTATAGGGAGCATTAATCCTTTGTACATTCTCAACAATTTCATTTCCTGCTATCGAATCAATTGCAATACTTGAAGTATCACCAACCAAGCCCAAAACTGTATATAAGTTACCTCTTATAATATTTACCTCTAAACCTTGATCTTCAAATTGTTTAATGAGTAAATTCATCTCATTTTTATTCGCTCCCTTTTTTAAAGTTATAATCATCATGTTTTCTCCTTTATTATTGATATTATCTCATTAACTGTTTTATTTATTTCTCCATTATTTTCAACCGCATAATCACAATATTTTAAATATAGTTGATGACGCTTTTGATACATTTTCTCTAATTCTTGATAATCTTTCGACAAGGGTCTTAAACCACCAATCTCCAGTAATTTCAGATCCCTTTGAAGATAAATTATTAAAGAATTTTGTCTAAAAGCTCTAATATTTTCATAATTTAAAACAATTCCACCACCACTTGCTACTATTAGTGAGTTTTCTTTTGCTATTTCTAAAGCAATTCCACTTTCTTTCATCCTAAAATCTGTTTCACCAAACTGAATAAAATAATCTTTAATTAAACCATATCGATTTTCAAAAACTTGATCTAGATCAATAAAGTCTTTATCCAAAATTCCACTAAGATATTTTGCTATGGTAGTCTTTCCAGATGATGGCATTCCAATTAAAAGAATATTAATTTTTTCAAATTTTATTTTTTGATATATATCTTCGATAATTTGATAATCAAGTTTTATATTTTTAAAATACTCCATTGCTATAATAGCTTGTGCAACTAACATTTTTAAGCCACCAACAGTTCTTAATCCCCTTGATTTAGCGTCAACTATTAATTGAGTATGTAAAGGATTATAGATGATATCAATTACTGTCTCTAATTGATAAAATTTACTTAAATCTATTAAGTTGTCATAATTATTTGGATACATGCCAACATAGCTTGTATTTACTATTAAATCAATATCACAGTGATATTGATAGAGTTGTTGATAAGTCAACGTTTCTTCAGAAGGATTCTGTTTCACAATAATAAGTTCCTTTATTGCTTGTTCTTTTAAAACCGCAATTATTGATTTTGCTGCCCCACCATTTCCTAAAACACAAACTTTTTTATTAGTTAAGTCAACATTGCTGTTTTTAATTAAATATTTAAAACCTCCATAATCTGTATTATAACCTTTAAGGATACCATTTTCATTAACGATACAATTACATGCCTGAATTTTTTTAACACTATGATCTAGTTCGTCTAAGTATTCAAGAACTTTTTCCTTATAAGGTACAGTTATATTTATAGCATTAAAACATTTGTTTTTAAAAAAACTATCTAATTCCATTTCATCTTTTTCAATTAGCTCATATTGATAATCCATAACTTCTTCATGAATGATTTTAGAAAAAGAATGTCCTAGCTTTTTCCCCAATAATCCATATCTACTCATCGAAATAATTATCTCCATAAGTTGCCAATAAGATATCATAAATACAAATAGCTACAACAGAATCAATAACAACTCTTACTCTATGAACTATGCAAGGATCATGTCTTCCATTAATAGTATATAAAACATTTTCTAAATTATTCATATCAATTGATTTTTGTTCTTTAAAAATAGATGGGGTTGGTTTGACAACACTTCTAAAAATAACTGGCATTCCATTGCTAATCCCTGCATTAATTCCAGCGTTATTATTTTGTAGAGTTTTTACTTTTGAATTTTCGACCACAAACTCATCCATTACCTCAGAACCTCTATGATTTACAAAATCAAATCCTAAACCAAACTCTATTCCCTTTATTGCACCAACTGAGAAAATATAATGAGAAATTTGTGACTCTAATGAATGGAACATTGGATCCCCAATGCCAACTGGTAAATTAGTTATGGCTGTTTCAATGATTCCTCCTAAAGAATCATTATCATTTGCAGCACTTTCAATTGCTTTTTTCATTTTAACTTCAACTTCATCAGATAATACTGAAAATAATTTAGAATTCACTAATTTTACTTCCTCATCTAGATTATCCTGGTTAAATGAATGATCTTTTATGTTATAAATTTGTTTAATGTGACTGCCAATATAAATTCCTTTTTTTGCTAAATCTGACCGTAATATAGATCCTAAAATAACTAATGCAGTAGTTAGCCTACCAGAGGAGTGGCCACCTCCTCGATAATCATTAAAGCCATTATACTTTATGTGATAAGTATAATCTCCATGATTAGCTCTTGGATAAAATCTAATTTTCGAATAATCTTTACTTTTAGTATTTGTATTTTCAACAAATATTGTTAATGGCATTCCCGTTGTTCTGCCATTAAAACAACCAGATAAAATTTGATAATTATCTTTTTCAACTCTAGGTGTTGATATTTTCCCATACGGACGTCTAAAATTCAGATATTTTTGGATTAATTCTTCATCAATTAAAAGACCACTTCTAATACCATCAACCACAAAACCAACTCCAGGTCCATGACTTTCACCAAATATTGTAACTTTTATTTTGTTTCCAATTGAACTTCTCATAAGTACCTCTTTATCTGCTCTATTTCAAGCTCTACAATTTCTGCATATCCAATTTTGTTAACTCTTATTATTTCTAATTTATCACCATTGATTTTTTTATCATTTAAAATATAGTCAAAAACTATATCCTTATCATATTCAAGTTCACTAGTAATTTCTAATTTAGTTAATATTGTTTTAACTCTTTGGTAAATTTCTTGATTAGATAGTATTTTTAAAATCCCTAATCCTACTGCTTCACCATGGTATAGACCAGAATTATGATAATAACTTTCTAAACCATGACCTATTGTATGGCCAAAGTTTAAGATTTTTCTTTCATTAGCTTCCCTTTCATCATTTTCAACTACTCTAGCTTTTATATTAATTGCCTTAGTTATAATTAAGGGAACATTTAATTCTTCTTTTTCAAATTCCTTAAATAATGACTCATCTTTAATCATACCAGCTTTTAATGCTTCAATTAAACCACTGTTGTAGTGACGTTTTGTTAATGATTTTGTTAGTGAGAAATCAATAAAAACAGCTTTTGGTTGATAGAAACTACCTACAACATTTTTCACACCAGCTAAATTAATTGCTGTTTTACCTCCAACTGAAGAATCTATTTGACTTAAGGTTGAAGTAGGTATATTTACAAAATCTATTCCTCTTTTATAAGTAGAAGCTACAAAGCCAGCTAAATCACCAATTACTCCTCCACCTAAAGCTATTACTAAATCACCCCTAGTAAAACTCTTAGCTAGTAAAAATTCATGACATTTTTCAAAAGTTTCAAATGACTTACTCTGTTCCCCTGCTTCTAAAGTTAAAAGATATGGCTGCCTTAATTGTTTTTTTACTCTTTCAATATAATCTGAGGGAATATTCTTATCAGTAATAATTAAAACCCTTCTGTTTAAATCAATATAACGATAAATTTCTGAGATAATGCCATCTTTAAGGTAAATATTATATGGATTATCTTTTAAATCAACTTTAATTTTAATCATTTTGGACCTCTTTTCCTCGTAAAAAAAACCATATAGAATTATCTATATGGTCAATAGAATCATTAACATTATAGATAATCGTCTTAATAAAATATTAAAGGGACTATTATCTATCAAAATAATAATCCAAGTTATCTATAATAAAAGTAAAAGTATTTATTTATATGTTTTTTCATAGTTATTTCCACCTATAATTTAATTAACAAATATATAATAACAAAATATAGTCTACCTTTCAAGTGTTTACATATATTTTTTCATCTTTATGTAAATTATTACATTATTTAAATTTTAATAAATTTAATGAAAAAAATCCTATTGCGCTAGCTATCCATCCATGATATTCTTGTTACTGTACCATTTTTAAAAAGGAGATAATTTTGGAAAATATATATCGCAATGAGTGGCTTGATAATGTAGGAAAAGACTTACTATCAGGCCTAGTAGTAGGAATAGCATTAATACCTGAGGCAATAGCATTTTCATTACTAATTGGTATTAGCCCAATGTATGGTTTATATGCTTCTTTTTGCATCGCAATCGTAACATCTATATTTGGCGGCAGATCCGGAATGATATCTGCAGCAACCGGTTCTATGGCTCTTGTATTAGTTGGTCTAGTAAGAGACTATGGTGTTGAATACATGTTAGCAGCAACATTATTAGCTGGTTTGATTCAAATCGTATTAGGTAGTTTAAAAGTTGGGAATTTATTAAAATTTATTCCTAAACCTGTAATGTTAGGTTTTGTTAATTCCCTAGCAATATTAATTTTTAAATCTCAATTGGATTACTTATTCAATGGAGATATTACTATGTATATCTTAACAGCTGTAGGAATTGTCATAATTTATACATTCCCAAAAATTAATAAAACAATACCAGCTCCATTGGTCGCAATACTTTTAATAACTTTTTTCACTCTAATTACTCACACAGAAACTTTAGTAATTGGAGACCTTGGAACAATTGAAGGCCATTTACCCTTATTTCATTTAGCAAATGTACCTTTAACTATTGAAACTTTGGAAATAATTCTACCAACTTCAATTTCACTTGCTATTGTTGGCCTAGTAGAGTCTTTATTAACTGCAAAACTATTAGATGAAAAAACAGATACTGGCTCTAATAAAAATATTGAATCAATTGGACAAGGTTTGGCCAATGTTGTTTCTTCATTATTTGGAGGAATGGCAGGATGTGCAATGATTGGACAATCAATGATTAATTATAAATCTGGTGGTAGAGGTCGACTTTCATCACTATCTGCGGCCATTTACTTAATGATTTTAATAGTTATCTTAAATAACTATATGGTTAAAATACCTATTGCGGCATTAGTTGCAGTAATGATTGTTGTAGCAATTTCAACTTTTGAATGGATTACTCTAAAAACTATAACAACAATGCCACGACATGACGCTATAGTTATGGTTGCAACTATGGCAATTGTATTAATTACTGATAACTTAGCATTTGGGGTTGTCCTAGGAATAGTTTTATCTGCTTTATTCTTCGCTAATCATATATCACAAACTTTAGTTACAAAAACTATTCTTGAAGACAGGGTTATTTATAAATGCGAAGGTCAATTATTCTTTGCATCTACAACTCATTTTGTAGAACATTTTGACTTCAATTATGAATGTCCTCAAAAAATTGTAGAGCTAGACTTAACTCATTTAGAATTTTGGGATGATTCAGCCGGTGATGCATTTGATACCGTAATTTCAAAATTCCATAATAATGGAAAAAAAGTAATAATTAAAAGAATTAGTCCAAAGACTAGTGAAGTATTGCATAAATCAAGTGAACATTTTCATAAATTAGAGATTAATAGTTAACTAAAAAAAGCTCCCTTAGCAAGGGAGTTTTTTAGGTTAATTATTAAATATCTTTTATTAGAGTTTAAATTGATAAGCCATTCTTAAACTTTTATCTCTTTTAAGAGTTATAATACCACAATATTCAAAGCCTTGATTTTCAATAATTTTTTTCATAACAAGATTATCTTTATGAGTATCAATTTTAATATTATAAATCCGATGATTTTTAACATATCCTTTGACAAAAGTGAAAATATCATCACTAATACCCTTTCCACGATATTTATTAGCAATGCATAATCGATGAAGGCTTGCATAATCACCATTATTGAGCCATTTCCCATCAATTTCCTGATAATTAGGATCTTCAAATAAATCGATTGCAAAATAGGCAACTATTTCCTTATCATCTTTAAGAATATAACCATTTTTAAGATTAATATCGTTCAAAATTATTTTAGAATTGGGATAGCCATCTTGCCATTGATCGACGTTATTTTCTTTTAAGTATAATTTTGCTTCTTTAATTAATTTCTCGATTTTTGTTACATCATTAATTTTTGCTTTCATTATTTTCATTATGACACCACCTTTGTAATAGAGGGATGACTACTTAAGATTTTTTTAATTCCATGAGGATGATTAAAGGCTATAGTTGCAATTGACCTATCAACTGTAACCACAATACCTTCTCCAAAAATCTTATGAATTACTTTATCCCCTTTTTTAAATTTATTTTTCTTCAAATTTGAATTATCATCTCTTTTTCTCATTACACTTCCATAATTTGAAATAATAGGTTTATTTTCTTTTTTAACATTTAAAGATTTAAGAACCTCAGGGTCTATTTCCTTTACAAATCTTGATGTTACCTTAGCACCTTGCAAAACAAATGAATAACCGCCTGAATCGGTAATCCAAAGCCTTGATTTTGCCCTTGTAAATGCTACATATGCTAGACGACGTTCTTCTTCAACTCCTTTATTGCCATTTTCCATAGATTTATTTGAAGGGAATATTCCTTCACTCATACCAGTAACAAAGACATTATCAAATTCTAATCCTTTTGATGAATGTATTGTCATTAATTTAACACATTCACTTTTCACAACTTCTTCCTTGTCTCCATACAAAGAAACTATTTGTAGGTAGTCCTCTAAACTAGAGTCTTTATAGGTATCAGTAAAAGCTTGAATATCATTTATTAATTCCTTAATGTTTTCAAGTCGCTCTGTTTCCTCTTTATCCTCAAGCATTTTTTTATAATTAGAATCTACTAAAATCTTTTGAAGTAATTTTTCTATTTCCATTTCTTGATAAATTTCCCGCCAGTTTTCAATCATATCAACAAACTTAATAAGTTCTTTTTTTGCTTTTCCAGTAAATGTATTACTAACTTTCAAAGTGTCATACATAGACATATGCATTTGGTTGCTCATAGCTCTTAGTTTATCAATAGTCTTATCACCAATACCTCTTTTTGGAGTATTAATAATTCTTAAAAAAGCTAAATCATCACCAGTAATAATCATTCGTAAATAAGATAAAACATCTTTAATTTCTGCTCGGTCATAGAATCTTATTCCACCATAAATAATATAGGGAATATGATTCTCAATTAAAGCTTTTTCAATTGAACGTGATAGATAATTAGATCGATATAAGATTGCAATATCATTATAAGAAACATGTTTCCTTTTTAATTCTTGGATTTTATCACTAACCCAATAGCCTTCATACTCCTCACCTATTGCAGAATAATGTTCGATTTTATTGTCAGACACAATCTCAGTGAAAAGTTCCTTTTCAACTCGGTGTTTATTATATTTAATTAGAGAATTTGCACCCTTTAAAATATTAGCAGTAGATCGATAATTTTGATTAAGAACTATAGTTTCGCAAGGTTGATAGTCATTCTCAAAATTCATAATTATATTAACATTAGCTCCACGCCACGTGTAAATGGTTTGATCAGGATCTCCAACTACACATAAATAATTATCCTTACCTGTCAATAACTGAATTAGCTGATATTGAACATTGTCAATATCTTGAAACTCATCAACATGAATGTAATGAAATCTTGCTTTCCATTTAGCTAATACTTCATCATACATTTTAAATAGTTTAACTGTTTCCAAAAGTAAATCATCAAAATCCAAACCAAAAACTTCTTTTTGCCTTCTTAAATAATATTCATAAACTTTTACTTTTTTAACTTCCAAATCATCATGCATGGCAAGTTTTAAAGCTTGTTCTACCGTGAGGCTAACTGATTTGTTATTTGAAATAAATGAAAGTGCTTGAGGATAACTTAGAGTAGATTTATCTAAACCAATTTCTTTGTAAGCTTCCTTTAAAATAGTTTTTTGATCACTCGCATCAATTATAGTGAAATTTCTAGGGTAATTCATTACAGTAATATCTTCCCTTAAAATTCTAACACATAAAGCATGGATAGTTGAAATAAAGGGATTTTTAGTATCGTCATTAAGTTCTTTTAATACTCTTTCTTTCATCTCATTTGCAGCTTTATTTGTAAAAGTAATAGCTAAAATTTTATTAGAAAACACTCCTTTATTATTAACTAAATACGCAATTCTACTAGTTAAAACTCTAGTTTTACCACTTCCAGCTCCTGCAATAATTCTAATATACTTACTGTCACTGACAACTGCTTTATTTTGATTATTATTTAATTTCATCGCTCACCTCTCTCATAATCAGATATTCTGAAATATCTTTAAATCCAACCTTATGGTAGATTTTAGCCGCCCTTTCATCATTATAAAATAGACAAGCAACTTTATTATTATTTTTTAATTCATTAAGAACTCCTTTTAACAATTGAGTTGCATAGCTTCTTCCACGATATTCTTTTAAAGTAGCTACCCCTAAAACCATA
>Ga0055584_100002366_pt1 | contig 18639 bp, 14 predicted proteins | sample OSDHelmetaG_FD_58716 | JGI IMG/M metagenome (GOLD analysis project Ga0055584, IMG submission 58716) | Pelagic marine sediment microbial communities from the LTER site Helgoland, North Sea, for post-phytoplankton bloom and carbon turnover... | ecosystem: Environmental > Aquatic > Marine >... | reverse complement strand
AGCCCGCATCGCCACCAGCGCGTGATGACATTTCCCGAGCCATGACCCAGGTATCTGTCAGCGTTGCGGCGATTACGCCGGTGCAGCTTTGGCTGAAACCATCGAAGCTACCGCCACGATTGATACCGCCGACGCTGGGTTTGAAACCAAACGCACCACAATAGCTTGCGGGACGGATTATTGAGCCGATTACCTGTGACCCTGTACCACCGGCGAGCATGCCAGAACCAACGGCTGCGGCGGAGCCACTGCTTGATCCACCGGGTGTGCGGTCTGTGTCATAGGGGTTGCGAGTACCTCGTGGCTGGGTCGCGGCGAATTCAGTGGTGACGGTTTTGCCAACAACGACGGCACCGGCTTCGCGGAGCGCAACGACAGCGGCACAATCCCGGCCCATATTCCACCCAATGAACAAGGGCGAACCCTGTTCGGTTACCATATCGGCAGTTTCCATGACGTCTTTGACACCGATCGGCATACCATCGATAGGCGAGAGAGGCTTGCCAGCTTTCCAGCGGGCAGTGGCTTCGTCCGCTGCGGCACGAGCGCCGTCGAGATTTGTCGCGACAAAAGCACCAATTGTCCCTTCATGAGCATCGATGACTTCAATACACCGCTCCAGGAAGTCGCGGGGCGTATCGCTACCATCTGCGAAGGCAGCGGTTGTTGAATGAAAAGGGCGAACTTTTGGATTGATGCCAGCGGCCATGATCTTTCTCTCTTTGTCTAATTAATGTGTTTAACCGACGAGGTCATGCGTGCCTTTGGCAAACAGTTCTTCGACGCTGAATTTACGTGGTGTGATGAGTTGATCGAATGCAGTTTGGGTCAGCGCTTCGAGCGCCGGCCGGTTAGGCTCAATGCCGTAAGGGAATGGATCGCCCTTAACGCCTTCTTCCAACTCAACTGTCAGTGCATCTTCCTTGGATAGATCGCCGCCGCGATTGATTGACGATAGATAGGCGTCCTTTGAAGCCTTCAAGGCGTTGAACAGATCGACAGCAAGGTCCGGATACTGTTCGAGGAGCTCGTCTCTAACGACGATGCCGTGATTACACGGATAAACACCGGAATTGTGATAGGAGGCAAAGCCAGCGGCTTTGGGATCGCCAATCAAAGGCTGAACGCCATCGACAGGCTCAGGCAATGTGCCAATAGCCCCAACGATTTCTCTGTTGGCGAACAGGTCTTTGAAATCCTTACCCATCGAATTGTAATCCGCGAAGGCTGGTAGCTCGAATTCGGCGACATGTTCATCGTCCGTACAGGTCCAGTGAACCTTGCTCAAATCGACGTCATATTCGGAGCTCAGGACATAGCGCGCCCAAACGCCCGTTGTGACGGTGTAGCCTCTAACGATACCGGCGGTTTTGCCTTCCATATCCTTTGGAACGCTCAACCCGGCATTTGCATCGACGTGGATCGCTTGATGATGAAAATTCCGAGTAATAAAGAGGGGAAGGGCGGTAAACTTTTTGCCAACGGCCTTTGCTGCCAGGTAGGTCGTAAAAGGCATCTCGCAGATGTCATAGGCCATTTCCCGGACCATCTTGCGGGCGAAGACCAAAATGTTCTCTGCTTCGGGAAACTCAAGCTCCAGCCCGTCATTAATCGTTGTTCTGGTCTTCATTTCGCGCATGAGCCCGTAGCTGCGGGTGGGCACTACTAATTTTGGCATTGGTCATCCCTCAATATTCTTAAAACCTGATATCTCTCCTTACAGCAAATACGGCGCGCCAGCAAAGTGCGCGCGTCGTGGTTACAGTGTTTGAAACTGGACAAACAGTCGGGTTTCCAAGTAAAATGCCAATAACGAATGAATAGTAACTGCAAGAGCGGGGGGGGTTACGATGGTTAGCAATATCAATGCCTTTGATGGCGACGGTCATGTCGAAGAATGGGAAGAGACATTTTCGGACAAATATCTTGATGCCGAATTCCGTGACCGGCGCCCGGTTGTCATCGAAACCGGTGAGAATGAACGCGATTACAAATGGCTGATCGAAGGAGAGACGTTCCGCATCGGTGGCTCACCCTCGAGTAAAGACGGGGTTGTCTCGCTCGAATACGAAAAAATGTCCAAATGGCGCGGTTCGCATGAAAGTGGTGAATTCCACAGTGCGCAGCATCGACTTGAGGTCATGGATGCCGAGGATACCCTGATTTCGGTCAATTATCCGACACTGCTTTTGCAATGGCCGGTCGCCAAAGACCCCAAGCTTAATCAGGCGCTGACACGCTCATACAATAACTGGGTTGCTGATATTTCCAGTCAGGCGCCTGATCGGCTGAAATGGGTCACGGTTATCTGCCCTAGTGACCCTGAAGAAGCCGCTCGTGAGATGATCCGTACCCAAAAGATGGGCTCAGTCGGTGTCATGGTTCTCGGTGAATATAACGAAAAGGGCCTCGATCACCCCGATTTCGAGATTATCTGGCAGACCGCCAACGATATCGGCATGCCGGTAAATGTGCATCCGGGGACGGGGGCGTTGAAGGCGTGGGCGGATTATCCCAGTGTTGCTGCTGATCAGTTCCTGATGTCGGTAGTGCGTGGCTTTAAGACGATTTGCAGCTCTGGAATTCTGGATCGCTATCCTGACGTCAAAGTCTCCTTCCTGGAGACTGGCTGTACCTGGGTTGATTTCGCCATAGAGGTGATGGATTTCACGCTGGACAGTATTCGCGAACGTATCAAACATGATGCCTTGCGCGCCGAACATATGCCGATTATCGAGCGCGGTTTACCGAAGATGACTCCAGAGGAATACATTAAGGCTGGCCGAATCTTTATCGGTTTTGAGGTCGATGATGATCTGCTGCCCTATATGGTCAACAAGTACGGTACGGATTGTTGGGTCTATGCCAGCGATATCCCGCATGCGCATCGCCTGGTAAATTCACCGAAGCACGTGCTTAACCGGGAAGATGTGCCGGAAGACGCCAAGGCGAAAATACTGTGGCATGGTACGGCTAAACTTTATGATCTCGATCTGGATGCAGCGAATACCGCTGCGGCCTGACTGACGCGCCGTTAGGGCGCGCAGTCAGGAATTTTGCGGTGGTGTGTTGCCTGTTCGTAGGCATAGGCGAAGTTGATCATATTGGCGTCGTCATAGGGCCTGCCGAGAAAGGTAATGCCACCGGGGAGATTGTCGGTGGTGAAACCAGCTGGCACAACGACAGACGGCACGAATATCAGGAATGTATTGATGTGCGGTGCGCCCCATTGGTCGATATGGGGAGGATTTATACCGTCTTTGATCAATGTTGGCTGATGCTCGACCGCCTTATGAACGATGGCATCGAGGTTGTGATCAGCCATCGTCGCCAGGAAACGCGTCATCAACATATCTCGGGCATGCAGATATTCACCGAATTCTTTGCTGGTATCCTCGTTTTTCCAGCGTGTGCGGACACCATGGGCGGTTTCCTGAAATAACGGTGAGGCCATGATTTCGGCGCGAGTCTTGAACGGTGTATTGGCGCCACCGGCTGCATAATCTTCAAAGGACTGGTTTTCTTCGGTATTGTTCCGGGCGCGTTTGTCCAACAGATCATTCATGCCAGGAATTTCGACAGGATCGACAATGATCGCTCCGGCGTCAGCTAGCTCACCGACGGCGCGATCGAAAAGCGCTGTTATCTTGGCGAAATCTTCTGAATCCGGTTCTGTGCGGTGGCCCATCGGTGTCCGCATAATGCCGACCCGTTTGCCTTTCAACGCATCCTTATCCAATAGATCTGCATAGCTTTCAGGGGCTTTGCCGACGCCACGAGCGGTGACGGGGTCGGCCGCGTCATAGCCAACCATACAATCCAGAGTCTTTGCCATATCCGCTACCGTGCGCGACATTGGACCAAGTGATCCGTTGATCATCGGCCACCCTGCATAGACGCCATGACGACTGACAAGGCCTGCTGTCGGTCGCATCCCGGCGACACCATTCCAAATCGAAGGACGACGGATAGAGGCAAAACCCTCCTGACCAATACAAACAGTCGCGAAATTGGCGGAAACGGCGGCACCCGAGCCACCTGAAGAGCCACCTGCCGTGCGTTCTAGGTCATAGACATTACGGGTGGAGCCATAGAGCGACCCATGCGAGTCGCCTGCACCCATTTCGCCGAGAGTTGCTTTTCCGATGAAGATTGCACCGGCGTCTTTGAGCTTGGTGGCAATCGTGCAATCTCGGCCCGGGTTATGGTCTTTGAACAATACAGAGCCCATGGTTGTCGGCATGCCGTCGACATCCGCCTGATCTTTCATCAGCAGGGGGATACCGTGCAATGGTCCCACCATACCGCCATCGGCCAGCGCTTTATCCAGTCGGTCAGCATCATCCAGTGCGCTAGGGTTTATTGAGATAACCGAGTTAATTTGTGGCCCGTTTTTGTCATAGGCTTCGATCCGGTCGAGATACATTTGAACCAGCTGCCGTGCGGTAAGGCTGCCATCCTGATAGGCGGCATGAATATCAGCGATTGTGGTATCAACAACATTAAATGTACTAGATGAAGGCATGTACGTAACTCCCTATAAATAATATATAGTTATGTTCTAATTCTTCGCGCGTTCTTGTTCCAGCTGACGCAATGCACCACGTTGAATTTTTCCCGTTGGGGTATGTGGTAGCTCGTCAACAAACTCAATGGCACGGGGATATTTGAAGGCGGAAATTTGCGATTTGACGAAGTTCTGCATCTCACTAACCAACTCGTCTCCGGCCGCATTCTTATCGCGTAATTCAATGAAGGCTTTGACGATTTGACCACGATTGGCGTCAGGAGATCCGACGACGGCAACTTCACGTATAGCGGCATGTTCCATCAGGATCGCTTCGACTTCCAGACCTGAAACGTTATAGCCGCCGGTCAGGATCATATCGTCGGTGCGGGCTTCGTAGGAGAAATAGCCTTCTTCGTCACGGATGCAGAGATCGCCGGACAGGTTCCAGCCATCTCGGATATAGGCCTTTTGGCGATCTATATCGTCGAGATAGCGACAGCCATTGGGCCCTTTGACAATCATCTGACCAACTTCGCCAGGAGCGGTGTCGTTAAAGTTCTCATCAACCACGCGCACTTCAAAGCCAGGCACGGCGGTACCGATCAAACCAGGCCGGATATCGTCACCGGAGGCAGAAATAAAGATATGCAGCAATTCGGAAATACCCAGTCCGTTTATGATGCGCACACCGGTTTTCTCTTCCCAACCGTGGAAAACAGCAGGGGCTAGCGGTTCACCACCGGCAATACACAGTCGGAGCGATGACGTGTCATACTTGTCGATCTCATCGAGCATGAGCTTGTAGCCTGACGGTGTTGAGAAACAGACCGTTGCCTTGTGTTTCTCAATGGTTTGCAGGAGAATTTCCGGTGTTGCCCGCTCAACGACGACTGTTGAGGCACCAAACCGCATTGTATCGGTCATATAAGCGCATAAACCGTACAAGAAGGCGATTTGGGGGCTACCGCAGACAATGTCGTCAGGTTGGATTTTGACCACGTAACGAATGAACGTATCGGCGACAGCGAGAATGTCGCGATGGAAATGCAGTGTGCCTTTCGGTGTGCCCGTCGAGCCTGATGTAAAGCCAATGACGCAGGGGTCATCTGCCGAGGTGTCGATATTCTCGAAGGCAGTGGATTTCGTTGCCATCGCTTCATCAAGTGATTTGGCATCATCACCGCCGAAATAGAGAATACCCCGAAGATCTTCGGATTTTTCACCGGCGGCTGCGATATCGTCGGCGAGCTTGATGTCAGAAATTGCCAGATTTACTTTGGCTTTTCCCATCATATAGACCAACTCGCGCTCGCGAAGCACCGGCATGGTCGCAATCGCGATGCCGCCTGCTTTGAGGACTGCGAACCACGACGCGATTAGCATCGGATGATTGCCGGATCGCAGGATAACTCGTTCACCGGGCACCATGCCGTAATCTTCGATCAGGACGTTGGCGATCTGGTTGGCGCGCTCCATCAGGTCGGTATAGGTCCAAATGTCATCGCCGAAATAGATCATCGGCTTATCGGCGCAACCATTGGCGACCATATTATCGAGCAACTCGGTCGCAACATTCATCCGCTCCGGGTAGGCGGCCAGTTCAGGTAAAACCGAGTAATCCATCTCCGGCCAGAGCTCTTCTGGAGGCATATTGTCCCGGATAAATGTGTCGATATGGGCAGTAGACATGAACGCGTAACCTTTAGGTTTTGATAGAGGCGCACATTAGGGAAAAAGGGTTGGTTGGAACAGGGCTGAATGTTAGCTTGCGCGCCAATTTACGAAACGGGAAAAAATGAATCCGCTTATTCAGTTAGAATTGATCCGCGAGTCTCTTGTGGCCGTGGTCAATGAAATGCGTGCCAACATCATCCACTCGTCCTACGCGGCGATCATTTATGAGGGGCATGATTTCTCCTGCGCTTTGATGTCCGCCGATGGCCGACAGGTGGCGCAGGGTCTGGCGGATCATCCGATCCATATCTTTGCGGTGCCGTACTCAACGCGCGAAGTGGTGAAGGCTTTTAAAGACGATATTCATGAAGGCGATCTGTTCCTTCACAACGATCCCTATACCGGCGGCACGCATTTGAATGATGTTTTGCTGCTGCATCCCGTGTTCAATGAAGGAAAACTGGCGCTTTTCGCGGCGATGCGCTGTCACTGGAACGATGTCGGTGGCATGACGCCGGGCTCATTGTCCGGACGCGTAAAAGAGATTTATCAGGAAGGTATTCGTATTACGCCCACCCGTATTTGCGAGAAGGGCGTAATGAACCAGGCCGTTCTTGATGCGTTGTTTAACAATATGCGAGGCCCAGAAGAACGTATTGGTGACTTTAACGCCATGCTCGGAACGGGACGTAAGGCGGCAGAACATCTGCAGCGGCTGTTCCAGCGTTTTGGTGGTGATGCTCTGATTGACGGCGTGGAAGCGCTGATTGATCGTTCCGAACGGCAGATGCGCTCGCGCATTTCCGACTGTCCCGATGGAGATTATTTTGCGGAAGGCTATATCGAAAGCGACGGGTCAAATCCTGATCCGCTCGTGGTCCGGCTTAAGCTAACTGTCGAAGGCGATTCGATTAACGCCGATTTCACTGGCACATCGGCTCAGACCAACGGTCCGACCAATTGCGGACCAGCCATGGCGTTCAACGCTGTCGGCACGATCGTCAAAGCATTTCTTGACCCCAAAACACCGATCAATAACGGCTCGTTTAATCCGATTAGCGTAACGGCGCCTGAGAAGAGCTTTATCAATGCCCGTGAAACAGCCCCTTGTGGCGGCATGGCTGAGGTTAAATTCCTCATCGATTCGGTTGTGGCTGCAGCGATGGGGCAAGTGGTCCCAGAGATGACTGTTGGTGATCTCAAAGGGGGGGCGAATCATATCCATATTGCGGGGCCGCGAGAGGATGGCGGGACCTACATCCATTATGAATGGCCAGCTGGCGGTACTGGTGCTTCAGTGGGGGTCGATGGCAGCAACGCCGTGCGGAGCTACAACGAGGGTGATTTCAATTCGATCCAATCAGTTGAAACGGTTGAGTCCCAGTACCCGCTGAGAGTGGAGCGCTGTGAAATTAGAACGGGTGCCTGCGGTGATGGCGCGAACCGGGGCGGCTTTGGCCTGCGGCGCGAATTGCGGGTCCTTGACGAGACCGCGATGTTGTCAGTGCTGTCTGAAAAGAATGTTATTCCGCCTTACGGCGTTGCCGGCGGTAGCAATGGTGCGGCAAACCGGTTTGTTGTTGAACGTGATGGCAAAGTCATTCAGCCGTCAGACGTACCCGGTAAGGTTTCCGGTTTTGCGCTCGGCACTGGCGATATTGTCCGTGAGGAAACGGCTGGCGGTGGTGGGTTTGGTGACCCATTGACCCGTGATCCTGCTTTGGTAGCCGACGATGTTGATCTTGAATATTTGACCGCCGGTCAGGCAGAGGCGCGTTATGGGGTTGTTTTTGCTTCTGGTGGCGTTGTTGACGCAGCGGCAACCATAGAAAAGCGAGAGGCGTTGGCTGGAGCACGGGAATCCGTGGCGCTTGAGATCGCCAATGAAGATGATATCGACGGCCCACGTCGTCGTATTGCTGTTCCCTTAACTCTGGCAAAGAATCTGGGCATCTCGGAAGGAGACCTGGTTGAATTGCGCGGCAAGGCGGTGGCACCGCTACGCGGCTGGGCTCGTGTTACGGAAGGATCTGAGTCTGTTCTTTCCATTGGTCCAGCAGGAATGCGGCTTTTGAATGCTGATCCCGGCGACGGGATAGAGATACGCGCTGTCCATGCAGCCCCGGAAGGAGTGCTGTCATGACCGATAGTTCACAGCGTTATCTTGTCGGTATCGATGTTGGCGGGACGTTCACTGATATCCTTTGCCTCGATATTGAAAACCAGACTTTGTTGTCGGCAAAAACACCATCATTGCCCGGTAAGCAATGGGAAGGCGTCCTAAATGCACTCGGCGAGCTGGGTATTGCGCCTGCAGATATTCGGGCCTTCGTGCATGGAACGACGATTGCAACCAACGCCTTGCTCGAACGAAAGGGTGCTAAGACAGCACTTATCACCACGGAAGGGTTCCGCGATACGCTGGAGATTGGCCGGACCCGCCGTTTGATTGGCGGATTGTTCGATATCAAGTTCGTGCGACCTAAACCGCTTGTCGATCGTCGTTTGCGGATCGAAGTTCCCGAACGGACTGCTGCTGATGGCGAAGTCCTCAATGACATTGCTGATTATGACTTTGGGCCGTTGACTGAAAGATTGAAATCGGAAGGCGTCGAAGCCGTTGCCATTGGTTTCGTGAATGCCTACGCCAACGACAAGACCGAGCGCGATGCGGCTGCTGCTCTAGGTAAGCTGCTCGGGGATATTCCGGTCTGTCACTCGACAGATGTCGTTGCCGAACAGGGTGAATTCCATCGCTTCTCCACCTGTGTCTTGAATGCCTATCTGACTCCAGTGGTTATCAAATATCTTGAGACTCTGGCTGGTGAGCTCAATGACAAAGGCGTCAAAGCGCCGGTGAACATCATGGGTTCCAATGGTGGGGCGATGACATTACCACAAGCTGCCAAGTTCGCTGCTGGGACATTCCTGTCCGGGCCGGTTGGTGGGGCAGGCGGTGCTGTTCGCATCTGCGAGATGGCCGATGTGCAGGATTGCATCACGTTTGATATGGGTGGGACGTCGACTGACGTTGCGCTGATCTATCAGCGAACCCCCCGGATTAGCCACGACAATCAGATCGACGCGTATCCTTTGCAGGTGCCACAACTTGATATTCACACGATTGGCGCGGGTGGTGGTTCCATTGCCTGGGTTCAGGATGATGGCACCCTCGAAGTTGGCCCGCAAAGTGCGGGTGCCCTGCCAGGGCCTGCTTGTTACGGGCGTGGTGGCACAGAACCGACGATCTCGGATGCCAATCTGGTTCTGGGGCGTCTGCCGACCGAGCGTACGCTTTCTGGTGGGCTACAGCTTGATAAGGCGGCTTCTGAAGCAGCCTTTACTGCACTGGCTGAGAAGTTGGGTGGTGGTGATATTGTACCTCTTGCCGATGGCGTTCTTCGGATAGCAGTCGCCAAGATGGCGGGCGCTGTTCGGGAAGTGTCCGTTCATCGTGGGTTTGATCCGCGCGACTTTGCGCTGCTGGGTTTCGGTGGTGCCGGACCGATGCATGTCTTCCTGGTTGCAGAGGAATTGGCCGTACCGCAGGTGATTGTACCGCGCTATCCAGGGCATCTTTCAGCGCTTGGCCAGCTTTTGGCTGATCAGCGGTTGGATTCAGTTCGTGCCTGGGGCGGAAAGCTCAGTGCGGTTGATCCGGCAGAGCTCAAAGTGCCGGCGAATGAGATGAAATCTGATGCCAGCAAGTCCTTGTCGGAAGCCGGTTTCGGCCCGGATAAGCAAACGCATACCTTTACAGTTGATATGCGCTATGTCGGTCAGTCTTATACGCTTTCCGTACCGATGGATGAGAATGCTTCCAATTGGGATGGTGTCCGTAAGGCATTCGCGCAACGTCATACAGAGACGTTTGGCCATGCTGATGAGAATAATGATGCCGAAATCGTCAATATCCGGCTGGTTTCGCTTGGGATTGTCGATAAACCTACATTGGCGTTTACCAGTGGTGACGGTACAGACCTGATCGTTGAAGAACGCAAAGTCTGGTTTGGCGATGGCTGGACGGATTGTCCGATCTATAATCGGGATCGGATGGAGGCGGGCTTCTCGCTCGTTGGTCCGGCGATCATCGAAGAATCTGGCGGCACCTCAATCGTTCCGCCTGAGTGGAAAGTGACCGTCCTGGAAGCCGGCTCGCTGGATTGCCGGAATCCACAGGTTAGCAGCTAATAATGGCGATCCTGCCGACACGAGGCCTCGGCCTTATCGTCTCGGCGGGCAACCGTACGGTCGAACCTTATTTCCGTGAGTTTGGCCCTGACCAGCTGGGCGTCTTTGCGACGCGCATGCGTATGGGCTCGGGTGGAAACAGAACCCTTGATGAAATAGCAGAAGACGCAATTGCAGCAGGTAAACTTCTTACCGATGCGAAAGTCGATGTGATTTGTCTGCAGGGCACCGGAATTATGATGGAGCGGGGCCCGTCAGGCGAAGCCGAATTGATTGCATCGCTCTGCAAAGCGACATCAACACCGACCTATACCGCGACACAGGCGGTAGTCGAGGCGCTGCAGGCATTGGAACTAAAGAAGATCGTCTTGATCCACCCGCTTGGCGAAACACCGATGGCGCGTGAACAAGCCTATTTGGAAGAGCTTGGTGTTTCCGTGGTACATTCAGTCGGACGCGGTGGACGAGAGCAATCGGCCTCAGTACCTCCACAAGCCTGGGTTGACCTAGCCAAAGAGAATGATTGCGCTGATGCGGATGGATTTTTCCTCAGCGGGTCCAACACCACGATGTTTGAGGCTATCCCTCAGATCGAAAGCGCGCTCGGCAAGCCAGCGGTAACTAGCGTTCAGGCATCCCTTTGGGCCGGTGTCCGCCGTGTCCTTGGCATGGGAAATGCCTATGAAACACCGCCTTCGGGAGTTGGAAAACTCTTCACGGTCGGTTAAGTCTCCCCCTAAAGAAGCCGGGAAGGGGCGTCGTCCGGTGGTGTTACGTCGAACGCATTCGCAGTGCAGCAGGTCATGGCGAATGATCCAATCTTCGCCACCAGCGCAACCAATTCGACCTCGGAAAAGGCAGCTTCGGCTTGGGCATAGGTCGCATCGGTGATGCCTTTGTTCACCAGTATTTCTTTGGCGCATTTATGGGCGAGCATTTCGCGAGCATTTGCAATTGGCGGCTCGGTTTGGGCGTTGATGGCATCAATAATCTCCTGATCGAGACCAACCTTCAGTGATGCGCGAACCTGAACGGACCACGGGTATTTGGCATTCCAGAAGCGGGCTATCGTGAGGATAGCAATTTGCTGTTCGCGCTTGGTCAAAGAAACACCAGCGAGGCTGACCCCGACTTCTTGTGTCGTCCGCATGAGTTCCGGAATACGGATATAAGCGAAATACGGCCCACCGAGTGGTCTTCCGGCGGCTTTTGCGTCGTCATATACCGCGCCTTGTTCTTCATTCATCTCTTCACGCTTTAAGATGGCGATCCGTGTCATGGTGGTCTCCTTCGTTTTTTATATGGCTGCAGGGTTGCACCTAGTTTGCGCCAGAATAGGACCACAAACAAACGACCGCAGAGACAAGGGTAGCTGAAAAAATACGAATGAAGGTCGGAAAGAGACTATCAGCGAACCCGCAGTCCGTGTTTAATTACCCAATAAATTATCAAGGGAGAGTCTTCGATGCATGAATGTCGTGCCGCCGTCATAACCGAACACAATAAGCCTCTGGAAATTCAGAAGGTGCCGATACCTGATCTAGTTCCGGGATCATTGCTGGTCAAGATCGTGGCATCGACACTCTGCGGTACGGACGTTCATCGTTGGCACGGACCCTTGGGTAATAGCGACAGCCTGCCGATTATTACTGGGCATGAGCCGTGTGGCGTGATCGAAGAGTTCAATGGTGACCGTACTGATATTCTCGGGAACCCGTTGAAGCGCGGTGATCGGGTGATCTGGTCTTATGTGGCTTGCGGTTCCTGTTATTATTGCAGTGTTGCGATGCAGCCTTGCATCTGCCGGGGACGGGCGAGCTGGGGCCATAACCGGTGCGATGAGTTCCCTTATCTGCTCGGTAGTGTTTCAGAATTCATGTATGTGCCGCCGGAATGCCTGATCATCAAAGTGCCTGATGAAGTTTCGTCTGGTTCTGCAGCGGCAGCGGCTTGTGCATACCGGACCGTGATGCACGGCTACGACATGCTCGGCGCGATTAAGGATCATGAGACCGTTGTTATTCAGGGCAGTGGGCCTCTCGGCAATTTCGCGACAGCGGTTGCCAAGGATCATGGGGCGAAGAAGGTTCTAACGCTTGGCGCCCCCGGACATCGTTTGGAGGTCTCCAAGAAGATGGGAGCAGACGATGTGCTCAACATCGAGGAGGTTACCGACGCTCAAGACCGCAAGGATTGGGTTAAAGATCATACCGATGGCCGTGGTGCAGATATTGTCATTCAGGTGGCAACCAATGCTGCAGTGGCGGAAGGTCTGACCATGCTACGGGATGGTGGGCGTTTTCTCGATATTGGCGCGGGTGGCAAAGGCACGATTGCAGTGGAGTCTATGCCGCAGGAAATGAGATATTTGACAGTACGCTCTGGCGAACCCCGCCATTGGCTGCAGGCGGTTGAATTCCTTGCCTCTCGTCGGGATCGCTTTCCTTTCGACGAGATGATTAGCAAGAGCTACAAGCTCGAAGAGGTCAATGAAGCGATGAGCGCAATGGCCAACTTCGAAGTCGTGAAGCCGGTCATCAACTTCTGATCGATAATTTACCGACTATGAGAAGAGGGCGGAGGCTTTAGGCCTTCGCCTTTTCTTTCATATAGGCTGCGGCTGTATCCTCGACGATCGTGCCTTTGAAGAAGTCGGGGTTCATGCTGCAATGCATGTCGACGACATTGCCAAAGGAGAAATCCCGGAAATCCTCGTCGGTCATGAAGCCTTCATCGACCATTTCATAGGCTTCGACCATAACCTTGGTCATATCGGGAACGTCCCAGTGACCGATGTCAGAGCCCAGGATAGCCTTTAGCTTGATACCGTAATGATTGTACTTGGTATCAAAGGCAAGCCCGTTGAGACTGTCATCCGCTTCACAGCCAAAATAGAAATTATTGGCAAAGATATCGCGAATTTGACCTGGTTTGGTAATCCCGGCGGGTGTGAAGTCATCAACCTCTTCCGGAGGCACTGGCAGATGGGTTGACGCCGGATGGTTGGGGTCCTCGCGGATGCGTTCCGCTGTCAGATATTCATTGCCATATTTTTCAAACTTTTCGACAAGGAGGTCGACATCCAGTTTCGCCGGGTCGAGGTTTTGGGCGAGGGCGCGAACGTTCCGTTTTTCCCAATATTCGAACAGACTGTTGTAGAGATTGGATGCCCAGGCGGCACCACCCTCAAGGAAGGCGAATTTCAGAGTCGGGAAACGGCTGGCAACGCCGCCCATCAGGATAGACCGACAAAAATATTCGCTGCCCTTACCGAAGCTTCCGAGGGAGTTGTATACATAGTTAGATGGCGAGCCGTGGAGTGTGCCGCGTCCGCGCGTTGAATTGTGGCAGGTTGGGGTGACGCCGAGCTCAACGCATTTCGCCCAAACCGGGTCGTACTTATCCCCCTGATCAATTGCCGGCGATGTTGTTGCCATCGAATATTGTGCAAGCTCTGGCGCGTTTTTGACGACTTCCGGATGGGGTACCTGTATCTGGGTATTCATCACAATGGCTTTGAGGCCGAGTTCTTTTACGACAAATTCGAGTTCGGCGATTGTTTCTTCGGGTTTGTGAATTGGAATCACAGCTGCCGGGGTAAGCCGGTAATCGAGCCCCTTAAACATATCGGCATACATGGTGTTCATGGCGCGGTAGATGACCGGTCGTAACTCGTCATCGGCAATACGCAGAACGCCTAGTGCCTGCGTGCCGTAACAGACGCCGTAATCAATTCCAGCTTCGTCCAGCCGTTCCATATAAAATTTGGGCAGCATGGCGGTCGCTCGGTCGATACTGGCCGGGCCTGAATTACCAACCCAGACCGCGCGGCGTCCCGGGGCACTTGAGGTGTCTTTGAGATATTTCTCGTATCGATTGGCGATATCAGCACCGCCGACCTGTTTGACGAAATCGAGAATGGCGAAGGTGCATTCGATCATATGACCGTCGGCATCGACGACAGGGTGGTTCAATTTTGCGCGAATGTCGGCACCTGATGTGCCAATAGCGTGACCGCTCATGTGATTTAACTCCCTGGACCGGATTTTTATGTTGTTTCAGAGTATAGCCGATAAATCTTGATCGGGGAAAACCCCCATATTGCATTCAACCGCTTGTACTCCGGGAAACAGCCCTTTAGGTTTTCGGCATACCCTGTACAGGGCAATTGAAAAGGAACGAGAGATGACCCCTGCCGACGCGGCAATCGACCAGAACGCACCGGGTGCAATGAGCCATGATGAATATTACAAAATGGCTGAAGCCGTTTTGCCAGGCGGTGGACTTGGCGGCTATTCCCTGCCGGAAGATGTTCGTTTCGTTATTCACAAGGGTGAAGCTGGTCGACTACAGGATGTGCGCGGAAAGTGGCACATTGATTATGTAGGTGGTGCCGGAGCGCTCATTCTGGGTCATGCATTCCCTTCGGTTGTCAAAGCCGTACAAGAGGCCGCGCCTGACGGTTTGCATTTCTTTGGAACCTTGAATGAACGGGCTGTTCAACTTGCCGAACAGCTGGTCAAAGCGATCCCCTGCGCTGATAAGATCGCCTATACGACAACCGGGTCTGAAGCGACGTTCTATGCGATGCGGATCGCGCGTGCCTATACCGGCCGCAGCAAAATTCTCAAATGTGAAGGCGGCTATCACGGCAACCACGATTATTCGAATTTCTCGGTATCGCCGCGTGCAGCGTCGAATTTTCCATCCGGTCAGCCTGATACGGCGGGCATGCCAGCTAATATGTCCGAAAACGTTTTGATCAGTCCCTACAATGATCTCGATGCAGTGCGCGAGATTGTTAGAGCGAATAAGGATGATCTTGCGGCTGTTATTATAGAGCCGGTGCAGCGCATCATTTTCCCCAAGGACGGTTATCTTGAAGGTCTTCGCGATATCTGTAATGAAAGCGATGTACTGCTGATTTTTGATGAGGTCGTGACTGGTTTCCGCCTTGGTTATGGCGGGGCGCAAGGTTATTTCGGCGTAACGCCTGATCTTGCGAGTTATGGGAAGATTGTCGGCGGCGGTGGCCCCGTTGGCTGTGTTGGTGGTCCGGCAGAGATCATGGAGCAGTGCAATCCAGTAAATCGCGGTAAGTCAAACTACGCCTATATCAATGGCACACTGCACGGCAATCCTATTGGCTGTGCGGCGGGGCTGGCGACGCTTGAAGAGTTAAGAACGCCAGGTTTCTATGATCGTCTGCATAGCCGGGCGGCAGAGATTCAAAGTCGGTGTCAGGAAGTTCTCGATGCGCACAAATTGCCTGCTATGGCGATCGGCCGCGGGTCTCTCTGGCAAATTGCTTTTATGGATAAAGAGCCTGAAGACTTTGGTGATTTCATTCAGGCGGATATGGCATCTACACGCGAGTTGGATCTACATCAGATGCGCAATGGCCTCTATGTTTTGCCAGCGGTGAGGCGCTTCGTGTCCTCGGTACATACCGATCAGGACTTTGAAGATACCGTGAAGGCGCTCGATGCTGCCTGCAGCGCGATGAAATGAACGACGAATAAAGGCAGATACGATGGATGATACAAAAGGGAACGCGGTTCTGTTCTCGGAGATGACACCGCCCGCGGGCCGTGAGGACGAATTCAACGACTGGTATGACGGGCATCATTCGCCGAGCCATGTTCAGGGCGTGCCGGGTTTTATAAGTGCGATGCGCTATCAGTCGCCGGCTGGGCCGCATTTTCTTGCGGTCTATGAGCTAACTGGCCCCGAGGCGCTGGAGCATGAAGAGTATAAAAAACGTAAACTGACGCCAGATAGCCCGACCTATGAAATGTTGCAGTCGGTCTCTGGGTTTACACGCTATGTCGCAGCTGAGCAGTTTACACTGGGGCCAAACGGGGCCGTTGATGCACCGCTTGATGCCGCCGTTATATTCTGCGCCTTGTTTACGGTTCCGATGGAAGCGCGTGGTGAATTTGAAGAATGGTTTGATACCGAACACGCGCCAATGCTGCAGCAGAATGCGGGCTGGTTGTTTTCCCGGCGTTTTGACATCGTTGACCAGAACCCGGAGCCGCACACGCATCTGATCATTCATTATCTTAGCGGGCCTGAAGCATTGGAGGCACCAGAGCGGGCGGCAGCATCGGATACCGAATGGCGGAACAAGCTTGCGACAGAACCCTGGTTCAACCCAACTGTCGTGACGTATTTGCGTCGGAACAAACGTTTTCTTAAATCCGGCTGATTGCCGGCATCTCACAAGGGAGAGTTAAATTGGCGATTTCCAATAAGGACACCTATGAAAAGGGTCTTAAAATTCGTCGCGAAGTGCTGGGTGCAGAATACGTCGACCCCAACATTGAAAAAGCCTCACAGGATGATTTCCACGGTGCTATTCAAGACGTTGTCACCGAATATTGCTGGGGCATGGGCTGGGGCCGGGAAGGGGTGCTTGATCGCAAGACCCGTTCAATGATGGTTCTGGCGATGTTAACAGCGCTCGGTAAACCAAACGAGTTAAAGGCCCATACAAGGGGCGCATTGCGCAACGGCTGCACGGTCGAGGAAATTCGTGAATTGTTGATGCACGCAACGGTTTATTGCGGCATCCCCGCTGGTGTTGATGCCTTCAGGAGTGCGAAAGAAGCTATCGATGCTTGGGAAGCTGAGCAAAAATAAGCAAGGCTCCTGCGAGGGTTACTGGCGCAGAAGCTGTCCGTAGCCCTCAATAGCATCATCGACACCTGCACGACGCAGAGCGCCCCAGAAGGATGCGGTGTTGCTCGTGATGACGGGTTTGCCGAGATCTTTTTCGAGGTCTTCAACAATCCCGGCTGAACCGAAATCGGTACAGCAGATCAAGACGGCATCGGCATCATCACGGTCAACAGATTTTGCATGCGCAAAAATGTCAGACGGCGATACGCGCGACATCTTTTGAATTTTCTCCAATGTTCCGCCGAGACCCAAGCCTTTCATTGCTGAAACTTCGAAGCCATGGCGTTCGATAAAGGCACTTTCTTTTTCATTTGTGGCATCGGTATAGGGTGTGGCCATTGAAAGCCGTTTGATGCCCATCGCTTTTAACGCTTCGAGAATTGATCCGGCGGTCGATATCGCGGGTTTCCCAGATGTTTTTTCCATTGTGCCGATAAGCCGGTCAGCGGGGCAGATCATCGACCCGGATGTACAGCCATAAGCAATGATGTCTGCTCCGGCCGCTGCTAAACCTTCTGCCGCGTCACCAGCATGGGACAGCATATCCTGAAAGTCATCTTCCGCGGGGTTGCCGTGAAGTGGGACACGCGTGAAATGGACTGTCACGCCATCCGGCTTCATCCGATTGAACTCAGTTTCGTTGGTCGTATTGCTGACCGGGATAATGGTGCCAATTCGGGCGCGCCAGCTCGCGGGACGTTCTTCCATTGCCATACTGTCTTTTGCTGTTTTAACGAATTTGTTGAATCTTGCTACCGCCGTCCTTTATTTCAATTTTGGCTTTAGCACGTAGGTCATTCATGATTTTTTCGAAAACCTTGTCTTGAAGGCTGGCACGGATCTTGGCCGAGGCCTGCTCATAGTTTGCTTGTCCCGCAACCCGACGATCTTCAACCTTAATGACGTGATATCCAAACTGGGTTTTTACTGGTGCGTCGGTGACTTGGCCTTTCTCTAAAGCGAAAGCGGCTTTGGAGAAGGGGGGCACCATCTGACCATCGGCAAAAAACCCAAGGTCACCACCATTCTTGCCGGATGGGCCAGTAGACTTTTCCTTGGCGAGCTTGATGAAATCCGCGCCTTTTTTGAGTTGGGCAATAATGGCGTCTGCTTCGGCTTTGGTTTTGACGAGGATATGACGCGCCCGAACTTCTTCCCGTTTGGGCTGAAGCGCGATTGACTTCTGATATGCGTCCCGAACTTTTGTCTCAGTCAGTTCAGTCTTCATGATCCGCGAAAGGTAGGCTTCATTGAGTAGGCTACGCTGGATGGCTTTGATCCGCTGTTTAACCTCAGGGTCTTTGTGAAGCCCCTGTTTGCGGGCGGCATCGGCAACGAGGGTCTGCTCGACCATTCTTTCCACGAGCTGGCCCCGAATTTGAGCATAGGGCACTTGCTTATATTGTGGCGGCAACGTGTTGTAGAATCCGCTGACATCTGATTCCATAATCGCGTTACCGTTGACGGTCGCAACAACGAAATCCTTTGAGGCTTCGACAGGTTGTACCTGTCCTATTGAAGGGGATACTACGGCGATAGAAAGGGCGCAACACACGCCCGCGAAAATAGCGCGGTTCATG
>Ga0055584_100002364_pt1 | contig 18646 bp, 16 predicted proteins | sample OSDHelmetaG_FD_58716 | JGI IMG/M metagenome (GOLD analysis project Ga0055584, IMG submission 58716) | Pelagic marine sediment microbial communities from the LTER site Helgoland, North Sea, for post-phytoplankton bloom and carbon turnover... | ecosystem: Environmental > Aquatic > Marine >... | reverse complement strand
TTGACCGGTGGGGAAGTTCAATACCGGGCAAGCGGTAAGGTTACCAACGGGCAACTCGGTAAAGTCGTTCTTGACTATGAATTGCAGGAGGCAAATCTTGATTTCACCCTGGAGCGGTCGAAATTGAATTTGCGTGGCACCCTGGAGTTCTCAGGCATCCCGGTGACACTTGACTGGACCTCTTTCCTGGCGGGCTCCGTCAAGGGATATTCTGATTTCACGGTCGATGCGCCGAATGTCAGCGGCACCCAAATCAGTGCGCTGGGATACGATGTCAGTGAGTATCTACAAGGCAGTATTGACCTTAAAACAAAATCGAAACTCTCACCCGGCGGACTGATTACGACTACGGTCGAATCAGATTTCAACAACGCAAACCTGGAGGTGCCGCAGATCCACTGGCATAAGGCCAAGGGTGAAGGGGGCAATATCGACTTTAGCTTGTCGATTAAGAAGAGCCACCTACACGCAAAGGATATCAATATTGAACTTGGCCACCTGAAGACCGACGGCGACGTGCAAATTGACGTGAAAGGGCCATTGATAAGCTTGAGCCTGGAACAGCTCTCATTGTCATATGCTCAGCTGAAAGGTTTAAAACTGGAGCGTGATGAAAGTAAGAATCTGATCTTTACGTTGCAGGGTGGTGAGGCAAGCCTGGAGCCTTTCCTGTCCGGAAGCGATCAGGTTATTGACCCACAAGAAAAGCAGGTGGCAGTGGAATCGGAAGCTTTTGCTGAGCAATTGAAATCATTGGGAATTGTGTTGGAAATTGAAAAATCAAAACTCGACAAGGTTTACCTCAATAAGGACACCTATTTTGATAATATTCAGTTCAGCGGTCGCTGGGACGATCTGGGTTTGCATGAGTTGGACCTGTCTGGACACAACCCATTTGGAGGTAGTCAGACCGATTTCAGCGCTCAGGCTGCGGCAACGGAAAAGCATAAAGCCGGTCAGTTCAGTTTCAAATACGGGCCATCTGAAAATGGCCAGTATCCGCTGCATATACAAGTCGGGGACCTGGGTTCGATGGTCTCCGCAGTTAAGGGCAGAAACATTATGAAGGGCGGATATTTGGTACTTGACGGTGATAGTCAGGGCCCTTTTTTGACAAGCCCCATCCAGGCTACCTTTAAATTAACCCGCTTTACGTTGAAGGAAGCGCCGGCCATTTCCAGTGTGCTCAATATGGCTTCCCTTACCCAAATCTTATCCACTTTCAAGCAAACGGGACTCGCCTTCAATTCGGCTTCCGGCGACCTACAGTTAGACGGCAGTCGTTTGTCGAGCAAACAGATACATATGAAAGGTGGGTCACTGGGTGTGTTAGGGAGCGGTTGGGTGGACCTGAAGACACAGCGCATAGGCTTAAGTGGAACCGTGATACCTTTGAGTAAAATCAACAACATCGTTGGTAAAATCCCTTTGCTTGGAAGCGTCGTTAGGGGCAAGGATGGCAAGGGGATTTTGGCTGTTGATTACAACTTGACGGGGACGCTTAATCAGCCCAAAACTTCAATCGATAAAGAGTCTCTCACTCCCGATATATTGGAAGAAACCTTGGGCATGGATAGCGCAGACACAGACCCAAATCAGTAGTAGGGTTTGCAGGTATAATCAGTTAACCATTAAACTGTACAGCTACCTCGTCAATTAGAATAAAAATAATATGTACAAACCTGACAATATTAGAAACGCCTATACCCGGGAAGATCTCGTGCTTTGCGGTACGGGTGATCTTTTTGGTCCTGAAACGGCAAGGCTACCGTCCGGCAATATGCTGATGGTTGATCGCATCGTTGAGATCAATAGCGAAGGTGGCGACCACGGCTTGGGCTATCTTGAAGCGGAACTCGATATCAACCCGAATCTTTGGTTCTTTGATGTTCACTTCGTTGATGACCCGGTTATGCCCGGTTGTCTTGGTCTGGATGCCCTATGGCAGTTATGCGGTTTTTTCCTCGCATGGAGTGGCTGTAAAGGCAAGGGCAGGGCATTGGGCTGTGGTGAGGTAAAATTTACCGGCCAGGTTTTGCCAACCGCTAAAAAAGTAACCTATACTCTGAATGTGAAGCGGATCATTACACGCAGATTAAGCATGGTAATTGCTGATGCAACGATGTCTGTAGACGGTCGGGTTATCTACACCGCTAATGATCTTAAGGTTGGTTTATTCCTCTCCACTGACAGTTTTTAGGAATTAAAGTATGCGCCGTGTAGTAGTAACAGGTATGGGCCTGGTTTCCTGTTTGGGAAACGACAAGCAAACCGTGACGGAATCCTTGCGTGAAGGTCGTTCTGGAATCACTTTCAATGAAGATTTCAAGGCTATAGGCTTGCGCAGCCATGTCAGCGGCTCTGTGGATATCGATTTAAAGGAACACATTGACCGCAAGCATCTCCGGTTTATGGGCGATGCTGCCTCATATGCTTATGTTGCCATGCAAAAGGCCATCGAAGACGCCGGGTTGAGCGAAGAACAGGTTTCAAATACGCGGACCGGCCTGATCGCTGGTTCAGGCGGTGCTTCGAGTGCCAATATCGTATTGTCCGCGGACAAGTTACGCGAGAGAGGTGTCCGTCGTTTGGGTCCTTATATCGTTCCGAAAACCATGAGCAGTACCGTATCTGCCTGCCTGTCTACACATTTTGGAATAAAGGGTCTGAACTACTCCGTGACCTCCGCCTGCGCGACCAGTACTCACTGTATTGGTAGTGCCATGGAGCAAATCCAGTGGGGTAAGCAGGACAGGATTTTTGCCGGTGGTGGCGAAGAGAACCACTGGTCACTGGCCATGATGTTTGATGGCATGGGTGCGCTTTCAACACACTATAACAACGACCCCGGCACAGCCTCACGTGCCTATGATGCCGAGCGTGACGGTTTCGTCATAGCCGGTGGCGGCGGCATGCTGGTGCTTGAAGAGTTGGAATATGCAAAAGCACGTGGTGCAAGAATTTATGCCGAAGTGGTTGGTTATGGTGCGACCTCGGATGGTGACAATATGGTCGCACCCTCGGGTGAGGGCGCTGTCCGTTGCATGCAGCAGGCCATCGCCACGGTTGACACACCGATAGATTACGTTAATACCCACGGCACCAGTACACCGGTTGGCGATATTGCCGAACTTGATGCCATGCGTGAAGTGTTCGGTGGTGCGACTCCGCCATTCAGTTCAAGCAAGTCCCTGTGCGGACACTCGCTGGGTGCGGCAGGTGTTCAGGAAGCTATCCATTGCCTGCTGATGATGGAAAGCGACTTCATGGCGGGCTCTGTCAACATTTCGACCCTGGATCCTAAAGCCGAGGGATTGAACGTGTTGATGGAGACCAGGGAAGACGCCGGGGTGAACACCGTGATGAGCAACAATTTCGGTTTTGGCGGTACCAATGCCTGTGTCGTTTTCCGGCGCGTCTGATATCAGGATCGAATTTCACAAATCCAGCCAAACCTGAAGCCTTGTCAGCGATCAGTTAGATCGCCATGGTGGAGCGTGTCCTGTTACTAACCACCCACCCCAGCACCTCTCATGCTGACAATGGGAGTGGTTACCTGAAACACCTTTTCTCGCTTATTCTTCGAGAACGACTGCCAGCGCTTCAATAAAGTAATCCATGTTCCCCTCATTAAACGATGCAACATTAACCCGCGCAGAGTTAACCGTATAGATCGCAAACTCATCACGCAGCCGGTGAACCTGTTCCACGGTCAGACCCATGAATGAGAACATACCGGACTGACGTTGAATGAATGAGAAGTCACGCTGAATACCGGCTGCCGCGATCTTTTCTGACAGCGTTTTGCGAAGTCCGTTGATTCGATTCCGCATACCTGCAAGCTCTACGTGCCACTGCGCGGTGAGTTCTTCTGAGTGCAGGATGATGTCGATGACCGCAGGCCCGTGTGCGGGCGGCATGGAGTAATTCTTGCGGGTTACATTATGAATCACGCTCTCAACTGCATCTGCCTTTTCAATATTACCTGCGATGACGCTTATCGCACCGACGCGTTCGCGGTACATGGCAAAGTTTTTGGAACATGAACTGGCAAAAATGACTTCGGGACATTGTTCGGCAAACAGACGTATGCACAGACTGTCCTCTTCAATGCCGCGTTCAAAGCCCATATAAGCGATATCGATCATGGGTGTAAACCCACGTTCACCCGCGATATTCGCGATCACCTGCCATTGTTCGGGGTCAGGGCTGACACCACAGGGGTTATGACAGCAGGCGTGGAACAGTACCACGTCACCAGGTCCACGCTGTTGCAGGGCTGCGATCATTTCATCGAACCGCAGACTGCTGTTCTCGGCATCGAAATACGGATAACTGTGCATGGTCACACCGGCACCCGGAAACAAGGCCAGGTGGTTGGCCCAGGTCGGGTCACTGGCCCAAAGTTCGGCTTCAGGCCGGGCAACCTTGATCAGGTCGGCAGCGACTCTCAAGGCTCCGGTTCCACCGGGAGTCTGCACGGTTCGAACACGGTTTTGTTTGAAAACTTCGTTGTCCTTACCCAGGATAGTTTCGCCTATTGCCTGGTTAAACCCGGGAACACCCCGTGGCCCAAGGTAGGTTTTAGTAGTCTGTGTGTCGAGAAGGATTTTCTCTGCTTTAACCACACAATCAAGCATAGGTGTGTTACCCGCTTCATCGCGATAAACACCGATGCCCAGGTCAATTTTTTTCGGGTTTGAGTCCATTGCGTAAGCTGCGATCAGGCCAAGTATCGGGTCGGGTGGTATGGCATTCAATTTTTCAAACATTGTCGTTGCTTCTCTATGATTAAATCACTGAGCATGGTCTGCCCATGTTTCTGCGAATTTGCTTTAACCGTTAGAAATGACGGATTCCACTGTTCCGAAATTCCATTGTACGGAACTGAAGATTGTAACGCGTCAGGCCATAAACATCTGCAAAAACTGGCTTGAATTTCTATCGATTTTACACCGGTAATATTGCTTATCCCCAAAGCTCAGGATCAAACCCGTTTACGACACCGTTGATATATTCAAGGCCATTGGGCTGGTCGTATTTCAGAAGCAATGGCCCGTCGATATCCACGAAGTCACACAGTTGCGCCACAACAAATGATGGAGCCATGCTGAGTGAGGTTCCGACCATGTTTCCTACCATTAACTTGCAGCCTTTTTCCTTTGCGGCCCTGGCCAGGCGGAGTGCTTCCGTCAGGCCGCCGGTTTTGTCCAGCTTGATATTGATCATGCTGTAGCGGTGTGCAGCGACCTCTAGTTCTCCGGTATGCAGACAGGACTCATCTCCAGCCAGGGTAATGGGGGATTCAAAATTTTCCAGTTGTTCATCACCGCCACGGGCCAGTGGTTGCTCGATCATGGCCAGGTTCAGATCGACACACTTCGGCAGCACTTCTTTTAACTGATCAAAGCTCCAGCCCTGGTTGGCATCCACGACAAGTTCGGCATCCGGACGGGCCGCGCGGATCGCGGCCAGTTTTTCATAGGGCATGTGACTGTCGAGTTTGATTTTTAGAATCGGCGCATCTGCTGCTGCAGCTGCCTTGGCAGCCATTGCTGCAGCTGTGCTTTCCAAACCAATCGTAAAAACGGTGGTTACCGGCTTCGGGTTGATGCCGGTGAGTTGCCAGATGGTCTTGCCGGCCCGTTTGCACTCCAGGTCCCACATGGCGCAGTCGATGGCATTTCGCGCACCGCCGGCGGGCAGGAGCTCCTGCAGTTGTTGACGGGAAATACCATTGCGTATCTCATCAGCGACCGAATCGGCCTGTTTGAAGATGCTTTCAGCAGTTTCATCCAGGTAAAACACACCCTGCGCCTCACCGCAGCCGGTAAATCCATCCTCGGAAAGTTGTACCACCAGGCAGCGTGAATTTATCCACTCAAAACCGGATATACGAAACGGTTGGGTCAGTTCCCAGTCCGCGATATGTATACTGAAATCCATCTTTCTTACTCCGTATAGAGTTGCTTCATATGATCGGCAATGTCACCGCAACCATCAATGATCGGATCGACACACGGCAGACCGGTTTCCGCATGCATTTCAGCAAGGTAAGCTCTGCGGTCGTCCTCGGATAGTTTTGATGTATTGATACTGATGCCAACACATCGAATATCCGGATTGGTGCGGCTACCCAGTAACACGTGCTGGTCGATGGCCTCACCGATTGAGGGCAGGGGGTATTGCTCCCAACCGGAAACAAATTTACGGGTGGCATCGTGGCAAAGCACAAAAGCGTCCGGTTGTGAACCATGCAGCAACCCGAGACTGACACCCGAGTAACCGGGGTGGAATAATGAACCCTGGCCCTCGATCACGTCCCAGTGCGCATCTTCATTGTCGGGTGAAATCAATTCGGCGGCACCGGAAATGAAATCTGCTACCACCGCATCGATGGGAACACCTTCACCGGCGAGCATAATGCCGGTTTGGCCGCTTGCACGAAAAGTGGAATTGATCCCGGCTTTTTGAAGCGCCTGGTGGAGCGCCAGCGCGGTATATTTTTTACCGATGGCGCAATCGGTGCCGACCGTTAACACACGCTTGCCGGAGCGCTTGATGCCCGTGCCGATGGGTAGGTTGCCTGGAGGGGTTCGAACGTCGATCAATCGGGCCCCTGAAGCTTCAGCGGCGGCGGCAACCGCAGGGATATCTGCCAGTTTCAAATGCAGGCCGCAGACGATATCCAAGCCCGCTCTCGCTGCCTCCTCAATGGAATCCCACCACTTGTCCGGCACGGTTCCGCCAATTGGTGCCACACCTATAACCAGGCTCTTTACGCCGGCCTTTACCGCTTCCGGGACCGTCATGTCTGGAACACCCAGATCCAATGTGCAGCCTGCAAATCGAAGTTGCCCGGCGACCCGGTCAGGCTGCCACTGTACGAGACCAAAACCTGTCTTTGCATAAGTCGGATCGGTCAGGTCACCAATGAGGACCAGGTAGGGGGCATTGAGTTGCACTTTTTTTAGTTTGGTCATTCGTGCCCGCTCTGAATGTGTGTTATTCATTCTAATGGCTTTGCGATTTGATTGCTGCCTTCCCGCCGTTGTTACAGGGGCGGGAAAAGGTGAAGTGAATGGTATGATACCCAACCGGCGAATGGTGCGGAACCAGGACTCTCAATGATGCTTGAAGAACTCAAAAGTAATGATGTTGCATTGGTCGGAATCCTGTCCGATGCTAATTCCAGTCACAAACGGGGAGCGGCGGCAGCACCGGAATTTATCCGTCGTGCACTACACAGTGGATCTGCCAATTTGTGTTCCGAGCTGGGTGTTGATCTCGCTGAAAACAACTGTTTTATTGATGTGGGCGACAGGCAGGTCGACAACGATCCGGAGAGCTTTTTAGCAATTGAAGATGAGATCATCAAGATAACTCAACGGGGAGCCTTGCCACTGGTTTTGGGCGGGGACCATGCCATCACATACCCCGTGCTGCGCGCTATCAAACGAGCCAACGGACCCGTGAATATACTGCATTTTGATGCCCACCCGGATCTGTATCATGACTATGAAGGCAATCCCTATTCACATGCCAGCCCGTTTGCACGCATCATGGAAGAAGGTCTTGCCAGTCGGCTGGTGCAAATTGGTATCCGTACCCTGAACCAGGGGCAACGGAAACAGGCCGAGCGCTTCGGTGTCGAGATTCACGAAATGAGAAATCTGGATATGAATTCAGTGGTTCCGGATTTTGATGGACCGGTCTATATCAGTTGTGACATCGACGCGCTTGATCCCGCTTTCGCCCCGGGTGTGTCTCACCGGGAGCCCGGCGGGCTTTCCGTAAGAGGTATTTTGGGTTTTATTCAGCGTGTACCCAATCGCATCGTGGGCGCAGATATTGTTGAATATAATCCGTTCTGTGATATCAATGATATGACTGCGATGGTGGCTGCAAAACTATTGAAGGAAATCGCCGGTAGAATGTTACTCAACGCTTCCCGGTAACTGCACTGTTTTCGTCTAGGGTTGCCTGAGATTCAGCGTCGTGTCCTGATACCCGTTCCATATGCGACCATTTCTACCGCGTGAAGGAAACGTCCGGAAATTGCAGTGGTACCGAAGCGTATATTGATAACCTTGTCTACACCACGTAAATCAGCTTCCTCTTTCAGGCGAATCAACGCCTCGCGTCGACCACGCTGGACCAGGCGTTCGTAGGGACTGATGTTTCCGCCGATGAGTCTCCTGATGGCGATGATAAAGGTTCTGAAATAATCATGTGCCACCACAACCGAACCGATCAATAGCGTAGAGGCTTCCGGTTCGCAGGAACTGTGGCGCTTGGAGGTGTTGACCCGAATGTGTTGTAGCGGTGCTTCGCGGGCGCTCAATGACCTGAGGTGGCGCCGTTCGAACCAGCTTGCGATCAGCCAACCGGCAAGACCTATGCCAATGACTTGCAAACCGTTGGAAACCAGCATGTCCCAAAGGGTGTTGCCGCCAAACCAGTCCTGAAACCATTCGGGTGCCTTGGTGGCCATGCGCTGCTCAAACTCACGAACTAATTCGTCGGGTTTTTTCACAGGTCAAACTTTACGGCTGTACCATAGACCATCAGTTCAGCAGCACCGCCGGTGATGCTTGACGTGGTCATGCGGACATTGACGATGGCATCGGCGCCAAGGGACTCGGCCTCCTCTGTCATGCGGCTGATAGCTTCCTCACGGCCCTCGACGAGCAGTTCGGAGTAACCCTTGATTTCACCACCGACCAAGCCTTTAAAAAAGGCACCGATATCCTTGCCCAGGTGTTTGCCACGGACCGTTGAGCCCTGAACCAGCCCCAATTCCTGAGCGATGGTTTTTCCGGGTACCTGTTCGATGTTCGTGATGATCATGTCAGCTTCGCTTTGTTTGCAGTATTTATTCGGTTATGAAAATGCAGGCAGGTTGTTCAAGCATTGATTTCAAAGCCTGGATCATCATGGCCGCGTCGTAGCCGTCCACGAACCGGTGATCGAAGGAAGATGACAGGTTCATTATCGTGCGAATCACGACTTGTCCATTCACAACAACGGGCCTTTCCACCGCCTTGTTAACACCGATGATTGCCACTTCCGGCAGATTGATCACCGGTGTCGAGACAATACCGCCGTGTTTGCCAAGACTGGTGATGGTGATGGTCGAACCCATCAGCTCATCGCGCTTCGCGGTATTTTCGCGTGCGGCGGTTGCTACACGCCGTATCTCACCGGCCAGACCATTAAGGCTGTGGGACCCGCTGTGTTTCACCACGGGTACTTTCAGGCCGTCCGGGGTTTGTGTGGCTATGCCAAGGTGGACTGCCTGGTGCTGGCTGATGACATTTCTTTCGCTATCGTACAAAGCATTGCATTGTGGAAACTGCTCAAGCACCCGTATCAGTGCCAGGCCGAGGAAGGGAAGCAGGGTCAGCTTGTCTTCATGCGGCGCCTTTTTACCATTCAGGTGTTGGCGCAATGATTCCAGCGCAGTGATATCGATTTCCTCGACGTAGGCAAAATGTGGGATTTCCTGGTTTGCCTGGGTCATTCGCTCGGCGATTTTTCGACGAAGTCCGATTACCTTGATTTCGGTGACCGCTGTTGCAGGTGCTTTCCGTGGTTCCGATTTATTGGTAGCGACCGTGTTTTCACCCAGGTGTGCCGTCAGGTCGGTTCTCAGTATCCGTCCACGGGGGCCGCTGCCCTTGATTTGGGTCAGATCAATATTCGCTTCACGGGCATGTTGCCGGACTGAAGGCGATGTCAATACTTTGGCCGTGGGGGCCTTTACCGGTGCATCTGTAACCGTTGATGAAGCACTGGCCAATTGCGAGGTTTCACCAAGCACAGGTGGGGGTGGAGCCGTCTTTTCTTCGACGGCCTTCTCTTCATCAGCTTGTTGTCCGCCCTTTGTCTCAAAAACAATCATCGGGGCGCCGACGGCAATGGTGTCACCGATCTCACCGGCCAGGCTCACTACCTTGCCGGATACGGGTGCAGACAATTCGACGGCGGCCTTGTCGGTCAGCATGGCGCCGATGGGGTCTTCTTCATTCACATGATCCCCGACCTTCACCATCCACTCTGCGATTTCGGCCTCAACCAGACCTTCACCGAGATCGGGTAAATTGAAAATGTACTCGCTCATACCGCCTCCATTATTTTACGAATGCTGGCAATGATCCTGTCCTGTGCGGGGAAATAATCCCATTCGAAAGCGTGTGGATAGGGGGTTTCCCAGCCAGCGACACGTTCAATCGGTGCCTGCAGGTGCCAGAAACACTCTTCCTGCACAGTGGCAACCAGTTCTGCACCATAACCGCCAAACCTGGAAGCCTCGTGAGTAATGAGGCAGCGACCGGTTTTCTCAACCGATTTTTTCAGTGTTTCCACATCCAGTGGCACCAGGGAACGAACGTCGATTACGTCGGCGCTGATTCCGGCTTTGTGCACTGCCGCTTGCGCTACATGTACCATCGTGCCGTAGGTGATAATACTCAGCTCGTCACCTTCCTCGACAAGCGCCGCCTTGCCAAGCGGAATCGAATAGTAGTCTTCCGGTACTTCACCGCCGGGATGTTTCGTCCAAGGTACGGCAGGTTTATTCGGGTCGCCGTCAAAGGGTCCGTTATAGATACGCTTGGGCTCAAAAAATATCACCGGATCATCGGATTCAATCGCGCTGATCAACAAGCCCTTGGCATCGTAGGGGCTTGAAGGCATCACGGTTTTTACACCGGAAAGATGGGTGAATAATGCTTCCGGGCTCTGTGAATGTGTCTGTCCGCCGCGTATACCACCGCCGCAGGGTGCACGTACTGTCACCGGTGAGAAAAATTCACCACCGCTGCGGTAGCGAAGACGTGCCAGTTCGCTGATGATCTGATCGAGTCCGGGATAGATATAATCTGCAAACTGGATTTCAGCTACTGGCCGTAAGCCATTGACGCCGATGCCGATGGCAGAACCGATGATGCCGCCTTCAGCAATGGGTGCATCGATGACCCGATGTTCACCATACTTTTCCTGTAAACCATCGGTGCAGCGGAAAACGCCGCCGAAATAACCCACATCCTGACCGAGAATGATAACGGTCGGATCCTTATGCATCATGACATCCAGGGCGGACCTGACGGCCTGTATCATATTCATCTGGCTCATTCCGACTGCTCCCTTAATGCCAGCAATTGTTGACGCTGGCGTTCCAGGTGTGGCGGAACTTCTGCATAAACGTCATCGAACATGACACGTACGTCCAGACGCGGCCCCTCGGTCATGGTGCCGTAGGTGACGGCCTCCTTCCAGGCTTCGTTGACAAACGCCTTGAGTTCTTCTTCCAGTGCCGTATGTTGTTCATCCGACCAGTGTCCGGTGTTGACCAGGTGTTGCTTCAGTCGCATGACCGGATCGCCCAATGGAAAGGCTTCCCACTCGTCCTTGGGCCGGTAACGTGAAGGGTCATCACTGGTGGAATGGGCTCCACCACGATAGGTGACGTGCTCGATCAAAGTCGGGCCACCACCCTGGCGGGCGCGTTCTGCCGCCCATTGTGTGACCGCGTAAATAGCCAGCAGGTCGTTTCCATCGACACGCACACCGGGTATACCCAGCCCCAGTCCACGGGCAGCAAAAGATCGTCTTTCACCACCGGCAAAACCCTGGAATGTCGAAATGGCCCACTGGTTGTTGACCACGTTAAGGATTACGGGTGCCTGGTAGACGGCGGCAAAAGTCAATGCATAGTGAAAATCCGCTTCGGCAGTACTGCCGTCACCGACCCATGCGGAGGCAATATGTTCTTCACCCTTGATGGCGGAAGCCATGGCCCAACCGACCGCATGTGGATACTGGGTGGCCAGGTTTCCGGATACGGAAAACAGATTGGCTTGCTTGTTGTGATACATGATGGGCATCTGCCGGCCCTTGCACATGTCCCTGGTATTGGACAGGCACTGGCACATCAGATCGACCAGACTGGTGCCGCGAATGATAAAAAGACCCTGGTTGCGATACGAGGGAAACATCATGTCGCCGGATTCCAGTGCCATACCCTGGGCGATTGAGATGGCTTCCTCCCCAAGAGATTGCATGTAAAACGATATTTTCCCCTGGCGTTGTGCACGCTGCATACGCGCGTCGAATTGCCGGGTCAGAAGCATCATGCGCAAGGCCTCGAGCAACTGCTCGGTCGTCAGGTCAGGCGCCCATTCACCGTGGGCCATGCCATCGTCATCCAGAACACGCACCAATTCACTGGCCAGGTTTTCAATCTGGCTGGCGGGAGTGTCGCTATCCGGGCGCGCGACGGCACCTGCGTCAGACAAGGAAAGGTAGCTGAAATCAGGTGCGTCCCCCGGTCGGGCTGAGGGTTGGGGGATATGCAGTCGGGATTTCGGTGTCATATTATTCAATTCCTTGCTCATTGTTTATCGATTACGGCTGCGCCGCAGCGGCGGCAACAATAGCTTCAGCCATTGCGTCCGCGATCTCGTTGGTGGGTATCTGTTGCTTTTCGGACTCGACAAAAATACCGCTCAGACGTCCGGGGATTAGCGCGATTTGCGCTTGAACATCCGCTTCAGTTTTGTCTCCCATGTACTCCAGCGAGACGCTTATGATACCCCCGCCATTGATAACATAGTCAGGAGCATACAGGATGTTCCTCTCGAAGAGACGTTTTCCATCCTCCTCCGTGGCCAGTTGATTATTGGCAGCGCCACCAATAACAGACGCCTTGATGCGCGGAATGCTATCGGCGTCAAGAACCGCACCCATCGCGCAGGGTGCCAGCACATCAACCTCCTCAAAAAGGATATCTTCCGGTGCTACAACCCGCGCCGCGAAATCTGCCCGGGCACGTGCCAGGTTCTTTTCATTGACGTCGCTGATAACCAGGGTGGCGCCTGCGGCATGTAATTGCCGGCACAGATCGTAGCCTACTTTACCAACGCCCTGAACCGCGACATGAAGGCTGTCCATGGAGTCTGCACCAAGACGGTGTTTCACCGCCGCGCGCAATCCCAGGAAAACACCGTCGGCCGTCCAGGGTGAGGGGTCACCTCCAGCTGATCCTTCCGCAGGTGGGAGGCCCGCAACATATTTAGTGACCTGCTGGACCAGGCGCATATTGTCGACTGAAATACCCACGTCCTCGGCCGTGATGTAACGACCGCCGAGCGAATCGACAAACCGGCCAAAGGTTCGGAACGTGTCATCTGAGGGAGGGGAGTCCGGGTCCGTCAGGATGACGGCTTTGCCGCCCCCCAATGGCAGACCCGCCATGGCGTTTTTATAGGTCATGCCACGGGCTAAACGCAGCGCGTCCCTGGTGGCATCTGCTTCGCAATCATAGTGCCACATACGACAACCGCCGGCAGCCGGCCCAAGGGCGGTTGAGTGGATGGCGATGATGGCTTTTAGACCTGTTTGAGCGTCGCAAAATTTATGGATAGATTCATGTCCGCGGTTTTCAGAGTTTTCAAAAAACGTCATGGTCGTTCTCATTTTCCAGTTTTTGATGACAAAGTTTTCTAAGTTAAATATAGCAATATCATGCAGAAATTGTATTGCGAAGTAACTGACCAAGAAACGGATAGCGCATATAATATCTAAAAATATGACAATTAAGGAATTTAACATGCAGAAAATAAAAATAGACAACTTGGACCGTAAAATTCTTCGCTTGTTGCAGTCTGATTCAAGTCTTTCGGCCGCGACGATTGGTGAGAAGGTTGGGTTGTCGCAGTCTCCTTGTTGGCGACGCATACAGCGGTTCAAGGAAGCGGGTCTGATCAAGGAGCAGGGGATGGTCTTTGATCGTAAGCAACTGGGTTTCGACATGATGGTGTTTGCCCACGTTAAACTGACGGCACATGGGCGTAGTAAAGTGGCCGAATTTGGCGACACCATCAGGCAGTTCCCCGAAGTGATGGAATGTCACCTGCTGCTGGGTCATGTGGATTTTCTGTTGCGAATTGTCACCCCGGACCTGGAAGCCTACGAAAGATTCTTTTTTGAACGACTGTCGCAATTACCGGATGTTCAGGAAGTGACATCCAGTATCGCGCTCACGGAGGTCAAGTACACGACCGAACTGCCAATTTAGCTGAAATCCCACCGTATTTGCTTGACCTGAAAGGAACGCCGATGTAACTTGCTTGTTACTAACAAGTTTGTGGATCGAATGGTCAATCCTGGTCAAAAAGCGGATGTTCCGATGCAACGTTCAACACAGGCAGAGCGCACAGCGCTGGCAGAGGAAAAAATGGTCAATGCGACCATTGAACTGCTGAACACGGTCGGTTTGGCCGGTACCACCCTGATTGCAATCGGTGAGTCTGCCGGATACAGCCGGGGGCTGGCGAGCCATCATTTTGGCTCAAAATCCGGCTTATTTCACAAGGTCTTAAGACACATTACCGCGGTTTGGACCGAGGAACTGGAAAGCAATTTGGAGGGCAAGGATGGCCTCAGCGCTCTGCTCGCCGCCCTGGACGCACACCGCGATCACCTGTTGCATTTTCCTCATCATGCGAGGGCCATGTATACGTTATGGTCAGCATCATTTGATCCCGCATCCGAATTTAAACCCAATGTGATCGAATTCCACCGTATCCAAAGGGCAGCGGCAGCGGCCTGGGTGGCTGTCGGTCAAAAAGCAGGCGAAATCAGGGCTGACATCGATCCCGCTGGTTTTGCTGAACAGTTTTATGCATCGCTGCTGGGGCTCAACTTCCAGTGGCTGGTTAACCCGGATATTGATTTGAAGGCGTCAATCGACACTCTCAAACAAAACATCGTCGCCTTACTGGGAACCCGAAGGACAGGCTCCTGAAGGCGAGGCAATCATTGAAAAAGGAAACAATAATGACTGAAGCATATATTTACGACCATGTCCGGTCGCCGCGTGGGCGTGGAAAACCCGATGGTTCATTGCATGCAATTACGCCGATCAACCTGGCGAGCCAGGTGCTTGCTGCATTGCGTGATCGCAACAAGCTGGATACCTCAATGCTGGATGATGTGGTCCTGGGTTGTGTCTCACCGGTGGGTGAGCAGGGTGCGGATATCGCGCGAATCGCAGTGCTAGAAGCAGATTACGCCGAGAACGTGCCGGGCAAACAGCTCAACCGTTTTTGTGCATCGGGTCTGGAAGCGGTTAATACGGCTGCGGCCCAGGTGATGTCGGGCCAGTCGGATCTGGCCATTGGTGGTGGTGTCGAATCCATGTCGCGTGTACCCATGATGTCAGATGGTGGTGCGTGGGCAACGGATCCGCAGGTTGCCTACAAGACCTATTTTGTACCCCAGGGTATCAGTGCTGACCTGATAGCAACCAAGTACGGCATCTCACGTCAGGATCTTGATGCGTACTCGGTCGAAAGCCAGCGGCGGGCGGCACACGCATGGAAGCAGGGATGGTTTGACGGTTCGGTTGTACCGATTAAGGATCATATCGGGCGTGTGGCATTGGCTCATGATGAAATCATGCGACCTGAGGCCACAGTTGAGAGCCTTGGCGGTCTGAAACCGGCATTTGTGATGCCGGGTGAACAGGCTGGTTTTGACGCGGTCATTTTACAGAAGTACCCCGAAGTCGAGTCGGTCAGTCATGTGCACACGGCCGGTAACTCAAGCGGAATCGTCGATGGTGCTGCTGCGGTTCTGGTTGGCCATGCTGAAGCAGGAAAACGCATGGGTCTGAAACCGCGTGCCCGGATTCGTTCCTTTGCATCTGTTGGTAGTGAACCCAGCATCATGCTGACTGGACCAGTACCTGCTACTGAAAAAGTACTCAAACGCGCAGGTATGACTACCTCTGATATCGATCTGTTTGAATTGAACGAGGCCTTCGCTGCGGTGGTGCTTCATTACATGAATCAACTCAATATCCCGCATGACAAGATCAATGTAAATGGCGGTGCGATTGCAATGGGTCACCCTCTGGGTGCAACCGGGGCCATGATCCTCGGTATCGTTCTGGATGAATTGGAACGGCGCGATCTTTCAACCGCACTGGTGACCTTGTGTATCGGTGGCGGTATGGGTACAGCGACCATTATTGAGCGGGTCTGATTTTCAGGCTGACCGAAGAATTACAGAAATGGACATAAACAAATGAACAATACGATTCAATACACCGTCGATAGCGACGGAATCGCAACCCTGATGCTTGATCTGCCGGGTAAAAGCATGAATGTTCTGTGCGATGACCTGATTTCGGATTTGTCCGAGTGCATCGAGAAAGTCGCAGCGGCTGAAACCATCAAGGGCGCCATCATCGCCTCAGCCAAAAAAACAGGCTTCGTGGCGGGCGCAGACCTGACGGAACTGGTCACTGCCTATGATCGGGGCGTGACAGTGCAGGAGGGCTATGAGTGGAGTAAGGGCCTGTCAGATGTGCTACGCAGAATGGAAACCTGTGGAAAGCCCTTTGCAGTTGCAATTAACGGACTGGCACTTGGCGGAGGACTTGAACTCTGTCTCGCCTGCCATTACCGGGTTATGACAGATGACCCCAGGGCAAAACTGGGTTTTCCGGAAGTTACGATTGGTTTACTGCCAGGTGCCGGTGGTACGCAGCGTTTACCACGGTTGATTGGTAGCGAAAAGGCCTTGTCGGTTATTGTGCAGGGTAAACAATTAAAGCCCCAGGCGGCGCTTGAACTTGGAGTCGTACACGAGATCGCACCGGTAGATGAACTACTGGAACGTGCCCGCACCTGGTTGCTGGAAACACCCAATCCAATCGCACCCTGGGACGTCAAGGGATTCCGTATTCCGGGTGGTGCAGGTGCCATGACTCCCAGAAACGCGCAGACATTTATGGTTGGCAGCTCACTGGTAGCGGGAATGACGCAACACAATTACCCCGCACCCATTGGTGCATTGTCGGCAGTCTATGAGGGTTGTATTACACCCATTGATCAAGGTCTTGATATCGAAGCACAGTATTTTGGTGAACTGGTGTCCGGCGTTGTTGCCCGCAACATGATGCGCAGCCTTTTTGTGAACAAGGGTGCAGCGGATAAACTGGTGCGCCGCCCGGCTGGTATTGAGAAGTGCAAGGTGACGAAACTGGGTGTGCTCGGTGCCGGTATGATGGGCGCAGGTATTGCCTATGTTTCGGCCAAGGCAGGAATGCAGGTGGTGTTGCTTGATACCGAACTTGAGGGCGCCAAACGGGGTAAAGCCTATTCTGAAGGTATTCTCAACAAGGGCATCAAACGTGGGTACTCCACACCTGAAAAGGCAGAAGCACTATTGAGCATGATCCACCCGACCACGGATTATGCAGACCTTGAGGGCTGTGAACTGATCATTGAGGCCGTGTTTGAAAACCGTGACATCAAGGCTACTGTAACAGCCAAGACCGAGGCCGTAATTCCTGAGAGTGCCATTTTCGCGAGCAATACATCAACCCTGCCGATCACTGGTTTGGCTGAAGCCTCCAGGCGGCCGGAAAGCTTTATTGGTCTGCATTTCTTCTCGCCGGTGGATAAAATGCCATTGGTCGAACTGATCAAGGGTGAAAAAAGTTCGGATGAGGCCATTGCACGCGGTCTCGACTACATCCAGCAAATTCGAAAGACGCCGATTGTTGTCAACGATAGCCCGGGCTTTTACACCAGTCGTTGTTTCAGTACCTCGACCAACGAGGGTATGACCATGCTGGCCGAGGGGATCAACCCGGCCCTGATAGAAAATGCGGCGAAAATGGCCAGTCTGCCGGTCGGTCCATTGGCTGTCATGGATGAGGTCACACTGGACCTCGGCTACAAGATCACCATGCAAAATGCACGTGACTACGGTGAGAGCTACACTTTTGATTCCGGCTTCCCGGTCATACGCAAGTTCGTTGAAGAGCTGGATCGTAAGGGTAAACGTTTCGGCAAGGGTTTTTACGAATACCCCGAGGGTGAGAAGAAATATCTCTGGCCCGGTCTGGCAGAGCTCTACCCCGTAAAAGAAGAGCAACCTCCGGTGCAGGAGGTCATAGACAGGTTGCTCTATCGCCAGGCGCTTGAGACGGCACGTTGTTTTGAAGAAGGTGTGCTGGATCATCCTGCTGATGCGGATATCGGCTCCATTTTCGGCTGGGGTTTCCCGCCATGGACCGGTGGCACACTGTCGTTTATCGACACGGTTGGCATAAAGCATTTCGTGGCCGAGTGCGACCGTATGGCTGAGGCTTATGGGTCCAGGTTTGCTGTTTCCGATTGGCTACGCGATCGTGCCGCGAAGGGTGAATCTTTCCATCAAACTTAATGGAAAGATGCTGAGGTAATTTTGGTGCTGGCCATTTATTAAACTGGTATGTGGCCAGCATCAATTGCTCTCTCCTAATATGGGGGCGCCCGGGTATTGTCCGTAGGGTGGGTAACTCGTTACCCACGCGTTTCCCCTGGTTGGTATGAAATGGTGCGTTACAAGTAACGCACCCTACGTGAAACCAATGTTCTTTGATTACCCACAAAGCCGAGGATGTACAGTAGCTTGCTTCAGGATCGTACGAGGCAGGAAGCTGAGTATCGAGCGCCACAGGACGTGTTCAAGCGAATCCTGAAGTAAGCTACTGTGCAGCCTTGGCGCCCTGATGAAGACACTTCATTGGGTTTAATGATCGAAAATCATGATCGGATTGAGACATGGTGCGTTACAAGTAACGCAC
>Ga0055584_100002363_pt1 | contig 18651 bp, 16 predicted proteins | sample OSDHelmetaG_FD_58716 | JGI IMG/M metagenome (GOLD analysis project Ga0055584, IMG submission 58716) | Pelagic marine sediment microbial communities from the LTER site Helgoland, North Sea, for post-phytoplankton bloom and carbon turnover... | ecosystem: Environmental > Aquatic > Marine >... | reverse complement strand
CATTCACCAATATCAACTAAGGATTCAATCATTCCTAAAGTATTATTATCGAAGACAATAGTAGTATCTCCCCATTGTCTGTAAGCCTTTCCACTTCGAGCAAAAATCCCAAGAGCATAGTAGTCTTCAGCCAAATATTCCGCTATATGGTGCCCCATCCACTTATATCCATACTCATAAAACGTATTTCGTTCTATATGACCATTATGAGCCCAAATGATAATCTTTTTATCAGGGTAAACTTCATTCATTAACCACTTAATATTATCAAACATAATCGCATCTCGATGCTGAGAGCTCAAATGTCTTTCTTCATAAAGGACATCAATAGTTCTTATAAATCCTATACATGTCCTTTTAACTACTTCAATCTGAAAATCAGTCCATCCATGATTTTCCTTAATAACATTTGCATTTGAACTAAATATAGATTGAATCCTCATCGCAGTTTCTACAAAACTTTCTGCTTCACTCTTATACAATTCTACATCTTCATTATTTCCTGCCCTAAACCATCTTATATATGCTTGAAGTCTATCTTCGAATTCTTGTGCCAATTCTTTATCGAATTGAGAGATAGTTGTTTGTACAGAATTAATAAAGTAGGAAGAAGACATTTGATTATCAAATCCAGTATAGATCAAAGGATATTGGCTATTGCTTTCTGATTTGATACAACTTAACAGTCCTACTATCTCCTCACATTTAAAATTCCAAAAAAGAGTATTATCAAGTAGTTCCATTTCAGAAAGAGAATCGATGTGACTCCATGCCATATTTAGATCACCGAGACCAGATTCAAATGCCAATATTTTAAAGTTATGGTGTTCATGTAGATATTGGACTAATTCTGATTTGATCTTAAAAAATCGCAAACCCCATGTGAAGACTCCGCAATTGCAATAACCTTTTTGTTTTTTACTTTTTCTGCTATCTCAAGAAATAAACTATTCTCTGAATCGTAATGTCCATTTGAAATATTACAATTGATTATAGAAAACAGGCCAATTGAGAGAATGAAAAAAAACAAAAACCTATTACAGTATTCAGTCCAAGTGGTCATAATATTAAATTGATTCTGAAATGCATAAATAAGTAGTTCATCACACTTCATTAAAAATATTACACAAGTGAAGATTTTTGGTGATGAATGAGTCAATATTCAATTTAGTAACGTCTGAGAATAATAAGATTTCAGTAAACCATATTGGGTTATTCTTTATATTTCGTGCTATATGCTTAAAGGAGGAAGTAGAAGGTATTGGTTCATACAAATATTTGGATGGGGCATTGTGGCTGTGTATTGGTCTTACTACCAAATCAATTGGTCATCTCCTACCCTACTTGATGTAATATCAGTGCTCTTACCGTATCTCATCATAATCTTATACTCTCATTTTTACAGAAATCTGGCACATAAAAACGGCTGGATTCATATGACCCTGAGACCACTCATAAAGATTATTCTAATTGCCTAGCTAAGCATGACTTTTCTATTTATCAGTATCACCTATGTCAGTGCTCAGTTCACGAAAGGTGGATTAGGCTTTGATCCATTTTTAGGTGTACTGACCGGTGGAATTAGATTTTCTGCTATATGGCTTCTTGCTTTTCATTTCTATCACTTGTCTCGACAAAATCCAAACAATCAAATAATTGATTAAAACTTAGAAAATGATTTGGAATTAGATACTGACAATTCAAACGACCTTCCTAAGCAAATACTTATCAAGGACGGAGAAGAATATTTTCACATCCAAACAAATGATATTGTTCTATTCGAGTCCTATGGCAATTATATCAAAATACATTCAAATGAAGGTGTAAATCTTTCTAAAAACAGTCTAAGTTCTATCGAAAAAAGAGCAAGACCTAATCATTTTTTTAGAGCCAACAGAAAGGAGCTCATTAATATGGATAAGATTAAAAATATAGGGAGAACAAAAAATGATAAAATCCAAATCACTCTTTCAAATGAACACAAAGTTCTATTGTCCGATAGAAAATCGGTTCTATTCAATGAATTAATAAAATTATAAGTACTTGATTGGATTCTATAGACCTGAATATATCGTATATTTTGGGTCTTATTTATAATTATGAATCGCCGAGAAATAATAAAATACACTGCATTGGTCACAGGAGCATCACTGAGTGCTCCTTTGCTTTCATCACTACTAGTAGGATGCAAGAATGAAGTAACTACAGCTTCTTCAAGCACTCTCAAGTACTTTAATGATAAAGAATTTGAGATAGTGACAACAATAGTAGACCTGATACTCCCTAACACGGACAGCCCTTCAGGCTCGGAAGTTGGGGTACATCATATGATTGATCATATGCTTGCAACGGTATATGATGATGTTGAAAAGAACAAATATGATGGGCCATTTCAAAATATGGCAGTTCATTTGGCAACTCTTGATTTTTTCAATCAAAATGAATCAACCCAGACTAAAATCTTATCTGATGTATTGGCTTATGAAGAGCCAGGCTTGTCAGATGTCAAAAAAGGCCTCAATTCATTGAGACAACAATCGATAGCATACTATCTCTCAAGTGAGGAAATAGCAACTAAATTTTTAAACTACCTTCCTGTACCTCAAGTCTGGGAACCATGTACTCCTGTATCTGAATTGGAAGGAAAAGCATGGGCAATATGAGATTTAATAGTAACGGAAAGGACGAAGTAACTTATGATGCAATTGTCATTGGATCAGGTATAAGTGGGGGGTATTCTGCAATGGAGTTATGCAATAAAGGTTATAAAACCCTAATGCTAGAAAGAGGTCGAGATATGAAGCATGGAGAATACCCAACAGCAAATATGGATACGTGGGATTTTAAAAATCAAAATATTGTTTCTGCCGAGGAGAAAGCTCAACACTATTTTAAACAAAACAGACTGTCATGGTGGGTAAGAGAAGAGCACCAGCATCTCATCAATAAAGACAGTGATTATGACTACGACGAAGTTAGTCGCTTTGACTGGATTAGAGGTCATCATGTAGGTGGTAGATCGATCATGTGGGGAAGACGATGTTATAGATGGAGCGATATTGATTTTGAAGCCAATGCCAAAGAAGGAATCGCCATAGATTGGCCCATACGCTATAAAGATATTGCTCCTTGGTATGACAGAGCAGAAACTTTCGTGGGAATTACAGGACAGGCTGAAGGCCTTCCTCAGTTACCTGATGGAAAGTTTTTACCCCCATTTCCGTTGAATTGTGCTGAACAGCACATGAGAGAGTCAATAAATAAGAAATACCCTTATAGATTACTTACTCCATCTAGAACAGCTAATCTTTCTAGTTATGACCCAAAGGTACATCTTGGGACTAGAGGCCAATGTCAATCCAGGAACAGATGTGTGAGAGGATGTCCATATGGAGGATATTTTAGTAGCCTTTCATCTACTATCCCTGTGGCTCAAGAAACTGGAAATCTGACCATCAGGCCAGATAGCATAGTTCATGAGATCATCTGGGACAAGGAAAAAGGCAAAGCAGCTGGAGTAAGAGTAAAAGATAGAGTATCAGGAGAGGAATTAGAATTTTATGCCCGAGTAATATTTTGTAATGCCAGTACAATTGGTACTACGGCGATACTTCTCAATAGCCGTTCAGAAGCATTTCCTGATGGCTTAGGTAATAGTAGTGGTGAATTAGGTCATAACATAATGGACCATCATTATGGGATGGGGGCATCAGCAGATTTGCCAGGATTCGAAGATATTTATTATAAAGGAAGAAGACCTACAGGTTTCTACATTCCGAGATTCAGAAATATCAATAAGGAGACGCAAATGAAAGATTTTCTGAGAGGATATGGATACCAAGGCAATGCTACTAGATCAGTTAATGCTCCTGATAATGCCATTGGTGTTGAGTTAAAAGAAAACCTATTCGCTCCTGGCCCATATAGAGTATCCATGACTTGTTTTGGTGAGATTTTACCATATCATGATAATAAGATGTGGCTAAATTTTGACAAAAACGATAAACATGGATTACCAGTCATCACCTTTGATGCTAAACTAAGGGAGAACGAAATGGCTCTGAGAAAAGATGGAGTAACATGTGCAGAAGAAATGTTAGAAGCAGCAGGATGCAAAAATATTACTTCTTACAATACAGCTACAGCGGTAGGAGCCTGTATCCATGAAATGGGAACTGCTAGAATGGGTCACGATCCAAAAACTAGTGTATTGAATAAATGGAATCAAATGCATGATGTTCCTAATGTCTTTGTAACTGATGGAGCCTGCATGACCAGTAGCGGCACTCAAAATCCAAGCATCACTTATATGGCATTATCTGCACGGGCAGTGGATTATATGGACAAGCAGATTAATGATGGGGTATTGTGACATAAGAATGATACTAATATTCCATTTTTGACCCCAACTAAAAAGTTAAGAACAAACCTTAATAATGCGACGGTTCTGATCTATTGATTTAACTGACTTCGCTATCTATGACAAATACTCCCCTACAGCTTTAATTGACACTTTGGGTTCTTCCATTAATTTTTTAAGCATTCCATCGTAGTATTTGGTGCTGACAGGTGCCCATCCTTCATCATCAAGTCCATGAAGGTTAATGATGAGCCATCCTCCTTTACTCGAAAGAAATGTATTCATTTGATCTTCAATCCAGTGATCACAATTATCAGGTTGAAAATGCATTTGACAACCCAATTTCATTTTTCCTTTGGGCTTTGGAATGTCATTCGATTGAGTGTCATTCAAAACAATCCATCCACCTGTACGAATAGCTCTAATGCGTTGTAATAAATGCTTATCTAAATCATTATTTGAAGCATTATAAGCATAGTTATAAACTGCTTTTGAATCATCATAACCATCTAGATGAGCTGAAAAGTAATCCAAACATTTATCAATATTCTTTTTCGCTTTCTTCTCCGAAATTTTGGTGAGGTTGAGATGCTCCCAAGTATGAGGCATCACCTCATGACCTCTAGCTATCAAACTATTCCAATTATTAAAATCTCCCATTAATTCCGGAAGAATCCATTCATCAATAGTCTTAAAATTTGGTAAATGCGCTGTTGCGATTACATTAAGACATGCTTTGAGGCCATAGTTTTCATGAATCTCTGCTACCCTATTAAATGATTTTTTAAAGCCATCATCAAAGCTAAATGAAATAAGATGAGTCTTTCCTTCATTGTGGTACCTTCCAATAGATGTGGAAAGTGACGCTGCTCCGATGGTTTTTATAAAGTCTCTTCTTATCATAATCAATTAACTCTAACTATACCAATTAGACTAGTTATGCAATATCTCAAAGTGATTTCTCAATAGGACTAAAATCAGATTGATGTCTAAAACCTCACTCTCACACCTCCAAACAAATGCAAAGGAGGTCCTGCTTCATAATGCCTTCCACCAAAAGCATTCAGTCTGACATTATCATTATAATCCACATTAAAAAGATTATTAACTCCGATATAGGGGCTTATATCAGTTCCTTTAGAAGTCCATTTATAACCAACTTGAGCATTCACTAATGTATATCCGTTGGACTCATTTGTATTTCCATCGTTAGCATAAAGGCTGCCTATGAATCTGCTTTCGATGTGATAAGTAAGTCCTTGTTTACCTGCACTTTTTAATGCAACATTGGCATTGTGTTTAGGGATACCTGGCATTTGATTTCCTGAAAAATCTCCATTCACAGTATTAAAATCTTCATAAGTAAAATCGGAATAAGTATAGGTGGCTTGCAGTTGTAGTTTATCCGTTATATGATATCCTGAAGTCAATTCTATCCCTTGCCTTTTAGTCTTTCCAGCATTCCTGTAAAAAGTTAATCCAATCTGTTGTTCTACTTCAAAAGGCACTAAGTCATCCTGTGTGTTTATCAAATACAATACAGCCTCTGCAGACCATTTATTTGATGAATTCGTACGATATCCTAATTCAAAACTATTAGCAATTTGTGGCTCTAAATCTTCATTCAATCCTGGGCCTCCACTAGGATCAGCAAATAATTCCGAAAGTGATGGAGTCTCAAAACTTCTGGAATAGTTAGCAAATAAAACGGAGTTTTCCGACAAGTCATAACTGAATCCTAAGCTAGGATTAAAAGAAGTATATGACAAGTCTGTCATGGCATCTCCAAGTCCAACAAAACTACTTACAGAACTAATTGCATTTCTATCAAATCTAGCCCCTGCTGAAAGCAATAACTTTCCAAAATCTAAATGATCCAATATATAAACTCCAAATCCTGTATACACTTCATTTTGATCTGAGATTAAATCTCCCTGAACTCCACTAGCATTAATATATCTCAATCGTGTATCATCTTGCGACCCAAAATCAAATCCTACTTGGAATGTATTCACAGAATTGCTCGTAATATTTTTTATGCTATAGTTAGCTCCTGTTCCGTAGTAAAAACGCTCCAAATCTACTACTCCACCAAATTCGAATGGTACATAACCTAAAAAATTACGGCTTGCTCCAAATCCATATGCTGATAAAGTGCCATTCTCACCTATGCTTTTTTCGTAGGACGCTGAGGCTTTCAATTGTGAAATTTCTTCTCCCGTAGCAAACATTAAATTCATGTCTCTGGCAGCTTCAGGATCCGCTTCTCTTGTTACCAGGTCAACCCCGCCAGGATCATCAGCCTGTGGGCTATTAGAATAATTCAAATTGAACTTTAAAGTGGCATCATTATCAAATTTATGATTTACATGTCCATTAAAGTTCCAATTTTTAAATCCACTATTTAATCGATAGCCATTCCCAGCGTTGTAACTGCCCTGTCCTATGAAGGTCGTTTTATCATTTGACACTCCACCTGATACTTGATACTGTTGCATTCCGTAAGCCCCAAATGCTGTACCCAATTCAAAATATGGATTTTCTATATTATTAATCGTATTAATCAATATGACTCCACCGGAAGCATTTCCATAAAGCGAAGAGGCTGGACCTCTTATAACCTCAATTTTGTCTACAATACCAAGATTCAAATTGTCAATTTGACCTTGACCATCAGGTGTAGTCTCTGGTACTCCATCTACTATAATCTTTATACCTCTTATGCCAAATGCAGCTCTTGCTCCAAATCCTCTTATAGATATTCTTAAGTCTTGTGCATAATTGGTAGCATTCAGACTGAATAACCCCGGGACCGCTGCTATATATTCTTGCAATGACAATTGTTGTCTAATACTTTGGATCTCATCTGCTATGTAAGTACTTATGGCTATTGGAACCTTGTTAGCATCAGAAGAAATTCTGGTGGCACTAATAGTAATATCTTCTACTTTTTGAGTTAGAGTGGTGTCCGATTGAGCATTTATTGTATTTAGGTAAAATCCTAATCCTAATATCAATAAGGCTGTCAAAAGCTTCTTCATATATTATGTAATTTATGAGGTCAAATATTGAATTTTTATTCGAACAACTAGTTGAAACCGTTTAATACTTCTAAAGCTTTTCCGCTTATTAAACTTTCTTTGGCTTCTTTTATACACTCTATAACATCTACTCCAGGTTTAAATCTTTGTATAGCGTATCCAGCATTTGCATGAATGACTGCGTTTTGTGATTCTGAACCTTTGCCTTTCAGAATATTTAAAAATATATCTGCTGCATCTTTCGCCGAATCTCCACCAAAAATATCTAAAGGTAACACAGTTGTCATATTTAAATCTGAAGGCATAAGACTTTCTTCTCCAGAATTTGACATTATTTTAAATCCTCCTGTAAGGGAAATTTCATCATAGCCATCTTCTGAAAAAACCACTGCATATTCGCTACCCATATCTTCAAAAACCTGCTTATATAAAGGCATGATAAATGGTGCCCAAACTCCCGATATTTGTCTTTTGGGTCGAGAAGGATTTAGTAGAGGCCCCAACATGTTAAAAAAAGTCCCTACTCCAAGACCTTTTCTAATAGCCCCAACATATTTCATAGCTGGATGAAATAGTGGAGCATGCATATGGCAAAAATTATTTTGATCTAGGTCTCTTCTCAGTTTGTCCTGATCATTAGTAAGTGTATATCCAAAGTGTTCTAAAACATTAGACGATCCACTCACAGAAGATTTTCCAGAATTTCCATGCTTTGCTACTTTATATCCAGCTCCAGCTACTACTACAGCTGACAATGTGGAAATATTAAAAGTGTTTTTACCATCTCCACCAGTGCCAACAATGTCAATGGTGTCAAATTCCGAAAAATCAATTGGCTTAGATAATTCTATCATTCCTTCCCTGAAGCCTGACAATTCAGATCCTGTTATGTCTCTCATCTGATAAGCCATAAGTAATGCAGTGGTTTGATACTCATTCACTTCGCCTTTACCTACTGCCGTTATTAGGTCCTTGCACTCATATTTAGTAAGAATTTCATTATTTACAAGCCGATGAAGTGTTTCTTTAATGTTTTGAGTACGTTTCATATCTTCTCCTATGTGATTCTAATTATTTTACAAATCTAAGGAAGCAAGAGTTAGGGAATGCATTAAAATGATAATTATAGAAGGCTTTGATTTCTCAATTGAAAAAGAGTTTAAGTGAATAACATTTTTACTTTAAAAAAGTATTCTGCATCTTATGGACATCATAATAAATAAATGGAATGAATTATAAATATCTAGGTAGTACCGGAGTAAAAGTCTCTTCTCTATGTTTTGGGACCATGACCTTTGGAGGAATGTCTGATATGGCAACTTCAAAAAAAGTATTCAATAGATGTAGGGATGTTGGAATTAATTTTTTCGACTGTGCAGACGTATATGAGAAAGGGAAATCGGAAGAAATCTTAGGGACATTTATCAAGGAGTGTCGGGACGAAGTGGTGATAACATCAAAAGCATATTTCAGAACAGGTCCTGATGTCAACGCTATGGGAGCTACGCGATATCACATAGTCAGGACGATAGAGGCGAGTCTTCGGAGATTAAAAACTGACTACATTGACTTATATTTTGTACATAGATTTGATGAGCAAACACCTTTAGAAGAAACTCTGGGCGTGCTTAATGACATGGTACGCCAAGGAAAAGTTTTATATCTAGGTGCCAGCAATTATGCCGCATGGCAAGTATCTAAAGCCTTAGGAATTTCAGAACGAAAAGGATGGTCTAAATTTGATTGTTTACAACCAATGTATAATCTAGTAAAACGACAAGCAGAAGTTGAAATTCTTCCTATGGCTACTGTAGAGAGACTTGGAGTCATAAGCTATAGTCCTTTAGGAGGCGGTTTATTCACCGGGAAATATGGAAAATTAAAACGTCCATCATCAGGAAGACTAATGGAAAACAAGATGTATAAGATTCGATATGGAGAAGATTGGGTTTATGATGTTGCCGAAAAATTTTCAGATTTAGCTAATGAGATAAAAGTACATCCGGTATCATTAGCCATTGCATGGGTCGGGTATAACAAAGGTATTACGGCACCTATAATTGGAGCAAGAAATGTAACTCAACTTGAAGCAAGCTTAGATTCTATCAATCTAGATATGAATGATGAATTATGGAATCGAATTTCAGCACTTTCTTATCAACCTCCAACAGCAACTGATAGAAACGAAGAGAAATCAGATTATAATTATGGGCTAAGATGAGAGAGTATTAAAACCTCAATTTTCTTTCCAATTCAATTTTATCGAGATGATTGTGATACCCAATATTTTCTAATATTGAATACAAATATTTTTAGTCTCTGTAAAGAATCGCAATGCCTCAAAACCTCCTTCTCTTCCAACACCAGAATTTTTGACTCCTCCAAATGGAGTTCTCAAATCTCTGAGCATCCATGTATTAATCCAAACTATGCCAGAATGAATAGACTTTGCTAATCTATTGGCTCTACTAATATTTTCTGTCCATAATGTGCAGGACAAACCATAATCTGTTCCATTGGCCATAGCTAGAGCCTCTTCTTCGGTATCAAAAGGCATAATAGTTACGACTGGGCCAAATATTTCTTCTTGATTGGTTCTACAGTCAGAAGATAACCCTCCTATTATTGTAGGCGAGATATACCATCCCTCTTCATGTCCTTTCGGGTAAATTGCCTCACCGCCAGACAGAATTGTTCCTCCCTCCTCTTTTGCTAGTTTTATATATGACAACACCTTTTCATAATGAGGTTTTGACACAATTGCTCCAATGTTAGTATCAGTTTTATCTGGAGGTCCAACTTTCAAGGCTTTTACTTTTTCAACAAAATCTCTTTTGAATTTATCATAAATAGATGCTTCTACATATATTCTTGATCCACAAAGGCAAATCTGTCCTTGATTGGAAAATGAGGAACGGACAGTAGTATCCAACATCTTGTCATAATTGCAATCGGCAAAAATAAGGTTTGGGTTTTTACCACCCATTTCCAAAGATATCTTCTTAAACATAGGCGCAGCAACTTTAGCAATCTCCTTACCTACTCTAGTGCTTCCAGTAAATGATATGGCCTTAATGTTCGGATGTTTGGTTATCTCAGCTCCTACTTTTAGCCCATCACCATGAATGATATTAAGTACGCCTTTAGGAAGTCCAGCTTCGATACAAATTGAAGAAAGCAAATAAGCAGTCATCGGAGTGACTTCAGAGGGTTTAGCCACTACTGTATTTCCAGCAGCAAGAGCAGGAGCGATTTTCCATGTGAAAAGATACAAAGGCAAATTCCAAGGAGAAATAGTTCCTACTACACCGAGGGGCTGTCTCAAAGTATAGTTAATGGCATCAGTCATCTCATGTGCCTCGGAAGAAAATTGAGTGATGGCCTGTGCAAAAAATCTAAAATTAGAAGCAGAACGAGGTATATCTACTGATTTGGCCAGTGTCAAGGGTTTTCCGTTATCAATGGATTCTGCCTTGCCTAATCTATCCAGGCTTACTTCTATTAAATCTGCAATTCTAGATAGAATAAGACTTCGCTCAGTAATAGATGTACTCGCCCATCCTCCAAATGCATTCTGAGCTGCTTGATATGCTTTCTCAACATCATTTGCATCGGAGTCAGGCACTAGAGCATATATTTGACCATTAGATGGATTATAAAGGTCTAAGTATTTTTTGTTTGTAGGTTCTATAAGTTCACCATCTATGTAGTTTTTTAGCCTTTGCATATTTCTTTATTAAACTATCAAAACTTTAAATTCAAATCCTCTCAAGAGTTTTAATGTATGAAAGACCAAGAATTCAAAGTTCATTAAAACAATAATTATCATTTCCAAATAGGAGTTAAAGTCATTGAGTTTGGTACTCAAGAAAATGGAATTTCTATTTACTATTTACCAAATCCAAAGCCACATCAATAATCATATCCTCTTGACCACCTACCATTTTACGCCTACCTAATTCATTCAATATGGTTCGAGTATCCAGCCCATACTTTTTTGCCGCTCTCTCCGAATGCAATAAAAAACTAGAATACACACCAGAATAACCTAATGATAGAGTCTCTCTATCTACTTGCACAGGTCTTTGCTGTAAAGGTCTTATTACATCATCAGCCATATCCATCAGTTGGAATAAATCAGCATTGTGTTCTGCTTTCATTTTATTCAATACAGCAATCAGTACCTCCAATGGGCAATTTCCTGCACCTGCTCCCATTCCTGCCAATGAAGCATCGAGGCGATTTGCCCCTTCTTCCATAGCCACTATAGTATTTGCAACACCAAATGAAAGATTGTGATGACAATGGATCCCTATTTCTGTTTCTGCTCTCAGAATGTCTTTGAAAGCCTTTATTCTATCTCTCACTTCATTCATTAGTAATGCTCCTGCAGAATCTGTAACATAGACACAGTGTGCACCATAACTTTCCATCAATTTTGCCTGCTCGGCTAGTCCTTTAGGATCATTCATATGAGCCATCATCAGAAAACCTGAAACATCCATGCCCATCTCTCGCGCCGCTTCTATGTGCTGTGCAGAGATATCTGCTTCAGTAGAATGAGTTGCTACTCTTACCGATTCAACACCAAGGTCTCTAGCTCTTTTTAGATCTTCTATTGTACCTATACCAGGAATTAAAAGAGTTGTAAGCTTGGCATGATTAAGGAGTTCAGCAATACCTTCTAACCATTCCCAATCTGTGTGAGCTCCAAAACCATAATTAAAACTTCCACCACATAATCCATCTCCATGTGAAATCTCTATAGCATCGACTTTTGCTTTATCTAAACCTATAGCAATATCTTTGATTTGATCCCTAGTATATTGATGTTGGATCGGATGCATACCATCTCTCAAGCTGACATCTTGAATATATAGGTTGTGTTTCATGTTCTCGTTTTTAGAAGTTCTCTTTAACAAGTTTTTCCCCTGTTCTCATCGCTGCACTGGTCATTATATCCAAATTTCCAGCATACTCAGGTAGGTAATGTCCTGCTCCTCTTACTTGTAACAAAATCGTTGTCTTAAGTCCATACCGATACCCTAAGTCTTCAATAAAAACAGGTTTGTCTTCAGGTATATCATCGAACTGCACTTCTTGATGAAGGTTGTATCCAGGGACATATGCTTGTACTTCATGGACCATTTTATGAATACTTGCTTTAATTGCTTCTCTATCAGCTTGCTCACTTAATGTAAATACAGTATCCCTCATGACCACTGGTGGTTCTGCTGGGTTTAAGATGATAAGAGCTTTACCCTTGTCTGCTCCTCCTACTTTCTCTATGGCTTTCGCTGTGGTCGCTGTGAATTCATCAATATTAGCTCTTGTTCCAGCACCTGCAGACTTACTGGCTATAGATGCTACGATTTCTCCATAATGCACTTTGGTTATTCGATTCACCGCAGCTACCATTGGAATAGTTGCCTGACCTCCACAGGTAACCATATTTACATTTCTCACATTGTGACCTGCATCAAAATTTACAGTTGGTATTAAATATGGACCTATCGCGGCAGGTGTAAGATCGATCATTGTTTTGTCAGCACATTTCTCTACTATGGCCCAATTATGATAATGCGCTTTAGCTGAGGTGGCATCGAAAATGATTTTTATTTCATCCCATTCTGGCATTTCTACTAATCCCCCTAATCCTTTAGCGGTGGTGACATATCCCATTCTTTGTGCTCTAGCCAACCCTTCCGAATTGACATCTATCCCAACCATAGCGCTCATTTCTAAATAATCGGAATTTCTCATTATCTTAATCATGAGGTCTGTACCAATATTCCCTGAGCCAATTATGGCTACTTTTACTTTGGTCATTTGGATTCTATTTGATTGTCTACAGGCAAATAAGCGATTGCTTTAATTTCTATTAATAAATTCGGATGCGGTAATTGGTGCACAGCGACTGTTGTCCTAGTTGGGCCTGTTTCACTGTTAAAAAATGTTCCATATACCTCATTATACCCTTTGAAGTCACTCATGTCAATTAGAAAGGTAGTTATATCAATGACATTTGCCAGATTGGCTCCAATTTCTTCTAAAAGCTCCCCGATATTCTCGATAACTGCTTTAGTCTGTTTAGCAATATCAAGATCCCAATCACCATTAAGATCTTGCTCTGCTCCGACATGTGTGTTGTCTTTTCGACGGCTACTTGTACCTGACACATATATAAAATCGCCTACTCTTTTTATGTGAGGGTACTTTCCCAATGGCTGAGCCTTATGTTGTATTACTTTCCCCGTCATAGATTGTTTTAATTGGTAAAAGTCGCGCTTACTGATCCTAATCCTTCAATGCTGACAATGAAATGGTCACCAGCTTTAATATTTACTACTGGCCCAAGCGCTCCTGACAAGATCAGGTCTCCGGCTTTCAATGAACTACCCATTACCACCATTTTTTTTGCTAACCACAATACTGCATTAATTGGTGACCCTAGACATGCACGCCCAATTCCTTCAGAAACCAATTTGCCGTGATTTGTCATTTGCATTCTACAATTGATTAAATCAACATCATCAAGTTTTGAAGGTTGATGGCCTATTACCCAGTGACTGGCAGATGCATTGTCTGCAATGGTGTCGGTAATTTTTACATCCCAATCCTTAATCCTGCTCCCTACAATTTCTATCGATGGCAATGCATATTCAATTGCATTTAGCACATCCACTGTTGAAAGATTTTCAGAATCTAAATCTCTTTTTAAAACAAATGCTATTTCTGCTTCTGCTTTTCCTTGCATGACCTCAGTTACAGATATTTCGCCGCCATTCAAAACTTCTCTATCATGCCACAACAGTCCAAAATCTGGCTGATCCACTCCTAATTGCTTTTGCACTATAGGAGCCGTCAATCCAATTTTGTGTCCTACCACTCGTGCACCATCATTCTTCCTCAGCATTGTATTTACATTTTGCACTTCATATGCTGATACGAGATCCTCTACTCCTAAAATGTCTCTGACTGGAGCACAGACGATACCATTTTTCTCAGCTGTCCTTAACCTTAGTGCGGCTTCTTCGATTTTGCTTTTTAAAATCATGAATTTTTCTTTTTTTCTAGATAGTACAATACAGGCTTACTAGGAACAGCATCTAAAATAATGGATGGTACCTGTAGGTTCATCAAATACAATCCATCTTTTACAGATGCAGGTACATAGATCAGTTCCGTAATTGTAGAATTGATCCTTGATTTGTCATCTGCTTTATTACTCTTTATATTCCAAAATATTTTATGATTCTCCACCTTTCCCCCATCATCCTCTCTATCCACTGAGGGTAAATCAAGTAGAAGATGCTTTACTCCTTTTTCTACGATATACTGCATTGCTTCTTTAGATAAATATGGAGGATTACTACCAGAATAGTCCATGTTTTGCTTCTTTTCAGAATTTGGTAAGGTTCTGATTATCAAAGATTCTGGAATATTATCATTACACCTACTTCTCAGTTCTTTTACTGTAACTATTTGATCTCCACTAGCTGCTTTTTCCAATTCCACACTTACAACTTTCGCAATAAAATGAAATTGAGTTAAACAATCCATGATGGATTCTTGATCTATAGTAATATGACCTACACCTTCAGTGTGAGTTCCATTACCATGTGGGTTGAAGAATACATTATAAAAATTAACCGGTGACCCAACTTTGACAGACCCAACAAATTCTCCAGACACATAGGGTGACATTTTCACGTCTTCTGCATAGAAACATTTCACTTTTCCTATGGGAATAGATAAGTCAATTGGTTTGGATAAATCGCAACTATAAAGTATCTCGTTATGTCTGATATCAATATTCATGACACCTGAATTTCTTTAAGTTTTTGATAATATTGTTCAAGAGGAATTTGATCATAATCCTGATTTTCACACATCTTTAGCAGTAAATGGTCTTGCTTTCTACCTCTTATCATAGCTTCTCTGTACGTCAATTCAGGTTGGAAAGTAACCATTGAGTATTTCGATGCATAGTCATCAAATTGCTCTTCCAATTGCATTTCGATCTTCCGCTTTCGAATAAAAGCCACATCATCTACGTGATCTCTCATTTCATAGAAATTATCAATAGCAAGGTCAGCTATAGCGTCAGTATTTTCTTTCCTTTTTTCTTGAAAAGCTTCGAATATTGGCTCCCAGTTTTGAGAATCATTAGATGGCACTTCTTCATATTCGTCGATCAATTCATCAAAGATTCTTACATCTTCTAAGGACGCATTCATTCCTTGACCATAGAATGGAACAATAGCATGAGAAGCATCTCCCATGACTAGAGTCTTACCAAATGCTTGCCATGGATAACACTTTATCGTACCAAGATTGCCAACAGGGTTGCTAAAATATTCTTCTTTATAATGTGGTACATAAGGAAGAAGTGTTGGAAAATATTCTTTAAAAAATGTTTGTACTTTATTTTCATTATTTAATGCACGGAAGCCAATATTTCCTCCAAAAGGGTGAAACATGGTTAGTGTAAAACTTCCATCCAAATTTGGTAATGCTATAATCATAAAATCTCCTCTCGGCCATATATGCAGTGCCTCCTTCTCAATTTTCCAATTATTATTCTCATCAGCATGAATACTCAGTTCTTTATATCCATGACGAAGAAAATCTTGAGAATAATTAAATAATAATTCTGAAGTATGAGGCATCATACTTCTTCTTACTACAGAACCTGCTCCATCAGTTCCTATGACAATGGAACCTCTATCAGTTTTCTTATTTTCATTCAATAAATATTCGACTTCAGCCCGTTTTATACTGACTTTGGTAACATTAATACCAAATTTCAAATCTATACTTTCGTATTTGTCAATTTCATCTAGTAATAGAATGTTCAATCCTGATCTTGATACAGAATTGATAAAATCAGTTGATCTTCCGCTGTACGGAGAAAGAAAGGGAGCACCTTTTACAGGATGAATCATCCTACCTTTCATTGGAATGGTGTTTAGTAATACTTTTTCCTTCAGACCAGCTAGTTCTAAGGCTTCCAGCCCTCTTGCAGATAATGCTAAGTTGATAGATCTACCTGCATCTGTATCTACTTTTCTCATGTCAGCTCGTCGCTCATACATGACAATGTCATAACCTCTTTGGGCCAATCGAATAGCCAATAAACTCCCGCATAACCCAGCTCCAACTATGATTATTTTCTCTTTTTTCATATGCTATACTTTGACTCACTTTTCAACATCGCGTCGTTTTGATTCCTCACATTTTTTAAAAATGCCATAGGACTAGTACCTCCTGTTCCAATAGCTGTTGCATTTGTCTTTTTTGCCTGCTTCATGACATATAATGCAACGATTTTTAAATGTTCGTTTCTGAATTCTATAAGCCTTTCAATTCCTTTTTTATAAGCTTCTTCCAGCTCTCTATTTTTTGAGATATAAGTTTTAATGGTAGAAGCTTTTTCTATATGGTCTAAAAATGCGGCATGCTTATATGGCATATGCTGTCGCATTAATCTCAAATAGTCATATGTAGCTTTCCTTTGGTATTCTACTCCAAATGCAGCATCAAAAAATTGAAGCACACTACTTTGGGCAGCACTCCCTCCATGATGACTTTGCAATGCCAAACCTGTACCTTGATATTCAATAGACTCGAAAGAAGCTAAGAATGGTCGTACTCTAAGGTAAAAAGTATGGGGATCACAATAGTTATAAACCTTTTTAAGTGAGCTTGTTAAATCAGACATTACCTTATTCACCTGATTGGTTAATTCAGCAGCTTCAGCAAATTCTTCTTCTTCCACACACTTCATAGCGTCAAGCATCAATGGAATTGCCTTTGCTCCTACTTGTTCGATTTCTACGGTAACCAAATAAAACCAACTTTCATCTAAACCTCCATGAAACTGGCATAGAGTCGAAATATTACTTAGATCAATAGGGCCATTTGGATCTATTCTCCTCCAATTATTCAACACAACCGAAGAATGAGATAATACTGGTTTTCTCTTCAGTTCTTCGGCTACTCTAATCAATGGCAAAGCAACAGAAGCAGGAATTTTCTTCTCAGAATTAGGAGGTGCATGAACATATGCATGGGCAAAAAAGGACAATAATAACATTGCTCTTTCTAGCTGTGGTTTTGATTCTAAATCAGGATTTTCAATGACTTTCAATTCCTCAATCTTCTTTCTGATCACACCCGCATTAATATATGCAGAAAAGTTTTTGATTAAGTTTTCCCACTCTGAATAGGCATCAGGTAGTTCTGTCAATGGATCTTTTGGTGGCAAGAATCCTCGATATCTATCAACTTCATACTTTTCTAATATTTGATTTATCGCAGACATTCTTATCATCTATAGTTTTGGTAGAAAATCGAGCATTGCCAATACATGACAGATCGCAGCAATACCACTGACAAATATGACGAGTAGAATGACTGGCTTCCCTCCTGACAGCCTGTAAGTCGCAATAGCCTTTTGTGACCTAAGTTTCCATACCATTAAAAATGGTAAAAGAAAAAAGCCTATGAAAACTACAAGGCCGGCAAATCCAATGGCGGCTATAAACCCATTTGGGAAAAAGAAATTCGCAACACCAGGAGGTAAAAAAGTAATACACGCTGTATAGAATCGCCCTTTTATATCATTGCCAATACTAAATGTATCCGCTATGTAATCAAACAGATTCAGGCCGATTCCTAAGAAAGAAGATGCTATTGCAAAATTTGAAAATAGATTTAAACTCGATTGAATAGTACCTTGCCCCATCTTATTTTCCAAGGCAGACACCAAATTTCCAATATTGCCTCCAGCTGCATTAATTGGAACGAATTCACTTCTGCTCAGAATCCCAAAATTTACCACTATAAAAACAATGTAGACGACTAAGGCTGTAAAGGACCCATAAAATAAGCTGCTCTTTATTTTGGGGATGTCTTCTCCATAATATTTATAGAGACTTGGAACCATTGTCGCAAAACCGAATGATATCATAAAATAAGGCAGTCCTGCCCATAGATATGAAAAGTAGCTGTCTCCTTGAGGAGCTCTCTCAAATAGTTGTACAATGTTAATCTCAGCTAAACCTCCTGACATAGCGATGACAAAAGAAATTGCCATAACGATAACTAAAACAGTAGAAATTCTCCCCACCATACTGGTACTTATCCATACCAAAATCGCTAAAGCACATCCCAATAAAAGACTTAAAAATCCTTGAGATGCAAAAACTGAACTGCTTGAAAAATCAACTGCTATTATATTGGCAG
>Ga0055584_100002362_pt1 | contig 18660 bp, 9 predicted proteins | sample OSDHelmetaG_FD_58716 | JGI IMG/M metagenome (GOLD analysis project Ga0055584, IMG submission 58716) | Pelagic marine sediment microbial communities from the LTER site Helgoland, North Sea, for post-phytoplankton bloom and carbon turnover... | ecosystem: Environmental > Aquatic > Marine >... | reverse complement strand
CTCTGGAAACTGTTGACCTCTCAAAAGATTTTGAAGTTAAGTCTAAATTAAATCTAGGTAATATTCAAGGTGCGAATGGTGCAGATGGAATAGCATTTGTTTTACAGCCATTATCTTCAGATCAGGGTTCAACTGGAGGTGGTATTGGTTACATGGGAATTACACCTTCTGTAGCCGTTGAATTTGATACATACAAGTGGAATACAAATGATCCAGACGGTGATCATGCAGCCATTGTCTATGATGGGCAGACAACAATACATAACAATGAGTATGTCTTTACCTCAGAGATAGCTGATAATATTTACCATGAAGTTATATTTAGCTGGAATAGCACAAACAAAAACTTAACTGTTTCTTGGGATGGAAACGTAATAATTTCTTCTACAAAGGACATAGTAAATGAAATATTTAATGGAAACCCTGAAGTATATTATGGATTTACTGCCGCAACTGGTGGTTCAGTAAATAATCAGAGTGTCATAATAACTGGAACCTGCTCTACACTAGGAGGTGGACAACCTGTAGAAGATGGGTACACTGATCCCCTAGACTTAGATATAAACGGAATAAAAGATTATAAAGAAGATGGAGAGAGTCCTGTAATAATTTTAGACCCTGAAGATGTGAGCATTGCAATAGAGACACAAACTATATTCTTTGTAGATATAGATTATGATGGTCCTGTAACGTACCAGTGGCAACTCAACCTCGGAGAGGGATGGATAAATTTAGCTGATACAAATGTATACTCAGGAATAAATTCTGATACTTTAAAGATAGATAGTGTAGTGATTGAGATGAATCAAAATCAGTACAGGGTAGCGGTATCAAACAAACTTATCTGCTCAGAACCTGTTTACTGTAAAAGTGCCGTACTAAGTGTCCTTCCTGATAATGACAAAGATAAAATTCCTGATATCGATGATTTAGATGATGATAATGACGGTATATTCGATGTAGATGAAGGAGATGGGGACGTAGATTCTGATGGGATACCTAATGCTTTTGATCTTGATTCTGATGGAGACGGATGTCTAGATGTTATTGAGGCTGGTTTTACTGATGGAGACGGAGACGGTATTCTTGGCACATCACCAGTAGATGTAGACTCATTAGGCACAGTGATTCCGAGGTTAGATGGATATGTTAATCCTCTTGATAGTGACTCTAATGCCGTGTATGACTTCCTTGAAAAAGGATCTGCTATCACTATCATTTCTGACCCAGCAAGTGTTTCTATTATTGAGACAAGAGACGCAAGATACGAGGTAGAATATTCTGTTGATGGCACAGTAATATTTCAGTGGATGGTTTCAGAAGATGAGGGTGAAAATTGGATAGATATTTCTGATAATGCTATTTATACAGGAACAAACTCATCCATTCTGACGCTCACTAACGCACCACTAGAATTTAATCAGTACCAGTTCAAAGTAAAAATTTCTACTCCAGCATTCGTGTGCGATGAAGATGTATTCTCTAGTATGGCCCTAACAGTGCTACCTGATAATGATAAAGACGGAATTGCTGACGAAGATGATCTTGACGACGATAACGACGGAATATATGATATTTATGAAGGAGAGGGGGATGCTGACGGTGATGGTATCATAAACTCATTTGATCTTGACTCAGACGGAGATGGGTGCTTTGATGTCATAGAATCAGGTTGTGTAGACCCTGATAATGACGGGATACTAGGAAATTCACCAGTGAAGGTTGACGGGTTAGGTCTTGTAGTTGAAGAATATATAGCAAAATATGATTTTAGCGGTAACTCTGCTGACTCCTCAGGTAATAATTTCAATGGAACTATAAACGGTCCTTCTCTTGACACAGATAGGTTTGGAATACCAAACTCAGCATATTTATTTGATGGTGTTGATGACTACATATCTGTAGTTCATGATTCACTTCTAAATCTAGGTATATATGAAAGGTTTTCAATCTCATTATGGGTGAAACCTTATGATCTAATTAACTCGGGTGAAACAATGCCATTTATCCAAAAGTATTCTGATTCATCTTGGGTTTATAAATATGAATATTTAAATGATACCTCTGAAATTATTTTTGATGTAGGTGATCAACAACCTGAAATATCTTCAGTAGAGACTATTCTAAATCAATTTGATTGGTACCACCTAGTATTACAGAAAGATGGGGATGTTTATACTCACTTTGTCAATGGTGATACTATACTTTCTTTTGTAGACTCAACTGGTATAGGTTCAAATAATTCTCCTGTTATAATAGGAGGTTCTCAGCATTCGGGAGATTACCTATTTGGAATTATTGATGATATTGTAATTTCAGGAAATTATGGGTTCTGTAATTACAAAGTACCTGAGGATAATGATAATTCAGGTGTTTATGACTTCCTAGAATTTGGGGGTCCATTATCTCTAGATTCTATATCTGAATCACAAGTTATTACTGAGCAGAGTGACACATACTTTGCGGTTTCATCCTCATCTTTAAGTAATATTTCTTATACATGGGAACTCTCAGCTGACGGAGGTATAACATGGCAAGTTGTAAAGGATTCACTTCCTTATTCAGGTGTTTCTACAGATACATTAAAGGTTTTGGGAGCACCTCTCACTTTATCTGAAAATCTATATAGGGTGAAAGTGTCTACTCCATCCTACAGATGCGGAGATGATATAACAAGTATATCTAAACTACTAACTGTATTACCTGATAATGATGTTGATGGTATTCCTGACACGGATGATGTAGATGATGATAATGATGGTATATATGATTATGTGGAAGGTAATGGTGACTCAGACGGAGACGGTATAATTAACTCTTTTGATCAAGACTCAGACGGAGACGGTTGTGATGATGTGATCGAAGCAGGATTTTCTGATCCAGATGGAGACGGTATGTTAGGAGGTAGTCCAGTTGTCGTTGATGAAAATGGTAAGGTTATTAGTGGGGGAGATGGAAATGGATATACAGACCCAGTGGATAGAGACAGTAATTTCATTTCGGATTATCTTGATTTTGGATCTGCAGTAAAGATTATTGTTGAGCCATCAGACGTATACATTGTAGAGAGAAGTGACTCATCAGTAAGTGTAAGTGTTGAGGTCAAAGACTCAGACACGAAGGTGCTTTTTATGTGGCAAGTTAGTGATAACGGTGGTATGACTTGGGAAGGACTCTCTAACACATCAAATGTCCTTGAGATTATGAATGCAGACATTAGTTATGATAACAGGATATTTAGAGTTATTGTCTCAACTCCATCATTTATATGTGGTGGACAGGTAGTGTCAGACCCTTTTAGAATTAAAATAGCTAAAGACTTTGATGTGGACTTTGTCGGGGATTTTTCTGATTTAGATGATGATAATGACGGGATTTACGACTCTTTAGAATGTGAAAATAATTCAAGTATACTTATAAGTGGTGATGTGGATACACTTATTACATCTGGGTATCCTATCGTAGCTCAATTCACTGGAAATACTGGATCTGGAGGATCTGGAGATATATTTGGTAATAACATTAACGTCTCTATGTTTGTGTCCCCGGGAGATGTATACGAGAGCTGCTACTACGTGTCTGACATGAATTTTGATGATGGTATTCAAGTGAGGGTTGACGGAAAGACAATTCTTTCATTTAACCAGTACCACTGGGATGTGACCCGTGGGAAAGCCGACCCTTACCTCACAAGGGAATTTAATGGAGGAATTTTTGGAAATAAATGGTTCCCTTGGGATGATAACACAAAAATAGAGTTAGTGATAAGAGACGGGTCTATTAAACTATATTCTGAGACTATTGACGGTCAGATGGTAGATGTGATACCTTATATGGATAACACAGTTGAAGGTTGGGTTTTAGATAAGAGTTTTAGCTTCTCATGTAAGGAAGGGTTTAATTTAGAAGTGAAAAACACTAACCAAGACGGCCCATCAACTTTTGTTTCTGACAACAAAATTTATGCGTATGTGTGTAATGACGTTGATTCTGACGGGAGGAATAACAACAGAGACTTTGACTCAGATGACGACGATTGTTTTGATGTTAGGGAGGCAGGGTTTAAGGATAATGATAATGATGGTATGCTAGGAAATAGCCCTGTTACTGTAGACTCACTAGGTCTAGTAGATTCTGATTCAGGTTATGAATTACCAGTGGATAATGATAATAATGGAACTTATGACTTCCTAGAGGAAGGGTTTTCCATTGATATATTAAGTTCTCCTGAGATGTATGCATTAGTGAGAGAAGGTGATACTTTCAGTCTTTTTGTAGATGTTAATTTAACTAACAGGTTTGTTTACCAGTGGCAGGTACAGGATGAGTACAGTCTATTCTGGAAAAATGTATCTGATACCCTAAAGGGTTTGACATCTTACTCAGGATCAAACACTAATTTATTAAAAATTTCAGGTGTGAACTTTGATAAGAACCAGTTAGATAACATCTTCTTGAGCTATAGACTTATTATATCATCCCCTTCATATTTATGTGAGGATGACATACTTACTTCCCCATTTGAGGTAGAGGTTTATCATAAGGACTTACATATTCCTAATGGATTTTCACCTAATAATGATGGAGTGAACGATACTTGGGTAATTAGGGGTCTGGAACAGTACCCAAATCATAAAATTAGAATATATAACAGATGGAACAATAGGGTATTTGAAAGAAGAAAATATAATAACGACTGGGACGGGACAAATCAGATGAAGATATTTTTTGGTGACGGAGCATTACCTAAGGGAACATACTTCTATATTTTAGATCTAGGAGATGATACAAAACCACTTACTGGCTTTATTTTTATTAAAAGAGATTAGACTTTAGAATTGAGATTTGGAAAATATATTGATTAAATTTGCGTTAAGTATCAAATTACAATACATGCTAAGAAAAGTATTCTTCTTTCTTTTTTTAATAGTCTTTTCAGTTAACGTTAATTTGATTGGGGACGATATAAATACTTGTCCTACTGCTTCTGATGATGGAAATATCCTTGATGAGGGTGGCATAACAAATGGAAATGTTCTGAGTAATGATATAGATTCAGACGGGGATCTTCTCCAAATATTTAGTGTCATTAATTTACCTGATCATGGTTCTCTTACTTTCGAGACTAATGGTGATTATACCTACCAGCACGCTGGAGATGAATTTTATTCTGATTTATTTACATATGTAATGACCGATGGAGTTTGTTTTGATACTGCAGACGTAGTGATAAGCATTACGCCAGTGAATGATAAGCCAGTAGTTGTTCAGGATACTTTTTATGTGAATGAGGGAGATACATTGGTAGTTCTAAATTCAGATTCTTTGCTTATAGTCAAAAACGATTTAGATACAGATAACTCAAATAGTGAACTAAGAGCTGTACTTACTATTCCCCCATTTCATAACCAAGGTATTTTTTCAATTGGAAATAGGGGAGCGTTTACCTATATCCACGGTTGTAATGACGCAACGTTAGATGTATTTCAGTATAAAGTTTATGATGGTCTTTTGAACTCGGAACTTCAAGATAGTGTCATTATATTTATTCAGAATGAGGCCCCTTTCGGAGAGCCAGATATGTATTCTGTAGATCATGGTGCCACATTAAATGTTGATGAATTAAATGGCCTTCTAATAAATGATGTTGACTCTTTCGCTTGTGATACGTTGAGAGTGACTCTTGTTCAGCCACCAAGCATGCACATAGGTACATTTAGTTTAGACTCGAACGGAACATTCATATATATTCATGATGGTACATTTATACCTAATCAAGATTATTTTGTATACCAACTCTCAGATGGTCAAGATAACGCAGTTGAAACAGATACCGTTTTTATTAGCATTAATAGCCCATCTCCAACTACTAGCTCACTAAGTTTTGCTGTAGATGAAGGTAGGGAACTAGTTGTAGATTCATCTCAGAGTATTCTTACTGTTTCTTCGAGTAATCTTGGGCTTGAACTTACAGTTGAAATTGAACAAGACCCTTTCAGGGGAACTTTACTTCCTTCTGGAGATATAAATTCTAACGGATCATTTATATATAAACATGACTGTACCGATATGCCTAATGAAGATTACTTTTTATTTAAGGTCAAAGATTCTCTTACTGAGTCTATAGATACTGTGTTTATAACCATTAACAATGTGTGTCCTATTGGTGAAAATGACTTTTATAAAATTTCAGAGGGTCAGACTATAAGTATAGGAACTAATCTTGGTGTCTTATTTAATGACACAGATGATAATACCTGTGATGTGTTATCAGCATCCCTTATAACACCTCCACTATACCATGCTGGTCCTTTCACACTAGGATCTGATGGATCTTTTATCTACACTCATGACGATAGTGAAAATTTTGAAGATCAATTTTCTTACAGACTTTCAGACGGAGAGTGCAATGGGTCAGTATACACAGTTATATTGTCTGTTGATTCTGTGGCTGACAAGCCTCCAGTAGTAAACAATGATGGGTTTATACCATGTCTTAAAGAGGGAGAAACATTAAACATTGCTACATATTCGACAGGAGTTCTAGGAAATGATAATGACCCAGATCCAAAGGATAGCATTTTAACTGCTAAATTAATCCAGGGAGTCTCCCACGGCACACTTCTTTTTAATCCTGATGGTACTTTTACTTACACGCACGATGGTGGTGAAGATGACAGTGATTATTTTACATATATTGCATTTGATGGAGATTTTTATAGTTTAGATACTGCCATAGTGACGATTTGTATAGACCAAGTTAACGATTGTCCCGATGCTATTGATGATTCATATTTTATAAATGAAGGACAAGTGTTAGACTCAACTGTTGCTAAAAATGATACTGATAATGACCTGGTAATTACTGATAATAACTACGCTGTAACTATTGCTCCTTCTGTTGGAACACTAGAGCTAAGGTCTGATGGGTCATTTACCTACACTCCACCAACACAAATTAGTCCTCCAGGGCCTGAAGTTGTAACATTTGAGTATGAAATAACAGATCCTGATCCATCTACAAACTGTTCTGATAAAGCCACTGTAACTATTAGAATCAACTCAATTAATGATTGTCCAATAGCTTTAGATGACACAATATCTGTTAATGCTTTAACCAATGATATTATAATTAAAGATTTAATAGCTAATGATTTTGATATCGATAACCCGCTTGATTCCTCAAGTATTTTTATATTAGATCCGCCATTATACGGTGATTTAGTTGTGAATAATGACGGGACTATAACATATGATTATATTGGATCTCCTACTAAAAGAGACAGTATTACTTATGCTGTTCAGGACTCTCTTGGCTGTATATCTAACTACGCTAAAGTTTTAATTAACATTGAAAATATCCAGTATCCTGAGTATGAGCTCCCATCATACTTTACTCCTAATTCAGACAGGTTTAATGACTTTTTTACAGTAAAATATAAGAATATAATACTTGGAAACGTTACATTTGAGGTCAAGATAATGGACAGGTACCAGAGAATAGTGTTTGATGGTATTGTGAATAATGACATTATATGGGACGGTATAGATAAAAACACAACTGGAGATGCGAAGAGAGGAATGTATTTTTATGAGATAACACCTGTAGAATATGGAGATGTTAGGGCCAGAACCATTGTTGGAGTAATATTTTTAGATAGATGATGAAAAAATTTGTAATACTATTTTTTAGTTTTCTTAACTTCTTGACTTCTTACTCTCAAGAGTATGTAGAGATACTTCGTGCTTCAGATAATAATATATTGGTAAACCCAGCCCTATCTGGAATTGATGGGAGAAATTCTCTTACAATTCTTGACACCAGATCACTCAGAGGATCAAGGTTCAACTCTGCTCTAAGTTATGCTTCTGCAAGTTTTAGGATGACAGATAATATGATATATTGTCCAGCACCTGGATACTTCTCAAGTAATAATGGAACAAGAAACTCTCAGAGGGTTACTAATAATCACTTCCAGACAAGTATTGACATGTTAAATTATTCAAATGACATTTTTAGAAGACTTTCTGCTGGTTTAACTTTCGGTTATAGACAGCAACTTAACAGAGACATGAATGTCATGTTTGCAATGAAAGCATCATTCTCTCAAGATAAGTTTAACTTACTAGCCTGGGATACTTCTGATCCACTGTATCAGAACTGGTCAAATAATGGATTTAAACAATCATTATTTGGAATTACTCCTGGAATAACACTATACACAAGAAATTTTTTGATAGGAATTTCTTCAAAAGTTGCACTAACTAGCGAAGAAAAATTTAGTTATCAAGAGGGTAAATTTGATCCCTTTGGAAATGCTACTATAGCCACATTATCATATGATGTGCCTATCGGAGAAAGTATACTTTCGCTAAGTGGTAACTATGTAATTATTGATGACGAACCAAATTTCTATTCTTTTGGAGCTAAGATCCCTCTTTCTGGAAATATTTCAGTAATGGGTGGTTCTCGAGACCTAGTTGAAGTTTTTGCAGGAGTTGCTCTAAACTTTTATGATAAGACATCTATAGAAATATTTATAAATAACTTTATTGGGGATAATGTTAGAAATAATGTCCCGATTTACTCTATCAGGCTAAAAGCTTTCGATATTTTTTAGTTAAAAAATGAATTTATTGTAATTCATTCTTATATTTAATTCCTTAATGGAAAATAAGAAAAATACCTATACTGAGGATAGTATAAAGTCATTGGATTGGAAGGAGCATATACGTACTCGTCCAGGTATGTACATTGGGAAATTAGGTGATGGATCTGCGAAAGATGATGGTATATATGTACTTATAAAAGAGGTTATAGACAACTCCATAGATGAACATCTTATGGGTCATGGGAAAGTCATAAAAATAAAAGTAAGAGATCACAAGGTAGAGGTTAGGGATTATGGAAGAGGAATTCCTCTTGGTAAAGTTATTGACTGTGTATCAAAGATCAATACTGGTGGTAAATATGATTCTGAAGCATTCCAGAAATCAGTAGGGTTAAATGGAGTTGGGCTTAAGGCAGTTAATGCTTTATCTACTAAGTTTCATATAGAATCATTTAGAGAGGGAGAAACAAAAAATGCAGAGTTTCATAGGGGACTAACTACATCTGATAAAGATATCCATACTACTGAGGAAAGAAATGGTACTTTTATAATGTTTGAGCCTGATAACTCTATTTTTAAAAATTATAATTATATACCAGAATACCTTGAGGATCAGATATGGAACTATGCTTATCTTAATTCAGGCCTTACACTTAACTATAATGGTAAAAAGTATCACTCAGAGAATGGACTTCTTGATTTACTAGAAAATAAGACTGATGCAGAGTCAATAAGGTACCCTATAATACACTTTAAGGGTCAAGATATTGAGTGTTCGTTAACGCATACCAATAATTATGGTGAAGAATATTACTCATTTGTTAATGGACAGTATACAACTCAAGGAGGAACTCATCTCGCAGCATTTAAGGAGGGTATTGTGAAGGCTGTGAGAGAATATTATAAGAAAGACTATGACGCAACTGATATCAGGGCAAGTGTCGCAGGGGCTGTAGCAGTTAGAGTACAAGAGCCAGTGTTTGAGTCACAGACAAAGACAAAACTAGGATCTCTTAACATCAGTCCAAAAGGTCAGACTGTAAGATCATTTGTTAACGATTTTGTAAAGAAAGAGCTGGATAATTATTTACATAAAAATCCAGAGACGGCACAGTCACTTCAGAAGAGAATCCTTCAGTCCGAGAGGGAAAGAAAAGAGATTGCTGGAATTAAAAAACTAGCTAATGAAAGAGCAAAAAAGGCTAAGGTTCATAATAAAAAGTTAAGAGACTGTAGAGTTCATCTCAACGACAAGAGGGGAGACGATGAAATAAAAGGAAACTCTATGGTTTTTATAACGGAGGGTGATTCAGCTAGTGGATCAATCACAAAGTCTAGAAATGTTCAAACCCAGGCAGTATTTAGCCTTAGAGGTAAACCTTTTAATTGTTTTGGTCATACAAAAAAGATAGTATATGAAAATGAGGAATTTAACCTCCTCCAACACGCCTTAAACATTGAGGATGGTTTAGAAGGTTTAAGGTATAATAAGATAATAATAGCTACTGACGCAGATGTGGATGGAATGCACATAAGATTACTTCTTTTAACATATTTCTTACAATTCTTTCCAGACCTTGTGAAGATGGGACATGTATATATTCTTGAGACTCCTCTTTTTAGAGTAAGAAATAAGAAAAAAACATTCTACTGTTATGATGACGAAGAAAGAAATAAAGCTGTAGAAGAAATAGGTAAAAACCCTGAAATTACGAGGTTTAAAGGTCTTGGGGAAATTTCCCCTTCTGAGTTTAAAAACTTTATTGGTGATGATATAAGGCTTGAGCCAATAATACTTAACAGAAAATCTAAGATAAATGAGCTCCTTTCTTTTTATATGGGCAAAAATACCCAGCAGAGACAAGAGTTTATCATAGACAAGTTAAGAGTAGAGAAAGATTTAATTGAGTTTAAAGAATGAGTGAGGATAAAATTAATAAAGAAGAGGATAAAGTTAATCAAGAACTAGAGGGTTCAATGTCAAATGATAATCCTGTATCAGATCTTTACGAGGATTGGTTCTTAGATTATGCATCCTATGTTATACTTGAAAGAGCTATCCCTTCTATAGATGATGGTCTAAAGCCAGTCCAGAGAAGAATTCTTCATTCTATGAATAACATAGAGGACGGAAGATATAATAAGTGTGCAAATATTATTGGGAGTAGCATGCAATTCCATCCGCATGGAGACGCTTCAATAGAGGATGCCCTAGTGAATTTAGGTCAGAAAGATTTGCTTATCGATACTCAAGGTAACTGGGGTGATGTAAGGACAGGGGATAAAGCAGCAGCATCTAGATATATTGAGGCGAGAATATCAAAATTTGGTCTTGAAACACTTTTTAATGAAAAAACCACATTATGGAAGCTATCATATGATGGTAGAAAAAAAGAGCCTACGAACTTACCGGTTAAATTCCCATTGCTCCTTGCTCAGGGAGTAGAAGGTATCGCGGTAGGGTTATCTACTAAGATAATGCCTCATAATTTTTGTGAGCTAATTAAATCATCAATTTCTTATCTTAAAGGAAAATCATTTAAGTTGTACCCTGACTTCCCTAATGGGGGCATGGTTGATATCACGGATTATAATGACGGAAAGAGAGGTGGGAAAATCAGAGTAAGATCAAAAATCAGAGAGTTTGATAAGTCCACTCTAGTAATTGATGATATTCCTTATAACACAACTACAACTAGCTTAATAGACTCTATTATTAAGGCCAATGATAAGGGTAAAATTAAGATTAGGAAGGTAGTTGATAATACAGCAGAAAAAGTAGAAATTTTAGTCCATTTACATAAAAATCAGTCACCAAGTATTACTATTGATGCTCTTTATGCATTCACAGACTGTGAGGTGTCAATATCACCTAATGCGTGCGTTATTGTGAAGGAGAAACCAGAATTTATTGGAGTCAAGGAAATACTAAAATACTCTGCTGAGTCAACTAAGAATTTATTAAAGAGGGAGCTAGAGATTAAGAGAGATGAATTAAAAGAAAAAATTCTCTTTTCAACTCTCGAGAGAATATTTATTGAAAATAAAATATATCAAAAAATTGAAGATTGTGAGACATGGAATGAAGTCATTGAAACAATAGATAAAGGTCTAAAACCGTATAAAAAAGAATTCTACAGGGAGATAATTAAAGAAGATATTATAAGACTTACTGAGATCAAAATTAAGAGGATATCAAAATTTGATAAAGAAAGATTAAATGATTCATTAGTTAAATTAAATGATGAACTAACCAAAACTATCAAGAACCTTAAAAATTTAATAGATTATACTATTGACTATTATTATAATATTCTGAATAAGTTTGGGAAGGGTAGAGAGAGGAATACGGACATAGTGAAATTTGATACAATTAAAGTTAAATCTGTTGCTGCTAATAACGTGAAACTTTATGTTAACAGAAAAGAAGGTTTTATAGGGTTTGGTATAAAGAAGGAAGAATTTATTTGTAATTGTTCTGATATTGATGATATAATATCTTTCTGTGCTGATGGTTCCTATAAAATTGTTAAAATTCAGGATAAGGTCTTTGTGGGAAAAAATATTGTTTTAACTCAAATATGGAAGAAAAGCGATAAGAGAATGGTATTTAATGCAGCATATCTTGATCTAAAGAAAAGTTTTTCCTATGTAAAAAGATTTCAGGTAACTTCGGCATCAAAAGAAAAGATTTATAATCTTGGGAAGGGAGATAAAGGATCAAAACTACTATACATCGCATCTAGACCTAATGGCGAGTCTGAGGTAGTAACTGTACATATTCATGCATCACAAAAAGCTAGAAAAAAAATATTTGATTACGATTACTCAGAAATAGAAATAAAAGGTAAAGCAGCAAGAGGAAATATATTATCTAAGTATAAGGTTAGGGCAGTTAAGGAGAAAAGTGTCGGCTTATCGACTCTATCAGGCATAAAAATTTATTATGATAATTCTATAGGAAGGTTAAATACTGAGCAAAGAGGAGAGTATTTAGGAAAATTTAATGGAGAGGATATGATTATTGCAGTTTATAAAGATGGAAATTATGAGTTGACATCATTTGAATTAACCAATAGGTATGACTGGAATAACATTCTTTTTCTTGATAAGTATATGGATAATGGGATTATATCTGCAGCGTATTATGATGGAAAACTAAAAAATTATTATGTGAAGAGATTTAATATAGAAACTAATACTATTAATAAGAAGTTTTTATTTATTTCTCAAGAGAAAGGATCAAAGTTAGAGTATGCATCCTATAAGTATGGAGAAACAATTTCATTTAAGTACTTTGCAAATAAGAAGCTTCAACCAACTGAAATTAATTTAGATCAATTTATTGATATTAAAGGATGGAAATCTATTGGTAATAAAATAAATTTTGATAAGATAAGATCAGGTACTTTCACTCTTTTAAAGACGGATGAAAATACTCTTTTAGAAAAAAATGAAGTTGAGGTTTTATCTCAGAATAAAAATGAAAAGGATAAGGAAGAGACAAACCAAAAAAATTTTGATGTTGGAGAATCTTTAGAACTTGACCTGGACTCGGATCAATTAAATTTATTTAATGAAAAAGATTAAGGTTGCAGTTGATATTGGTAACTCAAATGTTGTTATTGGGTTACATGTAGAAGGTAAATGGGAAAAAATCTATAGGCTTAGTTCTAGAAAGAATATAACTTACTGGACTTTCAAAAATAAACTTCAAAAAATTATTTCTCTTAATGATTTTAATCCTTCGAATGTTGAGAAAGTAGTAATAAGTAGTGTGGTACCAACACTAACTGATGTTGTGAGATTATCATGTAGTGATATTCTATGTGAAGATATTTTCATCGTAAAACCTTCAAAAGTAAGTCTTATAAAAATAAAAATAGATGATGTAAATGAGATTGGTTCTGATCTAGTATGTAATGCAGTAGAGGCATCTAGTATGTATAACGAAAATGTAATAGTTATTGATTTTGGAACTGCTCTCACCTTTACTGTTGTATCAAATTCAAATCAGATATTGGGAGTTAATATCGTACCAGGATTACAGACAGCAATCAATTCTCTTTATAAAAATACTGCTAAACTACCTTCGATAGATATTATCCTTCCTGATAAAGTAATTGGAAAAAACACTGTTCATTCTATTCAAAGTGGTATTATGTTTGGTTATGTTGGACTTATAAGGGAAATGATTGATAAAATTAAAACTGAATTAAGTGGGAAAACTAAAGTTGTTGCCACAGGAGGTCTGTCTAAATTTGCAAAACCTTTAAAAGGATTTTTTCATGATATAATTCCAACTTTGACTTTAGATGGAATGATTAAAATTTTAGATAATCAAAATAAAAAAAAGCTTTAAATTACCGAAATATTTGAACTAAAATTCATTTATTCAGTATATAGAATTGTAAACATTAAATAAATTTAAAATAGATAATATGAAAAGTGTTATAACCTGTGATATGGAGGGTAGAGTTCTTACTATGAACGACGACGCTGTAAAGATTTTTGGCTATGAAAAAGAAGAAATTGTCGGTAAGAAAAGAGTATCAATTTTTTCACCTGGAGAAATTGTCATCCAAAACGTAGCTAATTGGTTAGCCACTGCTGATAAATTAGGTGAGTATATTGGTAAAACCTATTTTATAAATAAGGATGGATCTAAAATAAATGCAAAAATAAGTATTAGGCCAACATTTGCTGATGGAAAAAGTAATGCACAAACAGGGTATTGTGGAGTGACAGAAGTTATTAGTGAAAATGTTGAAGTACCTATTAATCTTTCTACAAAAATAATTAAGGGTGTAGCTATAACTAGGGTTCCATTTACAAGTGCTTCAACTCTTCCAATGTTTGCTATAGCATCATATTATGCTGGTATTGGAGATGGTTTGTTTAATGTTGCTAGTCTAGTATTAGCTGTAATAGGTGTATTATTACTGCATTTAGCTTCCAATGTATTTAATGATTATTTTGATGTAAGTGATGGTACTGATGAGGCTAATAACGAATATTTCCAACCTGGTGGAGCTGCAATAACTGGAGGAAGTAGGGCTATAGAATTGGGGATAATATCTTTAAATAAAACCAAAACAGTTGCGACAGCTCTTCTAATTTCATCTTTAGTATTAGCATCTATATTATTTTATAATATTTTTAGTATAACTGGTTCAGTTGAAAATATTAAAGGTGCATTAAGTATTGGTTTAATTGGTCTATTTTTAGGATATTTTTATACTGCTAGACCGCTAAGGTTAGTTGCCAGAAGAGGTTTAGGAGAACTTGCTATTTTTCTTGCTTTTGGTCCTCTTCTAACACTTGGTACTGGTTATGCTATTTCTTCAGAAACTATTAATCTGTTTTCAACTGAGTTTTACATGCTTCTCTCGCTTGGTGTTCCATTTGGATTATTGACTACAAATATTTTATATATTAATCAATTCCCTGACGCAGCAAGTGATGCCTCAACTGGAAAGAATCACCTTGTTGTAACACTTGGTAAAAAAGCTGCTAGATGGGGTTATTTGGTTATTTTATCTTTAGCATTTTATTCATCAGTGTACCTAACTGATTTACTTAACACTCATCAATATTTTGATAAAAATATATTTTTGATTGGTAATTCTGTGTTGTATTTATTTGGTCTTTTTGTTTTTATAAACCTTTGGAAGAATTATGAGAGTAGAGAGCTCGTTAAATCAAATATAAACACTATCATTTTACAAACTCTTTTCACGATTTTTTATATAATCTCACTAAACTTATTTTTTATTTAAATGAGGTTGTATATAATGCGTCATGCGCAGACTGACTACAATAAAAAAGGTATAATACAAGGTTCAGAAGTTGATAGTGATATCAATAAGTTTGGAGATAATCAGTCTTCTCTTTTCTATGATTATTATAAATCTGTTCCATTTGATATGGTCTATGTCTCAGCCTTGAAGAGAACATATCAGACTGTCAGAAGATTTGCAGAAGCAGGTATTGCATGTGAAAAATTAAAAGAATTTAATGAGATAAGCTGGGGGGTAAATCAAGGAAAAAGTGACGATTTAAAGGAATATGCAGAACTGATAAATTCATGGTTATCAGGAGATTTAGATAAAAAGTTTGAGAATGGTGAATCTCCAAATGAAATGTCGGAGAGGCTAGTTAAAGGTTTTGATAAGATTATTAATGAAAGTTATGAAAATGTCTTATTATGCATCCATGGTAGAGCTCTAAGAATCTTATTATCATATATTATTGATAAAGACCTTACTAAAATGGATAAATATACTCACTCTAACACGGGTGTTTATATAATTGATTATAATAATAATAAATATGATATAGTAGCTAAAAATTTAAGAAACCATTTAAACTAGAGCTTACTTTTTTTCAGCTTTTGCAGTAGTTTTCTTAGCCTTGGTAGTTGTCTTTCTTTTAGTTCTTTTCTTTGGTTTTTCTACAACTACTTCTGTAATGACATCAGCAAGTACCCTCCCACAATATTCACAGAGAATTATTTTCTTTTTCTCTTTAATATCAGCTTGCCTTTGTGGTGGGACTATATTAAAGCATCCACCGCAAGCACCTCTTGAAACTTTTACTACAGCCAGACCATTTCTCTGTCTATTTACAAGTTTTTCGTATGATAATAGTAAACTAGGTTCAATTTTTTTTGAAGCTTTAGTTTTAAGAGCATCTAATTTTTTTTCTTCTTCCTTACTTTCATTCGATAATAAATCTAAATCTGCTTTCTTAGACTTTAATACTTGAGTTCTCTCTTTAATTACTTTTTTTGTAGACTTTATTTCCTCATTTATCTCCTCAATTTTCACTTCATTTTCACCAACGCTCTTCGCAAAAAGTTTTGAATCAAGCTCTTGAAGTTCAATCTCTTTAGAAACAGCATCATATTCTCTGTTATTTTTAACATTCATCTGCTGATCTTTGTATTTCTTAACTAGTTTTTTGGCGTCTTTAGTCTTATTTTTTAAGTCATCAATATCCTTATTTTTGTTATCAATATCTGATTTGAAGTTATCTAACCTAGTATTATAACCAATTAACTCATCTTCTAGGTCTTGGACTTCCTCTGGAAGAGCTCCTCTTACTTTTTTGATATCAAATATTTTAGAGTCAATCTCTTGTAACTTTAGCAGATTCTCTAATTTTTTTTCTGTGCTATGTTCCATCTACTTAATAATATTTTATTGGATTTGTGTTCTCATCTGTTAAATGAAGTGCAATATTAATTAAATTTTTGTTTAAAAATTCAAATATCAAATCTTTTGTAAACTGTTCACTTTCATAGTGTCCTATATCAACCAATACTATCTTATCATTAGCCTCAAAAAAATCATGATATTTGAAATCAGATGTAATAAAGACATCGGCACCTTTTTTTATAGCATCATTAACAAGAAAACTTCCTGAGCCACCACAAACAGCAATTTTGTTTACATCTTGATTAAGTATTTTAGTGTATTTTATTGACTTAGATTCAAATTTTAATTTTAGTTCTTCTAGAAGCTCATTGAATTTAATTTTTCTATCTCCAATCATTCCTGAACCTACATCTCTTGATTTTATTAATGAGTCAGTTATAAAGTAATTAGGTTCGTCATATGGATGAGATGAGTTGATAACATCCAAAACATTATGCATTACTTTAGAATCAAAAAACAATTCTAATTTTATTTCCTCAATTTCTTCTTTCTTATTTACTGATCCTTGAGAAGGATTAGATTCTTTCTGGGGAATAAAGGTTCCTTTTCCTTTATGTTGAAATGAACACTCTTTATACTTCCCAATATGACCAACTCCTATATCGTAAATTTTTTCCAAGAACTTCTCTTTATTCTCTTCTGGTATATATATTTCTAATTTTTTAGAAAACCCCTCTTTGGCTTTTAAAAATTTTATATTTTTTAAATTTAGAATACTAGATATTTTATTATTTACACCATCTTTTATATTGTCCAGATTGGTGTGAATTGCGTATATGTTTATATTATTTTGGATAGCTTTAATTATTACTCTTCCTGTCCAATGAGAAGTGTCAACTGAATTTATTCCACTAAAAATTATTGGATGATGAGATACTATGAGGTTACAATTTTTATTTATTGCTTCTTCGACAACCTTCTCTGTACAATCTAATGAAATAAGGCATCCATTGATTGATGATTCCTTATCTCCAACCATAAGACCTGAATTATCATAATGCTCCTGGTAAATTGGAGGAGCCCATTTCTCTAAAGATTCAATAATTTTACTTAATTTCATATTCAATGAATTTTTTCAAAAATATTTTATTTTTTCCAATTTCTCAGATATTTCGATTTTTTACAAGTCTAAGAAATTTTTTATATGATTTAGGAATACTTAAACCTAAAATATATAAATCTAAAATAATTTCCGTTGGTAACTTAATTATGGGAGGGTCTGGTAAGACTCCAACTGTAGAATATATTTCTCGATATTATATTAAAAAAAAAATATTTTTTTCTATAGTTAGTAGAGGTTATAAGAGGAAAACAAGAGGGTTTATTATTGCAACTGAAAAGGATAATCCTAAATCAATTGGTGATGAGCCGACTCAATACTTAAATAAATTCAGCAATCATTCTAAGATAATAGTTTCTGAGAACAGGAATGATGCACTAGAGTACTGTGATAATAATGGTATTAATTATGTTATAATGGATGATGCCTTCCAAAATCATTCTTTTAAGAAAGATTTAGATATCCTTATATCATCATACAACAGACCTTTCTTTAATGATGATATTTTTCCTATGGGAATGCTTAGAGAACCTAGAAAAAACGCGAAAAGAGCAGACATTCTTATATATTCAAATTGTCCTTATGATATGGGTACTGAAGAAAGAAGAAACTTTATAACTAAATCTCAAAAATATTCTGATAAGAAAGCTCCAATATTATTTACTAAAACAGAATATCTGAATCCAGTTAGTTTATTTGGCTCAAAATTATTTAATAAAGTAGTTGTGATATCATCAATAGCTTATCCTAATAAATTTTTTGATTTTAT
>Ga0055584_100002361_pt1 | contig 18661 bp, 11 predicted proteins | sample OSDHelmetaG_FD_58716 | JGI IMG/M metagenome (GOLD analysis project Ga0055584, IMG submission 58716) | Pelagic marine sediment microbial communities from the LTER site Helgoland, North Sea, for post-phytoplankton bloom and carbon turnover... | ecosystem: Environmental > Aquatic > Marine >... | reverse complement strand
CGGAAAGGAACCCTCCCACCAGATGGGCGGCTGCCAGAGCAAACCCAAACGCGGAAGTCATCAACACCGCGTTCGATTCGGGCAGTCCACGATCGAGAACAATCGAAACCAATCCAAAGAACAGCCCGGTATTGATCATTGCATATAAGCAGGTCGCCGCGAGTATCACCCAGAATGTGAGTGTCGACAAAGCTTCTTTCAGTTGATGGGAACGATGCAGGCTCGGCACGACCGTCTTTTTCTCTTCATCACTCAGCGAAGCTTCGCCATCGATTTGCTGTCCGACATCTTCTGGCTTATTGCGATACATCCATAACATCAACGGCAAGATGACCAACCAGATGAAAACTCCAAATGAAAGGTAACTCCACCGCCAACCCAACTGTTGAAGCAATCTCATATTCCCCATCGGGATCATTGCCATCGCGCACGCCATCCCGACACTGCGAAACCCTTCCACAGTCCCCAATCGTTTGTGGAACCAATAAGAAAGTGTGTTTCCCGCTAAGAGAGCAACCGATCCGGGACCGAGGAATCTGAGCAAGAAGAACGAGAGCCAAAGCGTCAACCAGTTATGAGCAAATGACATCGCCACGCAGGCCCCACCAAATAGCACCAGACACCCACCCAGCGTACGCCTCAACCCGTATCGGTCTTGTAGCATGCCGACGAAGAATATTGGTACGGCTCCCAGCAATGTCCCAAACATATAAGCTGCCGAGATTTGAGAGTGAGAGAGTTTCAGCTCTTGCCGAATCGGTTCGGTAAAGACCATCACGCCATAAGTTTGGCCGGGAGAGGTGATAATCAACCCTAAGATGACCAAGGGGAGCATTACCCAGCCATAGAAGAACCGACTGCCTGTTGATGGAGAAGCCAAGTGATCCGGCTTCATGGGATGACTGGAAGTCACGATACACTTTCTTGATGAATGTTTCTCAGAGAGGCAAGCACCGATCTCCTCGAATTATTCTCCCGAACCAAACTCACCGGGACGATTGGTTCTCATCAACAACTCAGGGTTTTGGTCTCGACAGTAATTATAAGACCATTCATTCTCAAATAGGATCATCTTCGAATCGGTTTGATCGATCATAATCCGAGACCCCATCGGCAATTTGAACTGCTCGGGATCAAAGGATTCATTGTGAATCCAACGCCCCAGCTCATATCCCAATCGGTCCACACGTGTGGGCGTACTGTATTCCGCTTCCAGTCGAAACTGGACCACATCAAACTGCAACTCACCCACCGCACCCAAGACAGGCTCGAAAACAGAGGTACGTTCATCCCGGAGCATCTGAATCGCGCCTTCTTCGATGAGCTGCTCAATTCCCCGGGTGAACTGTTTCCGTTTCGAGGTATCGAGACATCGAATTCGAATAAAGCATTCAGGGGAATAATTCCATCTCGCCAGATACTCGAAGTTCGGTCCCACACACAAAGTGTCCCCTAATCGAATCTTACCGGGGTTCACGATACCGATGACATCCCCGGCAAAGGCCTCTTGAACCATCTCCCGTTCTTGAGCGAACAACTGATGCGAACGCGAGATCGAAATCCGTTCGTCGGTCCGTGTGTTGGTCACATCCATATCACGTTGAAATTGTCCAGAACAGACCCTGACAAAGGCCACGCGATCTCGGTGCCTTGGATCGAGATTTGCCTGCACCTTAAAAACCAACCCACTGAAATTGGGGTCAGTCGGCGAAACAGGACCAGCATCACTTTCGCGTCCCAGAGGAGGTGGTGCCAATTCCAAAAAACGATGCAGAAACTGTTCGACGCCGAAATTCGTCAAAGCACTGCCATAAAACACAGGTGTTAAATCACCTTCAAGAAACCGCTGCTGATCGAAGGGAGCACCAGCCCCTTCCAACAATTCAATTTCGTCACGCACCTCTTGCATTACTTCGGGTGGGTAAACGTCATTCTCGATTTGATCAAGGTGAGTTCGTTCGACGGGAACTTCAATCGCGCCCCGCTGCACCTGAGCAAATTTCAAAACTTCACCCGTTTCGCGATTCACCAAACCACGAAAGTCGGCACCAATACCGATTGGCCAGTTCATCGTCGAGGCATCGATCCCGAGCACTTCTTCAATTTGAGTCAGCACACCGAGAGGGTCACTTCCCGGCCGGTCCATTTTATTGACAAAAGTCAGAATCGGAACTTTTCGCTCCACACAGATTTTGAAGAGCTTAATCGTCTGCGTCTCGATACCACGAACTGCATCCACGACCATGACAGCCGCATCGACGGCATTCAAAGTGCGATAGGTGTCTTCACTGAAGTCCTGGTGACCTGGAGTGTCGAGCAGATTGAGACGGTGATTTTTGAAATCAAAAGACAGACAGGTTGCTGTTACTGAGACGCCACGCTCTTGCTCCATCTTCATCCAGTCAGATCGTGCCGCGCGTTGTGTTTTCTTACCACGCACAGCACCCGCTTCATCAACACAGCCCGCGTATAACAGAATTTTTTCTGTGAGAGTCGTTTTCCCGGCATCCGGGTGAGCGATAATGCCAAACGTTCGCCGCTTGCTGACTTCTTGCGTCAGCTTTTTGTGCAAAGCAGCCGGAACTTGTGGTGTCTGGTCGGCGAGATCGGAATCGGACATGAAAAAACCAGGAAATTTGCAAAGCGGAATATCGAGAGCGGGAAGGATTCTCTACTGACAACCAACTTTAACGCTCGCCGGAATAGTTCGCTAGGGAAGCTCACGAATCCGCATGTTTCGGAAGTTAATCGGAGCCCCTTCCGATTCCAGACAGAGATAGCCTTTTGCGGGCTTGGCGTTTTTCCCACCAGAGACCTCTTTACCATTCACCCACAAGCGAACTTCACCATTGATGGCTCGCACATAGTAATGATTCCACTCTCCCGTCGGCTTCGTCCGGTTTTCACTCGGAAAACTGCGACTCCCGTTCGGAGAGAGAGGAGGGAAGGGGGTCAATTTCGATTCACCAACCGGAAAGATATCACCGTGCGACGTGAACCAGTCCGTCTTCGCATTCGGATTCCGCTCCTTCACCAGGTCCGCATAACCAACATCGAGCACCTGAACTTCAATGCCCCCTCTTGGCAAACCGGGACCATCCAATGCTTCAATTGCTTTGAGTGGTGTCCAAACGAAGCAGCCGGAGTTCCCTCCTTTACGAAGATGTTGCCACTCATAGACCATTTCAAAATTCGTGTATTCTTTAACGCTACGATGCACGCCGATGGGTTGACCGGTGCAATGAATAATACCGTCCTTGAAAGTCCACGTATCGTCGTGGCAATTAGCCAGGCTGAAGTCTTTCTCGCCGAGAGTCACCCATCCGTCACCGACTCCATCAATGAATGCCTGCTTCGCATCGGGTTCTTCGGCAGATGAGGTCGAAACGACCAATAAAGCCAATATCAAAACAAGGGTATTTCTAAGCAACGACATCTCGGCACTCCATCCGGGTTCGATTTATGGTGACATTCTCTGATCAGCAGCTTATCAAGTTTGGCATCGCGGCAAGATTGAATCCACAAAAAAACCTCCCCGGCGAACCGAGGAGGTTGGAGTCATCAACTGAGAATCAGCGAATTCACTCGACAGGACCTTCAACACCGCCGGTATAATGCTCTCCATCCGGTTGTTCACCGTGCAAGACTTCCTGTTTGTAGCCACCCATTGCACGGAAGTACAAAGCGATGAGAATATATCCAATCGCCATAGTCAGAGGAACGACTGCCGTCCATTTGAGAGCCATGCGTCCTCCAAATGTAGATGCTTCTTCAACAAGAGGCTTATCAGAATCTACGTTTGGTTTTCCTGTGTCTTGCCACCAACTGTCGAGTTTATCAACATCCTTGTTGTCTTTGCCCGCCTTATCCAGCGTTTCGACAGTTGCAGCCAATTCCGTCCCCGGGCCTTCCTTGCTCTTGTCCAGAATCACTCCTACTTTTTGACCGTCAAGTCCACGAATTTCTGGCAAGAAGAGGAATCCACCCTTGGCATCTTCAGGGACAGCGTACCTTTCATAGGTTTCTGAGGACTTCTCTTCGAGATTTTGTGAAGCATAATAGTCCTGCTTGTAGCCAATACCAGGACCACCGAGCAATCCAGCAGACAACATACCAATGCCGCCCATCGCTCCCATGGTCAAAGCTCCCCCTTTGGGAAATCGGTCACCAACAACACCCAGCATGGTTGGCCAGAGGAAGGTTTTTCCCAGTGCATAGATTGTCATTGAAATCCAAACCATCACTGCGGCTTCGCTGGAACCAATCAGATAAAGACCTAACGAACCTAGAGAAGCACTCATCACGAGCAAACCGACGGGATTGATCTTTTCGACAATTGGCCCCGCAAAGAATCGCAGCACAAACATGATCGAAGAGGCGTAGATAAAGAGGATCAAGCCTTGTCCGGTCAAAATACTTTCTGTGATTTTAGAAATCCAACTGTCTGTACCGAGTTCGACATATCCGACACACGCATGCAACACCAATAGGAACAAGAGAAGCGGAGACGCAAACTGCCCCACCATTTCCCCAAACGAAACACCTGCCGCTTTGGCTTCCGACTCCGGGAATTTTTCTTTCAAAACGATCACGCCGTAAATCAATGTCGGAACCAAGAACAAGGCCATCGGGATTTCCCACTGCAACTTGGTCACAAAGGCACCACCACCCACAAAACAAGCGGCAAAGATACCTCCAATAATCAAACCACCCGGCCAACCTGCATGCAGGATGTTGAGATAATGAGTTTTTTGTTTCGGATAGAGAGTTGCCACCAATGGATTAATCACGGCTTCACAGAGTCCGTTGGCGACAGCAAACAAGAACATGCCCCAGTAGAGGCAATTGAATGTGGCGGCAGCTCCCATTGCATTATAAACAGGAGTTGCGGCCAGAGTGAGCACGGCAGATAGAACGTGAAGAACAAAAGCGATCAACAAAATCGGCTTGTAACCGACACGGTCGATAAACAATGAGGCAAATAGAATCACCGCACCAAAACCGACAAGACCGCCTCCGGTAATTCTTCCCAGTTCCAGATTAGTAAACCCATACTGGGCCCCCCAATCTCCCAAAACGCCACCACGGATCGCAAACCCGACTCCCGCCGCAATCAACGTCATAAAGCTTGCAAAGAAGATGGCAAACGTTGATCCGTTTGAACCATTGGCTTCTGGACCATTCTCATTCATGACAACGGACTTCCTCTATAGAATATTTTGTGTGTGAATATTGGAGACTCTTTTGTGTGAAAGAGATCTCTCTGTGAATTAGCCAGCAAGGTGCTAATGACCAAGCCTCGAATCCTAACCTCTGATTCGCTCCAGATCCATCAAGAATTCTTAATCTGTGAACAGCTTATCCACACTCTCTCAGCCTATCGCTGGAATCTGACAAAGCCGCAAACTCAACCCGAATTGCGTTCCAGGAGAATTTTGCCTCGTTTCTGTCGACAATCGACAGGACCCGAGACCTGAAATCGTCCCGTAGTACCGACAAGCTCTGCCAGTCGATCCCAGTCAGCATAACCCATCTGTTGGCGAGGCCACTCCTGTTGCCTCCAAATCTCAACAAACACTTCGCGTACAAGATGTCGAGGGAATGGCTCCAAAACTTCGCAGGAGAGCTCAATTCTGTCAGGCGATGAGCCGAGCAAAGCACGCTTCACGACGTCAGTTGCCACCCAAACAAGTGTCTGTTGGGCATCATCTGCTTGTCGGGACAACTTCAGAATCGAGTCTCGAGTGTTTTCAAACCCCTTGGATTCCAGCCAGTTCAGCACCTCGTGCCGAATCATGTTTCTCGTGTATTTCAGGGTAGAATTCGTTGAATCTTCGCGAAAAGGAACTTCAGCTTGCTCCGCAAATCGATCAATTTCACTACGCGTGGTATCTAATAGAGGGCGAACGAGTCTGATCTCATCATCCAGTAATCGCATCCGACTCATTCCAGAAAGTCCTGCCAGACCTGTTCCCCGGAGTATGTTGTGCAATACCGTTTCAACCTGATCATCCGCGGTATGCGCAGACAGAACAGTGCCGCAATTGTGCCGTTGTGCCGTCCGAGTCAGGAACTCATATCTCTGCTCGCGTGCGATGGCTTCTGTTTTTTCGGCATCAGTGGGAGGGCGTTCTGGGCGTCCCAGAATGCAGGAAAATCCCATTTTAGCCGCTTCTTCCAAGACAAAAATGGCATCCTGCTCACTCTCGGCCCTCCATCCATGATCGTAGTGAGCAACAACAATTGAATGTGTGAATTCTGGTTGTAACTCCTTGATTAGCGTCATCAGTGCCATAGAGTCTTTTCCTCCCGAAACGGCCACCAGCAACCCACTCACACCATCATGATGAGCAGAAAGAGCATTTTTGAGCTTATCCGAGAGTTCATTCAGCATAGGAAACAGCATTTCCGAGATCGTAAATCGATAAAATTGAACAGGTTGAGGGAATATCGTTGACCGGCGAATTCTCTTTGATACTATGGCTTTACGAAACTGTGAGCCTGACAAAACCAATCAGGCAGCATTTCGTGTTCATACTTACTGTCCACTCAAACAAACATTTATACAACCTTATCGTTATTGGAGGCCCAGCAGGGTATCCCGACATTATTTCGAGTGGTTGACGTCAAACATTCTTGAAGGCTTTTCTTCGGGTGTTCGACGATGAGCAGATTTTATCTTGTTGTTAGGAAATTCGCATGATCGGTCATCTGGACGCACTGATACTCGCGCTCATCAACTTGGTTCGCAAGTTGTTGGGTGTCGATCAAAGTTCACGTCAGATGATTCCCGTTCGCGTTCGCTCACGCCATGCTCAAATTCTCCGTCAGTCTAGTCAGTCTAACGGAAATTCGTCTCGTGAGTTAAACGCCTTGCCTGCGTGGCCCGGAGGAAGCCGTTTTTGGGCTTCTTCTCCGCCATCCATGTCACAGGGGAAAAACAACCAGTCCTGCCGCTCTTTGCAGCCAGAAGATCTGTAAAACCACCGATTGACACCAACTTATCATCTGTAGAAGTCGACGATTAAAAATCGCTGACAGGTGGTGATGGAATACTCGGATCGCAACAAATATTATTGCGAGACTGCTGCGGCCAACGATGCGTGACACCATAGAAAGCACCATCGATGGACCCTACCTCTGTGATCACAGGGCTGCTTGTCGGCATTGCCTTGGGACTCTTTTTCGACCGCATCCGCATGGGGTCGGCCTACAAGAACGGCGATGCCATCATCGCGCAAGCACGTCTTGAAGCCGAAAATGTCCGCAAAGTTGAAGCCCTTAAAGGTAAAGAAGATCTGATCTCCAAACGCGAGGCGATGGAAAAAGAAGTCAACGCCTACCGCGACGAAGTCCGCGACCAGGAACGAAGACTCGATAAGCGAGAATCTATGCTCGAAGATCAACATTCCGATCTTCGCAAAAAAGAGCAGATGCTTGAAACCAATCAGTCAAAGCTCGCCGAGAGATTGAAGTCAGTCGATGCCAAAGATCGCGAACTCGACCGCATGCTTCGCGAAGAACAGGATTTACTCCACAAAATCAGCGGACTGGATAAAGAGGCCGCCAAAGACATGCTCCTCAAACGGATCGATCGTACACTCGGTGACGAAATTGGTGGATTGATTCTTAAACACGAAGCCGAACTGAAAGATCAAACCGAAACCATTTCACGTGAGATGATCGGCATGGCCATCCAACGGTTTGCTTCGGTACACACCTCCGAAACCACCGTCTCGACCATTGATATTCCCAGCGACGACATGAAAGGGCGTATCATCGGGCGAGAAGGACGGAATATCCGTGCTTTCGAGAAAGCAACCGGCGTCGATGTCATTGTCGACGACACACCCGGCGTGGTCATCGTCTCGGCGTTTGATAACGTCCGTCGCGAGACCGCCAAATTAACGCTTCAGAAACTGATTCAGGATGGACGCATTCATCCGAGCCGAATCGAAGAAGTCCATGCTGAAACCGAAAAGGAAATGGAAGAACACATCCGCAAATTGGGTGTCGAGGCGTGTGAAGAAGCAGAAACTCGTGGTCTTCACAAAAAGATTGTCGAACTGATGGGACGCTTACAGTTCCGCGTCAGTTACTCACAAAACGTTCGACAGCACTCTATCGAAGTCGCCCACCTGACCGGCTTGCTCGCCGAGCAATTGAACCTCGATGTCAATCTGGCCCGCCGTTGTGGATTCCTTCACGATATTGGGAAAGCCGCCGATCATGAAATGGAGGGGGGACACCCAGCTGTCGGGGCAGAACTCCTCAAGCGTTACGGCGAGTGTGATGAAGTTGTCCACGCGGCTGCCGGCCATCACGACGACATTCGTCCTGATTACATTTATACAGTCCTGGTCGCTGCCGCAGATGCCATTTCTGCCGGACGCCCCGGAGCGCGTCGTGCAACTCTGGAGAAATATGTCCGTCGCTTGGAAGAACTCGAAGCACTGGCCAATGGATTCCCCGGCGTCGAACAGACATACGCCGTCCAAGCTGGTCGCGAGATTCGCATCATCGTCGACCCGCGAAACGTCAACGACCGTGAAGCAGCCAAGATGAGCAAGGATATCGCCAAAGCGATCGAAGAGTCACTCACTTATCCGGGCGAGATCAAGGTGGTCATCATGCGAGAATCCCGCAACGTGGAGTATGCACGGTGATGAGGAGTTGAAATTGAGAAACGATCTACCTTCTCGGGAGCGAAGTTGCTATTGAATTGACGATATTTGTCAGGGACTCGATGAAAATAACATTCTCAATTCTGGCGATTTCGCTGGCATCTGCTGCGATCTATTTCATTCCTTTTAATATCGAAGCTCCGATTGGTGATGAGGTCAAAGAACAGGCTGAAGTAGAAATTCTCTATACCGGCCCGCCTCCAAACGTCATTTTCATCCTCGCGGATGACCTCGGCTACGGCGACCTAGGTTGCTATGGCCACCCTTATGCGAAAACCCCAGCGATTGACCAACTTGCAGAGGAAGGGACGCGATTCACTCAATTTTATGTCTCTGGTGTCACGTGCTCCCCCAGCCGAACAGGTTTTATGACTGGCTTATGTTCGGCCCGCTACAAAAAGTATCCGGCTGATTTCGGATTTGGTGAGCAGACCACAATCACAGAACTCTTCAAAAATCATGGATATCGCACCGGACATTTTGGCAAATGGCACATAGGGCCTGAGATAGAAGGTGTTTACAGAATCGACGAGTATCGATCCGGCGAGAATACCAAGGAAACTCCCCGTGGACGAGACGCCGGATTATTTGATGAAGCGATTAGATTTCTCGACGCTAATGCGAGTCAACCGTTCTATATCAACATCTGGGGACATATCACACACTACCCAGTGAACCCACACCCCGAACTCGCCAATCAGTTTTCGGAACTCAAGCTAAACAGGGATGATTTTTCGCCCACAATGCAACACAAGTTTGATGAGTGTCTGGGAATCGGTAAAGATCCAGAGATTGGTATGCGTAATTACCTCGGAGATGTTTACTCACTCGACCTACAGGTAGGACGTCTCCTAAAGAAAGTTGACGAACTGGGCCTCCGCAATAATACGGTGATCGTCTTCAGCAGCGACCACGGCCCCGCACCAGTCTTATCAGGAATCAAGAAGGAACCAAAAGAATTCTCTGAGAACATGCTGGGCTATGCCAGTGAATTTCGCGGTGGAAAACACTCACAGTACGAGGGAGGAGTGAGAGTTCCCTTCATCGTCCGCTGGCCTGGACAAGTACCAGCTGAGCGTGTGGATAAAACCTCGGTCATCTCCGCTTTGGACTGGATTCCCAACCTGTGTCATATTGCAGGAATCAGAAATTATCCTCAAGACTTGGATGGGGAAGACTCCACCGCTGCGTGGCTGGGTCGCGATTACCATCGACATAAACCACTGTTCTGGAAAACGAATTCCACCGGGAGTTCTCCTTCGATCAGAGACGGAGATTGGAAACTGCATCGCCAGCGAAAAGGCACCAAACCGGAACTATACGATCTTTCAAAAGACCCCAGCGAGTCAAATAATGTCATCGATCAGTTCCCAAAGTTTGCCGCAAAGCTGAATGGCAAACTCGATGAATGGGTAGCAACACTGCCAAATGACTATAAAAAAAACACATCCACTAAAGAAGATTAACCTGACTCGATGGCCACAACCAAGAGACCTCAAACAGGCAATATCAAATACATACGGTGAGCAGCAGGAAGTTGTCACTCTGTCCCCTGAATTTTCTCGTAAGAAGTCTAGTTCTCGGTTATGATAGAACTTCCCACATCGTAACTTACTGTCTTCGCCGAACATGCTCAGACCTCTTAGTTTTCTACTAACGCTCCCACTAATTTTAGGGGCGTTCTGCGCACATTCGCGAGAGATCGCACTCCAGGACAACTGGACTTCCAATACTCTCGCCGAAACCCGCTACGTGATTACGGGAACTGAAGCCCGTAACAATCCGCTCAGAAACAAATTACAAACACCGTTCGCGAATGAAGAGCTTTTCGTCCGCTATCGCCTGCGCTACGACGCCCAGACTCTCGACACGCCGGTTGAGGACGAAGGAGAGTTCTTCGTTCTGTGGCTCGACCAAGATGAAGGGTCCGAAAGCTCGACACACAGCGGCAACGTGCCAAATATTGGTTTGCACGTTTCCAACGACGAGAATCATTTCATGGTTCGTTATGCATCCGGGCAGGAAAAGTACTCCGACAAAGTCGAAGGGGATCGCGAATATCTGATCGTTGCTCGACTCTGGAAGTCAAAACCGGGTGAAGATCAACCGTTCGACCAACTCAATTTATGGATCGATCCAACTGGCGAAGACGAATTCTCACCCAAGGCAACAATCAGCCAGAAGAAAGCCATTACTTCGCTTGCCGCTCTCGGCTTTTCAACCGGCAGAAAAACCGAGTATGGAGACAAGATCGAAGTCTGGGATATCGGTCTTGCCGATTCCTGGCGTGCAATTCTCAAACTTCCCCCTAAACCGGAATCCTCACCGACTCCAGACATGACGGTTGCAAAACGGACGGTTCATTTCGAGAAAGATGTCTTTCCAATATTGAAATCTCGCTGTTTCTCCTGTCATTCCGGTGACGAACCGGAATCCGACGTTCGCCTCGACATTCTCGACGAACTCCTCAATCAAACCGCCCCCCGAAACGCCGATTCGAGCCGACTGATTCAATTGATCGTGAATGGAGAAATGCCCCCGGAAGGTGATCCAGTTCCAGTCGATGAACTGAACACTCTGAAGACCTGGATCAACGAAGGTCTCGACTGGGACGAACAACTCCTGCCGACACCCGTCCCACAAACCGACCACTGGGCTTTCCAATCGATCCCCCGTCCCAAGCTTCCTGCCGTGACCAACAAAGGCTGGATTCAAACTCCCATCGATACCTTCATTGCCGCGCGACATGAAGAACGAAATCTGGTCCCCGCAGCACCTGCCAGTCGGGCGACTCTTCTCAGACGACTGTCTCTCGATCTTCGTGGCCTCCCACCGCAATCAGATAACAGCGAAAGCATCGCACAAATTGTCGATCAATACCTCAGAGATCCCGCTTATGGCGAGCGCTGGGGACGACATTGGCTCGATCTCGCCCGCTGGGCCGAGAGTAACGGTCATCAACACAATCGCATGCGTCCTCATGCCTGGCGGTATCGCGACTGGGTCATCTCTGCTTTCAATTCCAATAAGCCCTTTGATGAGTTTCTGCGAGAACAACTCGCAGGAGACGAGCTGACCCCTTTTGATCCCGCAAACATCGTCGCAACGGGCTTTCTCTCCGCCGCTCGCTACAGCGGTAACGAACTCGACAAAGAGATCCAGCGGAACGATATTCTTGTCGATCTCGTCAACACCACTTCCAAAGCATTCCTCGGCATCACGATGGAGTGTGCTCAGTGCCATACACACAAGTTCGATCCGCTCACCATCCGCGATTACTACCGAATGCAAGCATTTTTTGCGCAGGGACAACCGGGGAACGTCGTGTTCGCGGATCAGCGAGAACACGCCGAACAACTGATCGCAGAGCGTTGGAGAATCTTCGATACCGTGCATCACCGACTGGTCGAAGTCCGACGACGGCAAGGTGTCCCTGAACCGATCTACGTGATCCCCAAATCGGTCGAAAAGGGTATGCAACCCGACGAAAAAGCACGCTACGCACAACTCAATCAACAGATTTCCGACCTGGAGCAATCGTGGAGTTTTTATTCGCCCGTTTCTGCCGGTACTAACCTGCCCATCGCTCCCCACGAAATGCGCTGGCCTTTGCCGCGTCATAAAGCGACTCTGGAAAATCTGCAAACAATGTTACTCGTCCGGGGAGATCCGCAGTCGAAAGGACCAACCGTCAGTCCTGGGTGGCCAGCGGCTTTTGGTTCAACTCCCTCAGAATTATCGCAACCTCGCACCGCTCTGGCGGACTGGATGACGTCTCCCGACAATCCACTCACCGCCCGCGTCTGGGTCAATCGGATCTGGCAATGGCACTTTGGACAAGGTCTCGTCGAAACCAGTTCTGATTTCGGCACTCAGGGAGCCAAGCCAACACATCCCGAACTTCTCGACTGGCTCGCATCGGAACTGATCGAGTCTGACTGGAACACGAATCACATTCATCGTTTGATCGTCAATTCTGCCACGTATCAACAATCTTCCCAAACGTCTGCACGCAATAGACAACTCGACCCAGACAACAAACTTTACAGCCGCTGGAGACCTCGTCGCCTGGAAGCCGAAGCCATCCGCGACTCCATGCTGTCTGTTTCGGGACAACTGGAGACATCCGCGGGTGGACCGAGTCGTCCCGAAGGTACAAACTGTCGCAGTGTCTATCTGCAACAAAAACGAGCCAACCTGCCTGATCAGCAACTTTTATTTGATAGCGCACAAAGCATCGTCAGTTGTTCGCGGCGTCGCGTTTCGACATCCCCTCTGCAACCTCTCTGGCTTCTTAACAGTCAATTTTCACAAGACGCTGCCAAACAACTCTCCGAACGCGCGGGGTCACTGGAGGCTGCTATCAAATTGACGTTCGGGCGACAGGCAACAACAGAAGAATTACAGATTCTCCAGTCGCTCGCCGAGAAACACGGGCTCGCCTCCGCTTGTCTCACTCTCCTGAACGCTCACGAATTCCTGTACATCCCATGAATCACACAACTTCAAATAATCTGTTCGATGATGTGACTCTTAGTCGGAGGTCTGCTTTACAAGGCCTGTGCGGCCTCGGAGCGTCATCACTGGCATTGCAGACGCTTCTGGCTGCCGATTCTGGAGAACTGACTCACAAGCCACATCACACACCGACCGCCACTCACGTCATCTTTCTGTTTATGTCGGGAGGCCCGAGTCAGGTCGACACATTTGACCCCAAACCGGAACTCTCACGCCTCGAAGGAAAAGATGTTCCCGAGTCGATCGCCGCACAAGTCCCCAAAATTAAACGAGCGGGACTCAAAAACATCATGGGGTCACCCTGGAAGTTTAACCAACACGGCGAGAGCGGACTGTCGATCTCCGAACTACTCCCGAGGACGGCTCAACTCGCCGATGATCTCTGTGTGATTCGTTCGATGTCTCATCGTAATCCGGTACACGGTCCTGGTGAATGTGTGGCACTGACGGGAACTGCCAGCGGCGAACGACCGTCACTCGGCGCGTGGTCCATTTATGGACTCGGATCGCACACAGAAGAACTTCCGGCTTTTATGAATATGAACCTGCACAACGATGGCATGCAGAACCCACAGGCAGCAGGCTGGAATGCCGGTTTTCTCCCCACACGTTATCAGGGGACGGTCGTCAATCCCTCGAAAGGCATCCAGTTTGTCGAAATGCCGAAAGGGGTCACACCAGCACAAAGACGCCGGGAACTGGATGTCATCCAGCAACTCAATCAGAAGTATTTAGAGTCGGTCGGCCAACACAGCGAACTCGAAGCCCGCATGCGCAGCTATCAAATGGCATTTCAGATGCAAACAGCGGCTCCCGAATTGTTCGACGTAAAAACCGAATCGAAAACCACACAACAAGCTTATGGCTTGGATGAAGACGCCACCAAAACTGTCGGTCACGGATGTCTCATCGGACGACGCATGGTTGAACGGGGTGTCCGATTTGTGCAGATTCGAGTCGGTGGCTGGGACGCGCACGCAGGCATCAAAGGGAATCACGAGCGTCTCGCAAAGCGAACCGACGGCCCCATCGCGGCGCTCCTCGCCGACCTGAAACAACGCGGCCTTCTCGACAATACGCTCGTCGTCTGGGGGGGCGAATTCGGACGCACACCGACAATGGAAGGTCGGGGGAAAGGACGAGACCATTCTCCCGCCGCTTACACTGTCTGGCTAGCGGGGGGCGGAGTGCAGGGGGGAAGAACAATCGGTACCACTGACGACATCGGCTATACCGTCACCGACCGTCCCGTCAAACCGCAAGACTTGCACGCCACCATTCTGCATGCCTTGGGTATCGACTCCGAAAAACTGACCTACGATCATCATGGCTTGATAGAAACACCGCTCGGCGTCACGGGTGGCGCTGCGGTCACGGAAGTGTTTCAAAGTTGAGAGACTCATTTCGACGGCACGTGCATCTGTCACTCAAGATCGATATACACAAATCGGCCTGACTCTGTAAGTTTCGTTCCCCAGACTTTGCGTGATGCCTGATGATTGGAAGGACTGAACTGGATGATCGGACCGATTCCCAGATCCAGATCTCTGGTTGCATGAAGTGCGTCAATCAACGATTCCGTCGTTAATTCACGACCTGCTGATTTTAACCCTTCAACCAGGAATTCTGCAGCGATGAACCCTTCCAGCGAGAGAAATCCGGGTTCGTACTCAGGATAATACTTCGCCAGCAGGTCTCGATAGCGGATGACCCCGGTCGCATTCGACATGAAGTGTGGTACGACTTGCGTCACAATCACACCATCCCCGATCTCACCTCCGATTTGCCGAAACTCCTCTGCTAAAGCTTCACTTCCAACAAAAGAGACTGCTCCATACTTCATTCCTGGTTCCTCTGCCCGCACTCTTTTGACAAACTGTGCGGCAACCTGATAGGTCGGAACCATGACAACAGCGCGAATATCATAAGTGTCGTTCTCATCGAGAATCTGATTCACCGCGGAGTCAATATTCAGACGATTCCGTTCGTAGCCAACTCGCATGATCTCCGATTCCGGAATATTGTAAGCTCGTAGCGCTTTCACAACGCCCCGAAATCCATCTTCTCCATACGAATCATTCTGGGCGAAGACCGCGATATTCTCAGGGGGGATTTGAAGATTCAAAATAAAATATCGAACGAGCGCTGCAGTCTCCTCTTCGTAGCTTGCTCGATAATTGAAGACATAGCGATCCGGTGGTTCTTCGCGCAACAAGCTGGCTCCAGAAAATGGAGCAAAGAAAAGTAAATGATTCTGGCTTGCGTAGGGCGCTGTTAACCGAGCCGTGGGTGTCCCCACATTTCCAATGACTGCAAAGGTATTTCGATTCTCGAACAAATCTTCCATGTTTTCCAAAGCTCGATCAGGGTCATAGCGGTCATCGAGAACTGTGAGTTCAATTTTCCGTCCATGGATCCCTCCCTGACTATTTAACTCTCGAAAGCATGCTCTCATCCCGACCACCATGTTTCGACCAAGCTCTTCATTCGGGCCGTTAAAGACGGTGGTGGTCCCCAGGTGGATCGTGTCGTTCGTCACTCCACGAAACAGATGTCTCGGATTCCCGTCACCTACATCCTTCACTGATAATGAGTCTGTCGCAGAATTCCCGTCATTTCCCCGAAACAGATTCATCACAAATGGTGAACTTCCAAGTGCAATTAAAACAGCCACTCCTGCCGCCAGCATACTCCACGACAATCGCTTTCTCTTACTGGCTGGCTGAGATTGGACCACACTGGGAGAGCCCATCATCGTACTCATGCCCTCTGACCGTAATATCTCATCCAGGTCCACTCGTAAATCGCGAGCGGATTGATATCGATCCGCAGGAGATTTTGCCATGGCGCGTTGGATGATGACGTCACAACCGGCAGGCAAACTGGGGACGTCATCTCGTACGTTGGGAACGTCATCGTATCGATGCGAGTACATGACTTTTAACGGGTCACCGAACGCCATGAACGGTGGATGTCCCGTCAAAAGTGCGTAATATGTCACACCCAGCGAATAGATATCCGACAACGAAGTCACTTCGTCAGCTCCGCACTGCTCGGGACTCATGAAGTCGGGAGTTCCCAGAATTGTCCCTTTCACTGTCAAGGCGGTTTGACTTGACTCTTCGGCTTTCGCGAGTCCGAAATCGAGCAACTTGACCTGGGAATTCTCGGTCAGCATTATGTTTTGGGGTTTGACATCACGATGAATCAAACCACGATCGTGCGCGGCTGCCAGTGCATCACAACAGTCACAGATAATGCGGGTTGCTGTCCGCCAATCGAGTCGACCAGTCTCTGTTGACATCATGACGTCACTGATGTTTTTCCCCCCGACTTTCTCCATCACCACAAAATAGACATCGTTCTCGATGAGCACATCATAGATACCGACGATATTGGGATGATGAAGCGATCCTGCCGTTTGTGCCTCCTTCAAAAGTCGTGTAGCCGCATTCTCATTATCAGCGTAATTTCCACAAAGTAGCTTGATGGCAACTTCACGCTGGATCACGGTGTCAAATGCTCCAAAGACGACACCCATTCCGCCTTGACCGAGAATCGAACGAATCTCGTACTTACCAACCTTATCTCCCACCGCAATGACCGAGGCTGCATCTGTGACAATCGACTGCCCGGAACGAGTTCCATCTCCGACAGTTTCGAAGTAAACATCAAAAGCCGCTGCAACCGTGGGGGAATTTTCGGGAAACAGTTTCAGGTAGTCATTAACGGAGGGATTTTCTTGAAGTGATTTGCGTTGAACCAAATCTCGATTGATCAACTCGATCAACGCGTCTCGACGTTGATCTTCAGGGATGCGCTCCACAATCTGCTGGAGATCCGGACGATCGCCTCTTTCCCAGCATCCCTCAAACTCCTCCAACGCCTCAGCGGGAGTGAGACTGTCATTGCCTGGTTGATCCGATTGTTCCATTTTTCCCCTCGATTGGCACAACCTCAGTGAACAGAAAGCCCGCAGTGTAAGCATACATCACAATTAGGTTCTACGGAAAGAGAACCCGCGCGTTGAATTGAATCGATCTGAAGAATCTGACCGGCTCCTTATAACCCGACCGATCTCAGAATTCCTTCCATGAGCGCTATTTACACAATTGTCCGTTGCGGCTCAAGAGGTCGCTGGTCGCGCTGCCGTGAGAGTAGCTTTTGCTTAGTTGGATTCGGTTCACCGCGTACCGTCGGTGTGTTCCCCAGTGGATTTTCTGTCTTGGCGTTCAAAGAGATAATCGCACTGCTCGATTCGGGCTCCGTTCTCATCGGCGATGGCGTATTTCGTCGGCCCCCACATCGAAACCGCCGCGTGTTCGCCCGACTTGGCGAGCAGATAAAACCGGACTCCAAAGTTCGGACGCCCCTCAGCATCGAGTAAATGCGGCTCAGTTGTGTGTCGGCAGATGCGTTGGAGGAGTTCGCGTCCCGCATCAAGAGGCGACATTCCGTTGCGCATCAGCTCGACTCCTGCGAACGAACAGACATCGCGCAGGTTGGCTTCACCGCGACCTGTTGAGCCGCAACTGCCAATTTCATTGTCGACATAGAGGCCCGCACCAATGATCGGCGAATCTCCCACGCGCCCCGGCACCTTGAATGCCAGACCGCTTGTCGTTGTCACACAGGAAATGTCTCCTGTCGCATTGATGCCTGCACAATGAATCGTACCGGTCGGGCGATTCTGTTCTCCGATCGGTTCGCCCGCGTAATTCAGTTTTCGTTTGCGAAAGAATTCCAGCACTTCGACATCAACATCGTCTTCGGATTCGGGAGCCTTCCAGCTATCGTTTTGTGATCGGATACGTTTCCAGTGCAGCCAGATTTTGCGTGTCTTCTCGGTGAGCAGATTTTCTTCCGGGAAACCGAGTGCCCGAGCAAAGGCCAGCGCACCCTCTCCCGCGAGTAATGAATGATCGATGGTCTCCATTACCTTCATGGCCAATCGAGCGGCGTGCTTGATCTTCTTGAGGGCGGCGACACCTCCCGCGCGATGGGTCGGGCCGTGCATCACGGCGGCATCAACTTCCACCTCTCCCTCTTCGTTCGGGAGACCGCCGTACCCGACGGTCAAATCGTTCGGGTCATCTTCGACGAGCGTCACACCTCGAACGACGGCTTCGAGCGTATCTTCTTCCTGCTGCATGAGGTCATAAGCGAGCTTAACCGCTTCGAGCCCGTTATCGGAGGCGATCGCTTTGATGGGCATCGGCATCTTTCAGAGAATGATGGAATCAGATTATATCTGTGAGAAGTGATCGTATCGCGAAATCTGGTCCGCAGAAAGCACCTTTCTCTCGATGCCTGGTCGTGTTATTTGAAGAAACCGCTCACGTCCTCTCCACCCGCCGGTGTTCCCAATGCCTTCAAGACTTCGAGATCCACGTTTTCGGATAAAAAACGGACGCTTCCGTCCATCAACAGAAAATGAACGCCCCCGGTATGTGGGCTGC
>Ga0055584_100002360_pt1 | contig 18664 bp, 12 predicted proteins | sample OSDHelmetaG_FD_58716 | JGI IMG/M metagenome (GOLD analysis project Ga0055584, IMG submission 58716) | Pelagic marine sediment microbial communities from the LTER site Helgoland, North Sea, for post-phytoplankton bloom and carbon turnover... | ecosystem: Environmental > Aquatic > Marine >... | reverse complement strand
TTTTTTTAATTTAACACCAATTCATGCTGCCCAATAATTTCGGATTCTAATATTTTTAAAGAATTAGAATAATTCAGAACAGAAGCTACAACACTTGGTCGCAACCCTCTATTCTTATCCATTTTTCCAAGTAACGATTTTCTAAGTTCCTCTTCTTGTTTTAAAAAATTGGTCAGTTCTTTTTTGAGAGTAGAAGCTTTCTTCATAGGCTTTAATATTCTTTAGTTTAATTGTCATTTCTGTAAGAACGACCACTAAAAATTATTATTGCCTAAACTTTAAAATTAATACGAGGTAAGCATGATGTCGTTTTCTTTTATCAGTTTTCTGAGATTAATCAATGCATATCGCATTCGACCCAAAGCAGTATTGATACTTACTCCTGTAGAATCAGCAATATCTTTAAAACTCATACCCATAAAATGCCGCATCTTAACCACCTCTTTCTGCTCATCTGGCAGCAAATCAACTAACTTCCTTACATCAGCATGAATCTGCTCTTCTACAATTACATCTTCCACATTCAAATCAACCAACTTAATTACTTGAAAGATGTCAAAATCATCATTATCGTCACCGTGCTTTTTCTTTTTACCAACCATAGGCATTTTTGATGACTTCCTAAAGTGATCAATCACAAGATTATGAGCAATTCTCATTACCCAGGGAAGAAACTTCCCCTCATCATTGTATTTACCCTTTTTTAGTGTATTGATTACTTTTACAAAAGTGTCTTGGAAAACATCATTGGACAAATCAGCATCCTTAACCATCATAAAGATGTAATTGTAAACCCGATCTTGATGTCTTTTTAGTAAGATTTCGAAAGATTCTTCATTACCACTTAAATAACTCTGTATAAGATCTTTTTCTTGAATATTCGTATTCATAGTTCTACTCTTTTCTTGCCGCAAAAGCAGCATGTTAAACAATCGTTTCTTAGTTTAAGAGTAGACTTTTTTCTATACGTGTATTTTTAGAGTTATGTAAATAACGATTCTTTGGTGCTATATGTTACAATACAACAGAATCTATTTATAGGTTACTAATGTAAGCAAATTAGAGGATAAACCATTATAATTTGATTATTTTTGCGCCCTGCAATTTAACTAACGGTAATTTATTGATGGCAAACGGGCTCAAAAAAAAGGAAAGTATCAAGACACACATCCTTATTCAAGGAGCAAAAGTCCATAATCTTAAAAATATTGATGTTTCGATACCACGAAATAAAATGATCGTAATTACAGGGCTATCGGGCTCTGGTAAATCTACGCTTGCTTTCGATACATTATACGCAGAAGGACAAAGGAGATACGTGGAGAGTCTCTCATCCTATGCCAGGCAGTTTATGGGTCGATTTGACAAACCCAATGTAGACAGTATCAAAGGAATTTCTCCAGCAATAGCTATTGAGCAAAAAGTAATTACCCGAAATCCAAGATCAACAGTTGGCACAACTACAGAAATATATGACTATTTAAAGCTGCTTTATGCTCGTATTGGCAAGACCATCTCCCCTATTTCCAATGAAGTTGTTCAAAAACACACCGTAACCGATGTTGTAAACTACATCAACACTTTCGAGGATAGTAAAAAATTTTTAATTCTATCACGAATTATCCTTCCTAAAGACCGTTTAATGGATAAACACCTATCGATTTTGTTGGATCAAGGTTACACCAGAATTAAATTGGGAAATAAAATTGAAAAAATTGAGAAAGTATTACAAACTAATAATTCATTTAATGGAGCCCTCTTTTTAGTCATTGACAGATGTGTCGTAGAAAAAAATAAGGATAGCAACAATGCTCGAATTGCAGATTCTCTTCAAAATGCATTCAATGAGGGTGGTGGCGAATGTACGATTGAATTTTCTGACGAAGTCGACAAAATCATATTTTCGAATAAGTTTGAAAAAGATGGAATTACATTTCACGAGCCTTCTCTTAATTTTTTCAGCTTCAATAATCCCTTAGGCGCATGTCAAAAATGTGAAGGTTACGGTAAGATTTTAGGCATCGATGGAGACCTTGTAATTCCTAACAAGAACCTCTCTGTTTTTGAAGATGCCATTGTCTGTTGGCGGGGAGAAAAAATGAGTGAATGGAAAAAAGAACTTATTATGAACGCAGATAAGTTTGACTTTCCGATCCACCGTCCTGTTTACGATTTGTCTCCTGAACAAATTGAAGTCTTATGGACAGGTAATAAATATTTTAGCGGATTGCACTCATTTTTTCAATATGTTGAAAGTCAATCGTATAAAATTCAATACCGCGTTCTACTCAGCCGATATAGAGGCAAAACAGTCTGCACTGAATGTAAAGGGAGCCGCTTACGAAAAGATACCAACTACGTAAAAATTGCTACCAAGTCCATTTCGGAAATTACCAGCATGAATATTAAATCAGCTCAAAAATTCTTTTCGGAGCTCAAATTGAGTGATCATGACTCTGCGATAGCAAAAAGAATTCTGATTGACATCAATAATAGACTTAATTTCTTAACCAATGTTGGATTGGAATACCTTTCGCTGAATCGACTTTCCAATACATTATCTGGAGGCGAATCCCAGCGCATTAATTTAGCCACTTCGTTAGGTAGCTCCTTAGTTGGATCCATGTATATACTTGATGAGCCGAGTATAGGCCTTCACCCGAGAGATACAGGCAAATTAATTGATGTATTAAAATCGTTGAGAGATCTTGGAAACACAGTCATAATAGTTGAGCACGAAGAAGAAGTAATGGACGCCGCAGACGAAATAATAGATATGGGACCTCTTGCAGGAAGTTTTGGTGGGGAAGTCGTGTTTCAAGGCACCCATAACCAGCTATTGGATGGTAACGACAGCTTAACAGCTCAATATTTATCAAAAAAAATGAATATCCCTGTTCCTTTAAACCGGAGAAAATGGAATCATTCGATCATTATCAAAGGTGCAAGAGAAAACAACCTTAAAGGAATTGATGTTAGGATACCTTTGAATATACTAACGTGTATCACCGGAGTTTCTGGAAGTGGTAAATCGTCTTTAGTAAAAAAACTTCTCTATCCGTCTTTAGCAAAAATGTTAGGCAGTTACAACAACAAGACAGGAGATTTAGACAGAATTGAAGGAGATTTAAATCAAATTCAGCAAGTCGAATACATTGACCAAAATCCTATTGGGAAATCATCCAGATCAAACCCTGTGACCTACGTTAAAGCTTATGATGACATTAGAGGACTTTTCGCAGAACAACAATTATCTAAAATAAGTGGATACAAGGCGAAACATTTCTCATTCAATGTTGAAGGAGGTCGGTGTGACGAATGCGAAGGAGAAGGATACGTTACAATTGAGATGCAATTCATGGCTGACGTTAAATTGAAGTGTGATAATTGTGATGGTAAAAGATTTAAAGATGAGATTTTAGAAGTTAGGTATCGCGAAAAAAATATTGCTGACATTCTAGAAATGTCTATTCAAGAAGCGGTAGACTTTTTTATTGATGGAACAAAATCTTCGGAAAAAAGAATTGTAGAAAAAATAATGCCACTGGCAAAAATTGGGCTCGGTTATGTGCAAATGGGACAATCCTCAAGCACCATTTCAGGAGGCGAAGCTCAAAGAGTTAAATTGGCCTCTTTTTTAAGCAAGGGAGTGTCTCAAAATAATACGCTATTTATCTTTGACGAACCCACAACAGGACTTCACTTTCACGACATTTCTAAACTGCTTCACGCTTTTAACGCTTTAATTGCTAATGGTCACACCATTGTTGTTATTGAACACAATGTTGAAGTTATTAAAAATGCCGACTGGCTCATTGACCTTGGTCCTGAAGGAGGTGAAGATGGTGGATATTTGTTATTTGAAGGAGAACCTGAAGACCTTTTAAAATGTAAAAAGAGTTATACCGCGAAGTACCTATCGGACAAACTTACGAATGTAACTTGAGCATAATCAATCATTCACTATCCGCATCAATACTTGATGAATTTAGATACTTGAACCATTCCTCCATCAATTATTCTAGCAAAATAAATTCCCGATTCAAGCTTCCCTATAGACAATTCCCTCCTGTTCAAATTAAATTTATCATTAGTGAAGGACTCCGAAAGAACTAATTTCCCCGTTTCATTGAGGACTTCTACATCCACCACGTCCTGTTTAAAACCATAAAAATTCACTTTTAATTTGTCGGAAGCAGGATTTGGATGGATAGCAAGCGTTTTTGTTTGCTTTTCCTCTTCTACACTATTAGCGTACGAAATATAAAAGCTATGTTCAAAGAATCCTCCAAAGTCTGGGTTTGCAATTAACTTAATTGCCCCGTTTACCCTAATTCGAAAATAGCCAACACCTTGGTCAGGATTGGCCCACCAAGAAATTCCGTCATTACCACTGTTGGGGGTGGTTGTGCTAACCGTATCTAAATAACGAATCTTATAGCATCCTGCACTTAAAAAAATTGAATCCGAATAGGTCCCTGGGGCTAACCCTGTTCTTGAAAAAACAACATTTCCAGTTTCATCGTAAATTTCAAAATAGTTTTCGTGTGCATAGGTATTCATGCGGTATTGTAAAACCAATGCGCCAGAATAAATTGGATACGTTTCAATCTTGGACAAATAGGTATCATTATCTGGATTTTGATCCATAAAAAGATTTGGATTAGCAACAGATACTTCAAAAACCGTTTGTACGCCAGATGTATCCCAGAAATCCGGCGCGGATGTCGGCAACATGACCTCTTCCGTTTCCAGAAAACCCAATGAACCAGTCCAACTATACGTTTGGGCAACCGAGCCTTGCAAATTATAACTGATATTCACTGAAGTCAATGTTGCAGAACCCCGATTTTGCAAGACGACAATTGGTTGCGAACAAATAGGGTTATACTTTTCATGTTCGATTTTTTGTGATGGCCTAATCACGTCTACTACAGATGCATCCAACAAGAAATTAGGTGCACCGTAAGAAACCAACTGATTGTTGACTATATAATTACTCGTTCCGGATGCCGTAGTTACGCCGTAATCAATCTCTATGGGCATTCCAGGAGTTACTAAAGAAGAAATAGCGGTACGCTGCATATCCGAAGCCATCCCAGGACACCATCCTGCACGATCGTATATCCAAGTACCACCTTGATCAATTATTGGATTTTCTGCACATTCTTTCCAGACTTCCCAAAACAATTCATTCGGTCCACCTGCAGCATTTATAAAATGATTCCGGGGAATAAACTCTCCTTCTTGGCCATGTCCGGTAATGACCGTTCTAATCTCAAAGTCTGTTGCAGAAGCACTAGTTGGCACCATTCTCGGTTCATAAACATTATCGGCCATTATTGAGGCGTATCCATTCGACCGTACCGGCCAAATTTGATTAATGTCGATTACATCTCTTGCAGGTGTTCCTTTGATGTATAGAAATTTAATATCTAATTCCTCCTGATTCTGACCTCCTCTTTCAATAGACATGCGTCTGGGCCCCTTCAAAATAGGTGTAAAGTCCGTTACATCAAAAGTGAAAGTTTTTCCTTCAGAACCTAAATCCAAACCAATACCGTACGGCGTTACCAATGACATAATCTCAAATTTCATCGGATATTTATTATAGTAATTTAGGTCGGTAATCGTTAGGGAATTGTCTATAGAAGCCGGTAATGTTCCAACTTGTATTCCTGACTCATCATATACCGGCATAGGACCAGCCAGCCAATAATAATTAGTGCTTAGTAAAGATAAATCCGTTCCAATAACGGCATATTCTTCAACCTGATTCGGCATGTTTTCCAATGAATCTAATACCGCAGTTGTATCAAATACACTTGTGTAAACTCCTTGAATGAAATCCATTTGTGGCCTATCATTCAACAATGTGAAATTCATAAATAAGTCTTTTCCATTCTTAAGTCTCCAATAGGGAGTGCTCACAAAGGAACCATTAGCCAGGCCTACTTCATCGGTTGTTGAACTACCTGCGCCATCATCAAACTTATGGTATGTAACCAAATTGGAATAGCTGGGGTGTGTAGAATCAATGCTTTTGTGCATCCAAGATGCGATCTCAGCTCCGCTCAATTCCTTGTCCCAAATTCGAAATTCATCTATTTTACCAAAATATTTAAGACTTGAACTGGTTATTGCACCTCCAATATTTAGTTCTTGCAAATCTATTGCCTTCGTTTTACCGGATCCAGATAACCACTGAACACCATTCAGGTATATCCTCATAATTCCAGTGCTGGTATTTTTCGTGAATGAAAAATGATTCCATTTGCCTTTGAAGTCTGCAGCATTAGCCGCATTATCTATTCGATCGTAACCACTGCCATCGTTACCACAATCCCAATATATTCTTGAGTTGCTCCAAGGCAAATGCACATTTAGTTGTCTATTGTTTGACGCGTCTCTACCCTCAACTATCGTAGAGTTTGCAGGCATTACAGATGTATCTCCATAACACCAAAAAGAAATCGTTATTTCGTTTGTTACCGTTGGCATCGGATCACCAATATGAACTAATTGACCGCCATTAAATTCTAAACAATGATCAACTCCCGTATTTGCTAATCCAACACCAGAAACACCATAATTATCCGAGGTTACCACCGAGCTAGATCCTGAGGACTGGTCGTAGCTTAACTCAATAATAATATTGGATACTCCATCCCAATAAAAAGGACTATGAAAATTGAATTGGTGTTGACCAACACTAGAAAAAGAAGTATTCAAGTAGTAAACATTGGTGAATTCATCGAGCTCAAGCGTATCTGGATGTAAATTGACAAGGTTGGATTCTTTCACGTTTATTCGGAGATTATTAATCACTGATCCCAAAGAAGTCAAATCAAGTTTCAAACCCGTTAAGTCTCCTGCAGCTAATCCGCTGCTAATTAACTCTGCTGCAGAATACAAGTATTGTGTGCGAGCTAATCCTGTTGACATATCAAAAGGGTACGGACTAGTACTTGCACCAGTTCCTAAAATACCAAAAACTTCAGCAGTTGTATCAGAGTACTGCGTACTTATTTGATTGCTTTGATAATAGGTGAAAGTTGGATTGATGGAATAATCGTAGGTTGTTCCTGAAAAATCCGAAATAACATAATTGGGTGCAGAAGCCATTAACGAATCCGTTCTACTCGAATCTGTTACGTACGTGTTACAGCTATAATCCCATTCTCCGCAGCCCGCATTTGGGGCACCTCCACTAGAAACCACTGCGTTCTTACAACGCATATTGTATAGCATTAAGATTTTTTCGTAAGTTTCGCCAGGCACATCTGGGAAATCGAACACATAATTTCTGCCCGATGAATCCCATGTTAATGTCTGAAAAACAACAGTGTCTTGCGCGATTATTTGTGATGAAAAAAGAATAGAACAGGTAAGGAGAAAAACAATTCTTCTTGCCTTTGAGAATAATAAGTTAGTCATTTTCGGTGGTTATGATAAAAAATACTAGCGTTAAAAGTCGCTAAAAAAAATTATAATAAAAAGTTGAGTGGTAAAGTTATTTTATAAGAATAGAAATGCATTCCTGATTTACGGACAAAATAACTAATCCATAAACTGTAAATCGTGAAGACGCTTGTAGTAACCTTCATCTATTTTCAATAAATCAGTGTGATTTCCTTGTTCTACAACCTCACCATTATCCAATACAATAATTCGATCACTATTATGTATTGTTGAAAGTCTATGTGCAATAATTATAGCTGTCCTACCCTGTGAAAGTTTTTTAATTGCACGTTGAATAAGAAACTCTGATTCCGTATCAATAGAGGAAGTGGCCTCATCGAGCACAAGAATTCGAGGTTGGTAAACATAAGCCCGAATAAACGAGATTAGTTGTCTTTGCCCAACCGAAAGCAATCCTCCACGTTCTCTTACATTGAAATCATAATTACCTGGCAAATTCATAATAAAATCATGTGCGCCTACGTATTTTGCAGCTGCAACAACTTGCGTCCTGGTGATGGAACGGTCACCTAAAGTGATGTTGTTATGAACCGTATCTGAAAAAAGAAAAACGTCTTGCAGCACTAAAGCTACATTTGTTCGGATTGTATCTTTAGCATAGTTTCTGATATCCGCACCATCAATTAATATGGTGCCATTCTGAAATTCATAAAAGCGGCTAATCAAATTAATTATCGAAGTCTTACCTGCACCAGTAGCACCAACAAATGCTACCGTTTCTCCTTGCTCTACTTTGAACGACACCCCTTTCAGCACTTTTTCTGATTCGTTGTAAGAAAAATTTACAGACTTAAATTCAATATCACCATTAAATTCAGCTTTACGAATCAAGCCTTTATCATGTACGTATTCCTCCGTATCTAATACCTTAAAAACACGTTCTGAACCCACCATTCCCATTTGCAAAACATTAAAACGGTCTGCCAACATCCGAATAGGACGATACAAGTTGGAAATCAACATGATATACATGGTTATTGTGCCCGCCAATTCAGCTCCATCTATTGCCTCTGATTTTAACATGAGTGAGGAACAAACCATAACCAAACCCAGCGATGCCGCACTTAAAATTTCTACACTCGGTAAAAAAACAGAAAATGCCCAGACCGATTTTATATGTGCTTTTTTGTGCTTTTCATTAATCAATCTAAAGGTAGCGGCTTCCTTTTTTTCTCTATTGAAAATTTGAACAATTTTCATACCTGTAATGTGTTCTTGCGTAAAAGAATTCAAATTTGCAACTTCTGCTCTAACTGAACTAAAAGCTGCTTTGATTACTTTTTTAAAGACCACTGTGGCCCATATCAATATTGGAATTGGTGCGAGTGCAGCCAGTCCTAGCCGCCAATCGTAAACCATCATGAGCGTTACAACTAAGGCCAATTTCAATAAATCGCTGGAAATCGTTAAGATACCCTGAGAAAAAACATCTGCAATTGTTTCGATATCAGACACCGCTCTGGTTACCAACCTGCCAATAGGGTTTTGATCAAAATATTTTAAACGCAGGGAGCAAACTTTTCTAAAAAGTTCTACTCGTATGTCTCGAATCACATTCTGTCCCACGATATTAGACATGTTCGTGATTGAAAATTGAATCACGGCTTCAAGAAATATCAAACCAACCAGAATAACAGCCAAATTTGCCAATCCGTCCTTATCATTGAATTTAACAAACACCGATACCATTTGGCCAATAAAAAATATTCGCAACATTAACAATGCGCCACCAAGAATCGTCAAAAACAAAGAAAAAATGAACATGAGTCTGTAAGGTCTAGCGTAGCTCAAAACCCTCCTAAAAAGTTTAATATCAAATGCTTTTCCCGTGACTGAACTCATAAAGTATTATTCGGATATTTTACGGCCACGAGAGATAAACCATTTGCCGGAACGGACTTACCAGCTTTGCCACGGTCTTTGGAATTAATGATTTCATTAAAATCTTCCTGTTCAATTTTACCTTCTCCAATCTCGATCATAGTTCCGACTATGGCACGTACCATATTCCTTAAAAAACGATTTGCCTGTATGGTGAAAACAATGCCCGTTTCAGAATGTTCCCATCGTGCTTGAGTAATAACGCAATCATTGGTGTGCGCCTCAGTATTTACTTTAGAGAATGAGGTGAAATCACGATGATTGAACAAAAAACCACAAGCGGCATTCATCTTATCTATATCAAGCTTTCTATAGTGCCTGTATGATTGCCACCTGATGAATGGATTTTTTTGATAATGTAAATGGTACTTGTATGTCCTGGAAATCGCACTAAATCTAGCATGTAATAAATCGTCCACCTTACAAATTGTTTTTATGGCAATATCCTTAGGCAGCATGTTATTTAAATTGTGTACCGCCTTAGGTATATCTATTGCAGTTGCATAATCAAAATGAGCATAAAACTCCTCGGCATGAACCCCAGTATCTGTGCGCCCACAGCCCGTTAAACTAAAATCCGAATTATTAAAGTAATTGGATCCTACATCAGTCAGTACTTGTTGAACAGAAATAGCATTGGGCTGAATTTGCCAGCCATGGTATCGAGTTCCGTCATATGCCAATTCAATAAAGTACCGCATCTACACAAAAGTAATCTTCGTATTAAATTATTCGGTAATCCAATAAAAAATCATTCTTTTGAAAAGTGAAAAGAATTGGTTTAATATCTGACACCCATAGTTATTTGGAGCCTAATTTATTCAAATACCTGGAGAAATGCGATGAAATTTGGCATGCAGGTGACATTGGGTCACTTGAAATAACAGATCGTTTGAAATCAATTGCTCCAGTTAAAGCAGTTTATGGAAATATTGATAATCATCACATAAGGCAAGAATTCAAACTTCATGAACGATTCATTTGTGAAGGAGTTGACGTATGGATGACACATATTGGAGGTAAGCCCTATGTGTACAACCCAAAAATAAAGGACCAACTGAACAATAATCCTCCAAAGTTATTCATCTGTGGTCATTCACATATATGCAAAGTACAAATGGACAAGCGTCTCAAAATGCTTTACATGAACCCTGGAGCAGCTGGGATTCATGGATTTCACCAAATAAAAACAATGTTGCGCTTCACATTATCTTTGGGTACAATAAAAGATTTAGAAGTTGTTGAACTTGGCCCAAGAGCAAAAAGTCCTAATTCGCCAATCAACTAGCGCAATCGGTCAGATTCTCTGACTAGTTTCTCGTCTTTTTTAATCGCGCGATTTGCTAAAAAAACAAATGGGAATGACGCTACTGTAAGAAAAAGTCCCGCTCCGTATCCTATAGTGACGGATTGACCACTTGCTGTTAGAACGGCAAAAATATTGAACGTATCGTAAAATACAAAACCAAGAATCAGTAATAAAAACAAATACATCACTTTCCCGATAAACAATTGGTTGGTTCTTTTTTTAAACTGAAAAATACTAATCAAACTAATGCTGGCGACAACGGGAATGACTATGTTATATGGAAACCAGCTCATTGCACCCTGAACATTTTCAAAACCAAGCAAATTAAATGGAACCGTTTGCTCTCCAACTTTATAAATTGAAAAATCAAAAAAGAACGTTAACCACAAACAGATGGATGACAAGAAAAGATATATAGTCTGAATTCTTTGAATCATACTTTAATTTTGAGAACAAATATAGTTCGCACGAATAAATTATGAGCAATAAATTTGCTTTTGCTTAACAATTGTTGAAATAAATTAGCGGAATACACAAACAAACTATTTATTTTATTACTATACTTGCAGTGTTCTTAAAAGTCAAAAGTTCTTTTTGACTAAAAACTTTAAACTAAAATCTTTTAAAAAAGATACTTATTTATATCCCAATTTAAATTTTACATGTACGATATTCTTGCATTAAACGAAAAGAAAGTTGCAGAGCTGAAAGACATAGCTGATGAACTAAAAATCAAAAAAATTGATAAGCTCAAAAAACAAGAGCTCATATACAAAATCCTTGACGAACAGGCAATAAGTCCCAAGACGGAGACTGTTCCAGTTAAAGACAGCGATACAGAGAGAAAGCCTGTGCGTAGAAACAGTGGTCAAGACAACAGAAGAAACAGAACAAGGCCTCAAAACAATACCGACGCATCCACCAAATCGGAAGATAAAACCGAAAAACCGAAGAAGACTAACCGTTCAGAAGAAAAAGAAACGGTTACTAATTCTACAGCATCGGAGAATACTACTTCAAAAGATGGCCCGAAATCAGAAGAAACTTCTAATCATGACAGAAGGCGTCATGATAACAACAGAGGAGACAGGAAAGGAAGAGATCATCAATCTAGGAACTCCAATCAAGATAGAAAAGAGAAAGTTGACCCGGCTGAATTACACGGTTATAATTTTGATGGCATCATTCATAACGAAGGTGTAATTGAAATAATGCCTGATGGATACGGTTTCCTTAGGTCCTCAGACTATCATTATTTGGCATCACCAGATGACGTATATGTCTCACAATCTCAAATTAAACTCTTTGGACTAAAAACGGGTGACACAGTCAATGGTACAATCAGACCACCTAAGGAAGGTGAAAAGTACTTTCCACTATTGGAAGTAACCAGTATTAACGGAAGAGAACCGTCATTCGTAAGAGATCGTGTTCCTTTTAAATATTTAACTCCTTTATTTCCAGACGAAAAAATTAAATTAACTGGCCACAGCAAAGACAATTTGTCGACGAGAGTAATGGATCTATTCTCACCGATTGGAAAAGGTCAAAGAGGGATGATTGTCGCCCAACCAAAAACAGGTAAAACGGTATTATTAAAAGATGTTGCAAATGCAATTGCAGCAAATCATCCCGAAATTTACCTTATTGTTCTTCTAATTGACGAAAGACCTGAAGAGGTTACAGATATGCAACGATCTGTTAATGCAGAAGTTGTTGCTTCTACTTTTGATGAACCGGCTGAAAGACACGTAAAAGTTTCTAACATCGTATTGGAAAAAGCAAAACGAATGGTAGAATGTGGACATGATGTTTGCATTTTGTTAGATTCCATTACAAGATTAGCTCGGGCCTACAATACAGTTGCTCCTGCTTCTGGCCGTGTATTATCTGGTGGTGTTGATGCTAATGCGCTTCAAAAACCAAAGAGATTTTTCGGAGCTGCTCGTAAAATTGAAAATGGTGGATCCTTATCCATTATTGCAACAGCTTTAACGGAAACCGGTTCTAAAATGGACGAAGTAATTTTCGAAGAATTTAAAGGAACAGGTAATATGGAACTCCAGTTAGATCGTAAAATTTCTAATCGAAGAATATATCCAGCCATAGACATTTTAGCTTCTGGAACGAGGAGAGAAGATTTACTAATGGATAAAGAAGCATTGCAGCGCATTTGGATTCTTAGAAAACATTTAGCCGACATGAATCCGGTTGAAGCAATGGAATTCGTCAGAGACCGAATGAACGGTACTCGAAGCAATGAAGAGTTTCTTATTTCTATGAACGGATAACTCCTAATTAATGGATTAAAAGCACCCGCCTTTTGGTTGGTGCTTTTTTATTGAAAATAATCGTTGGATTCTACAAGAAAAATAGCACTCATTTTTGGCCTTTCGTGGATCATTATAAAATTGGTTATTTTTAATTTAGGATATGCTGTCGAGCTATTTACGGTAACGGCAATGGTGAATTTACTTTTTTTGCTTTTAGTCATCTTTTTTACTCTTCATTTTCGTCGACAAAAAGGGTTTAACATCGAAAAAGTAGAATTTCTTTCAGACCTGAAAGAAGCAATGAAAGCTGGCAGTATTTACACCATTATTTTTGCAGGATTTATTTTAGTCTATTTTTCAGCTATCGACCCAAACTTTGCTGTAAATAGAATGGAAATGCAAGGAATAATTGCTCCGGAAAATATAGATTTTGATGCAATTAAAGCACAGAATCCAATAAAATTGAAAGACTTAAGCAAAGAAGACTTCTTACTAAGAGAAGCAGAAACCCGGGCTTTATTCGCATCCCCGCTGCTCGTATCAACCATATTTTTAGCAGGAATGATGCTTATATCACTTTTTTATTCTTTTTTAACTGTCATCTTTTACCGAAAAGTATTGTCAAAATTGAGATAAAGCTCCATTTATTTCATGATTTGTACTACGAAAACTTTTTACTTAAATGTAGAATGAGATTTATTATTGTACTTTAATTGCATTATAAATTAGCCATGCAGAAATCTACGACCAATTACGGTGCTTTAGGCACATTAATTACCATCTTTTTTTTCTGGGGATTCGTTGCCGCAAGTAATGATATTTTGATTCCCGTTTTTAAAAAAGCCCTCGATTTATCTCAATTTGAATCGCAACTTATATCAGTAGCATTTTACGTCGCATACACCGTTGGTTCCATTTTATATTTTGTTATTTCTGCTGTCCTGAAAAAAGACATATTAAATTCTTTAGGATACCGAAACGGATTAGCAATTGGCTTAATCATCTCTGCAATTGGAACACTCTTATTTATACCTGCAGCTAACAATGCCTCTTTTCCAATACTAATCGCAGGATTATTCATTGTCGGTTTGGGATTTTCTCTTCAACAGATTGCTGCGAATCCACTGGCCGTTCAAATGGGTGATCCGACAAAAGGGAACATGCGGCTGAGCCTTGCAGGTGGGGTAAACAATGTAGGAACGACCATTGGTCCTGTCATTGTATCTTTTGCCATTTTTGGAGGTATTTCTAATGGAAATACTACCATTAACTTAGAAGCTGTGCAAACTCCTTATTTGGTGCTTGGTGCAGCTTTTGTCTTGGCTGCTATTTTGTTTAAGTTTTCAAATGTGCCTGATCGAATTGGTAATAATGAAGACAATTCATCAAGTGGCAACATTGTTCAAACGCTTAAATACCCGCAAGTTTTATTGGGCATGATTGCTATTTTCTTATACGTGGGTGTAGAAGTTTCCACCGCAAGTAATCTGCCGGAATTCATGAAACAAAAATTAGGTACCGCAGAGAATGAAGTAGCTCCTTTTGTTTCGCTATTTTGGGCAAGCCTCATGATTGGAAGATGGACTTCAGCAGCAGGTGCCTTCAACCTTAAAAAGACAACAAAAGTTAAACTTGGTGTACTGCTGCCTTTTGTTGCATTTGCCCTCTTCTTGCTCATTAATTTCATTGCTGGATATCCGGTAGATAATTTTTATCCTTACCTATTCATTGTAATCATTTTAGCCACCGCTGATTCAATTAGTGAAGGGAATCCCATTAGACAACTATTGCTTTATTCCTTTTTAGCCATTGCATCTTTAGTCGTTGGTATATTTGCTAGTGGAATGATTAGTGTATTTGCCTTTATAGCAGTGGGTCTTTTTTGTAGCACCCTTTGGCCTTGTATTTTTACATTAGGCATTGTGGGATTAGGAGATAAAACCAATACCGCTTCTAGTTTGTTGATCATGATGATTATGGGAGGTGGTATCGTGTCTGCAATACAAGGTGCTTTAGCAAGTGATGATTATTTGGGTATTCAACACTCTTATTGGGTGGGAGTTGCTTGTTTTGTGTACTTAGGATTCTTCGCATTAGCTTCGAAAAAAATTCTAGCCAAAAGAGGAATTAATTATGAAGAACTAAGTGAGGAGCAGACAGGTTAAAAACCCAAGTTGAATTTCGCCCTCACTGAATCAATTGTATATTTTTTTTGAACTGTTGTAAAATGAGAAACTGCTTAATTTTAATCTTTGTCTTATCATTCTTTGGCTGCGAATCCAATAGAAATGAGGATAACAGTGCCGTTAATCCTATTTTAAAATCTCCTTTTGACTTGGTTAACACTTTTATCGGTACAGGTGGCCATGGTCATACATTTCCGGGTGCAACCGCACCACATGGTATGGTTCAACTGAGTCCAGATACGCGCCTAGAAGGATGGGACGGCTGTGGAGGATATCACTACACCGACTCGATTATCTTCGGATTCAGTCACACCCATCTGAGTGGTACCGGAATCCCGGATTACGGAGACGTCCTACTCACACCCTTTACGGGTGATAAAATTAACCTTGAAGATGCCATTCAGCGGATTACAGCACCAAGTCATTTTGATAAGTCAACAGAAAAAGCGCATCCAGGATACTACAGCGTATTTCTTGAAAATCATGACTTAGCAGTAGAGCTCTCAACCACCGAAAGAACGGGAATGCATCGATATGTAAATTTATCAGAAGACGAACTTCATGTATTAATCGACCTCAGGCATAGAGATAAACTAAGAGGGTACGAAATTGACTTTGTTTCTGATCGTGTTATTCGTGGAAAAAGAATTTCACAGGCATGGGCAAATGAACAACATGTTTATTTCTATATGGAATTCTCAGCACCTTTCCATGTTACACCATTTTCAAATAACGAGTCAGTAGATTCCATCAGAAAGCAGTTTGCTCAGCTATCATTCGGAGCTTTAGACTCCCTTTTAGTGAAAGTGGGAATATCTGCCGTTGATATTGCAGGAGCTCAACAAAATTTAGAGATTGAAAATTCGAATTGGAATTTCGAAAAAATTCGGGAGGAAATGAAAAATAAATGGGAATCTGCTCTTAGTAAAATTGAAATTGAAGGAGGAACAGAGGAACAGCGCACTATCTTCTATAGTGCACTATACCACGCGATGATTGTTCCCAACTTATTTTCTGATCAGGATGGGAGATACCGAGGAGTCGACATGAAGATTCATCAAGATTCTTCGGACCTGACCTATACAATCTTCTCTCTTTGGGACACGTTCCGGTCTGCCCATCCACTCTACACTCTCATTGATCAAACGAGAACTAATTCTTACATCAATACATTTCTAAAACATTATGATCAAGGTGGTAAACTACCGATGTGGGAACTATCGGCTAATTATACCGGTTGCATGATTGGATATCATGCAGTACCCGTAATAGCCGATGCACACATAAAAGGAATTACAGGTTGGGATATAAATAAAGCCTTCGAAGCCATGGTCAGTGCAGCAAATACAGATCATCTTGGCATTACTAATCACATTCAACAAGGTTATATTTCCATGGGAAATGAACCAGAATCAGTGTCTAAGTTATTAGAATATTGCTACGATGATTGGTGCATAGGAAGTATGGCGGAAAGAATTAGTGATCAACGAGCGCATGAATTTTACAACCGTTCTCTTCATTACCAAAACATATTTGACCCAGAAACAGGATTTATGCGAGGTCGAAATAACGGTATGTTTCAGTTTCCTTTTGATCCATCTGAAGTTAATTTTTGTTTCACTGAAGCTAACAGTTGGCAATACAGCATGTTTGTTCCTCAAGACATTTCAGGCATGATTCAACTTTATGGTGGACCAGACACTTTTGAGGCCAAGTTAGATGAATTATTCAGCACAGCATCCAATGTTAGTGGAAGGCACCAAGTAGATATTACGGGATTGATTGGTCAATATGCACATGGAAACGAACCAAGTCACCACATGGCATATTTATACAATTATATTGGAAAACCTTGGAAAACAGCTGAAAAAGTTGAACAGATCATGCGTGAATTATACACGAGTAATCCAGATGGCTATTGCGGCAACGAAGATTGTGGTCAAATGTCTGCATGGTATGTTTTAAGTGCTCTTGGCATTTACGCGGTAACCCCTGGTACTGATTATTATACCATCGGGCATCCAATTTTTGATTCGGCAACCATTCATCTAGAAAATGGCAATGACTTCACCATTTCTGCTGCCCGCGAAAGCAACCGTTCCTTTGGAGTAAAATCGTGCTTTTTAAATGGCATGAAATACAATAAATCATTTATTAATCATTTCGACATCATGAAAGGTGGAGAACTTCATTTTGAACTGACAGATAATAAACAAAAAGAATTCGGAACTCAAGTCGGGAATATTCCCATAACATCGGTTCAAAATAACGCTATTCTGCCGGTCCCGTATTTTGTAGCGGAAAACTACTCATTCGAAGACAGTCTTCTTATTGAAGTAAAATCTCCATTGAACAAAAAGATGAATTTTATAGTTAACATCAATGGCAAAACTCAACAATACGATGGGCCGTTTTGGCTAAAAGAAACTTCTCTCATCGAAGCTACAATTATCAATGAACGAGATCAAGAGAGCCTTCCAGCCATAGGGACTTTCAAGAAAAGAGATAAAAACATGACCATCATTGATTTATCTGCCTATGCCAATCAATATGCAGGTGGTGGAAAACAAGCACTGGTAGACGGCATCGATGGGGGATTTGATTACAGAACTGGATTTTGGCAAGGTGTGCAGGGTACTGATTATTTCATTACTATCGACAGAGGTAGACAAAGACCCATTAATCAAGTTACAATAGGCTGTTTTCAAGACATCAAGTCCTGGATATGGTTTCCAAAAGAAATTGAAATATATACTTCAAATGACAACATAAATTTTACACTTTCCACTACAATCACTAACGATTTCAGCAGAGAGTCATTCGGTAATTTCAAACATGATTTCGAAACATCTTTAAAAGGAAACGCGAGATACATTAAAATTAATGCTGTCTATCCAGGAGATTGCCCTCAATGGCATCTTGGAGCAGGCGGGAAAGCATGGATTTTTATGGATGAGGTTACAATTGATTAGATGACGACTACCACTCTTTCATGTACTTCGCGTCTATCATTTCATTTCCCGACGTTGTAGCATGTGCATAATTGAATCCTGCATATACTGAATAGCCCCCTGATTGCCCGTATTTATCTAATGCCAGAAAGCCAACCTGTAAATTAGTCAGGTCATCGTGTTTCCTAATGATTCTATGAACCGCTTCTTTACAAGCTTCTTCTGGAGTTGCACCACCACGCATAAGTTCAACAACAATAGCACTACCGGCAATACGGATAACTGCCTCGCCAACCCCGGTTGCGCATGCTGCTCCGACTTCTCCATCAACAAACAACCCTGATCCAATGATTGGAGAATCTCCTACTCTGCCGTGTAATTTATATGCCATGCCACTTGTAGTGCACGCACCAGCAAGCTGACCATCCTTGTCTATCCCAAGCATACCAATCGTATCGTGATTTTCACTATTAATTTGCGGGTTGTAATTACTTTGGAGTTTCCACTTCTCCCATGCTAACCTTGATTCTTCCGTCAATAAATTCGATTCTTCAAATCCTTTTTCAATAGCAAATTCCAATG
>Ga0055584_100002359_pt1 | contig 18669 bp, 15 predicted proteins | sample OSDHelmetaG_FD_58716 | JGI IMG/M metagenome (GOLD analysis project Ga0055584, IMG submission 58716) | Pelagic marine sediment microbial communities from the LTER site Helgoland, North Sea, for post-phytoplankton bloom and carbon turnover... | ecosystem: Environmental > Aquatic > Marine >... | reverse complement strand
TAATTTGAATGCAACTAAAGAAATCAATATATTGGGTTGGAGTAAAGGGGGGGAAGTTAATAAAGGAAATCAAACTTTTCCTGCCGAATAGAGGCGAACGATCTACATTTGCCAACCGTTGGATCATCATATCAAAAAAACATGCAGAATGAGGAGATACCTTTTTTGTTTAATCATAGGATTATTTATTGCTGGACAAACGGAAGTAAAAGGACAGTACTATGACCAAACGCTTGGTTTTAGGGGAGGAACTTCCTTTGAGCTGAGTTACAAACGCTTTATTTTTTATACGCCCAATGTACAACAGGCCATTGAAGTTCTTGGAGGAGTTCAATTGGACGAAGGCATCTTTTTCCCTGCTATTTTGTACGATGTGCCACAAAATAATGGTTATGTATTGGAAGCCTTATGGGTCTTGCATGTAGATTTGGGTTTTGATACTAATTTTTCAGGCTTTGCTGGTGCAGGAGGCTACTTAGGGGCTTACACTGAGACAGGAAGAAATCCGTTTTTTGGTGGAGGTTTTACGGCTGTTTTTGGCGTAGAGTATACTTTTTCGCATGCCCCCGTGAGTGTTAGTCTTGATTGGAAACCTATTATAGGTTTTCCTCGATTTAGCTTAGCTAGAGGAGGTTTAACGTTGCGCTATATCTTAGCAACCACTTGGCAATAAAAGTATTTTGAAACTGCTTACTTTGAATTTTTTTAATAACTATCCTATATTACTATACTTCGTGTTTTTTTAATAAAAGCCACCAACTATAGCGATAGACACCTATAGAAAACTATGAAATTATCACCGTTAGAATTAAACGCCAAGACCTTAGAGGCTGAATTTAGTTGGCTGAATGAAGTCATTATGACGCGCATGGATTTTCGCTTTGGGCAAGAAAGCAAATACAAGAGTATTTATGAAGTGCCGATGCCTTCTTTGAAAGATGATCTTTCTTTTTATGCTAGAATTGTTAAATTCTGCGAGTTTGGCTTCAAAGAAAGAATTATTTTAACTTTAAGCCTTGCGCCTCATGTACAACCGCAGGTTTTAGATCGGTTTTTCTTGAAAAACAAAATTTATGACCGTGTTTATACCGAATTTGGAGGACTAAAAGGACGTTACCATAGTGGTTTTTTGCCAACAGGAGAAACGGCGGCTTTTTTGATTGCAGGACAGGATATTGAGGAGCGCATCAAAATTATTGATCTGTTCAAACCCAATCATTTTTTCTTCAAAAATAATATTCTAAAACTAGATTTGAATCAAGGAAGTGAACCTTTGTTTAGTAGTGGTTTGGAATTGAGTGAGGAATATTTGAGCTTTTTTACTTCTGGAAATGCTTATAAGCCAGACTTTAGTACGAATTTCCCTGCCAAGCATTTATCGACCAAATTGGACTGGTCTGATTTGGTTTTAGATCCTTATGTGTTGGGTGAAATTTCTGAAATTCCAGCTTGGTTGGAACATCAAGGGACGATTATGGATGAATGGGGCTTGAGCAAACAGTTGAAACGAGGCTATCGTGCGTTGTTTTACGGCCCTCCAGGAACAGGTAAAACCTTGACGGCTTGTTTGATTGGAAAGCAAATGGGATTGGAAGTTTATCGGGTTGATTTATCTCAAGTGGTTTCTAAATATATTGGAGAAACAGAAAAAAATATGGCCAATATATTTGATCAAGCAGAAAATAAAAACTGGGTTTTGTTTTTTGATGAAGCAGATGCTTTGTTTGGAAAACGGACGGCTACTTCAGATTCTAAAGATCGACATGCCAATCAGGAAGTTGCTTATTTATTGCAACGAGTAGAGGACTTTTCTGGGGTTGTGGTCTTGGCAACCAACCTTAAAGCAAATATGGATATTGCCTTTACTCGTCGTTTTCAGTCGATTGTCTATTTCCCTGCACCAAATGTAGAGCAGCGTCAGCAGCTTTGGGAGAATAGTTTTAAAACGGTTAAAAAAGAGTCTGATGTAGATTTTTCTATTATTGCTAATGAATATAAAATTACAGGAGGTAGTATTATTAATGTACTCCGTTATTGTTCTTTGAGTGCCCTTAGAAGAGGAAATGATGCGGTGGCGATGGAAGATATTCGAGAAGGAATTAAACGAGAATTAAGAAAAGAAGGCAAAACAATTAGTTAGAGATAAAGGTTTTGAATGGAAAGAAGAAAGCATTTTTTTGTTGTTGTATAAATATATTGGCAAGAATAGGATTTTTTTTGGCACAAAAAAAAACTTCTAATCTATTGTCTTAATGTAATTTAGGACGCAGAGATAAGTTCTTAAATTGGATTTTTAGTAGTTTATCATTAGATTATAAGATCCCTTTTTTATGCTACATCAATAAAAGTAGCTTCATTTTTTATTTAAAATTAGAATCAATGTCAAAATTTATATCCCTCCCTAACTTACTAGTAATTTTAGTTTTATTAACTTTTGTCAGTTGTTCAACGACAAAATCGACTGTTTATATAGATGAATTAACACAAAAGCCGAAGAAAGAATCAAATAATAGATTAGAAGAAATTACAAACTTGTGGGTTGGTCATTTTTCGAATAAAGATTTTGTAGAAAAGAGCAATAATGAAATGAATGTAGAACAAGAAATTATTGGTCGAAGAATTTGGGCGGAAAATCGAATTGGGGAATATTGGGTTTATCTAGGTTGGTTTCAGACAAATTACTATGAGTCTGCTTTATCTAGTAATATTTCTCAAATAGTTCGAATTTCACCAGATACTGCTCTTATTGTTTCTTATAGAATAAAGGACGGGATTGACATCGGAAAATACGAATGGATAAAAGATAAACCCTTTCATAATTTAAAACGAAACGATATCGAAATTTGTGGCGAAGGATGTGGTAGCTATATTGTTAAATCAAAAGATGGTGCATACGATGTGATTACTAAAACACCTTGTTACAGCCCAATATCTGATCAATTAAAGTATTATACTTTAGACGCAAAGATGAATAAGGAAGGAATTATTTTTGATACAAAATTTCTGGATGATAAATTCAATACACTGGTACACTATACCGATAATGCGTTCTTGAGGTTTAATAAAAAAGAATTAGAATATAAATACAAAGATATATCTTTGTAGATTATATCTGATGATGTTTTGGAGTACCCGAAGATTTAGCGAACTGAATCGGAACGGATTGAGGAGACTCAGCTCTCTCAACGAATGTAGAGCAGGAGATATAGAAGAACCGAGCAAAAAATATTCTAAACCTAGAATAACAGTTAAAATGACCTTATAGACTTCTTTTCTATAAGGTCGTTTTCTTTTTTTTCTAAAAGGCTTTTTTATTAAGCATAAAAAATAAGCTAAAAAAACCTTGCTTTAATGTGTTAAATGTATCTTAGCATGTGTCTATCAAGGCTATTATTATTATATAATGCTTATTTTTCCTTTTAATAGAGGAATCCTTGATAATTAATTTGACAGATCGTAAAACATATCTATAGATAGTGAATAATATATTCTTACAGTCCAACATTATATTTCAATACCCTACTTGGTTTATCTTTTTATGCCTGCTTACTGGGGCTATTTATGCTTTTTCGCTTTATTATAGAGATAAAAGTTTTGGCGAGCAATCCAGAAAACTAAATCTAGGTCTTGGTGCGTTGCGGTTCTCGACGGTAAGCATTATCTGCTTATTGCTTTTGTCGCCTGTTATCAAACGAACGATTACACAGACACAACAGCCAATTATTGTCTTAGCACAAGACAATTCAGAATCTATTGGTGGGAGTATGTCGGAGGAAAATCGAGCGCAATACGAAAAAGATATGGAAGTACTCAAAGAACAATTGAGTGCTAATTATGACTTGAAAACTTATTCTTTTGGTACTACGGTACGAGAGGGGATTGATTACTCCTTTTCGGACAAGGCAACGGATATTGCTGGGTTTATGCAAGAGATGTATGATTTGTATAGTAATCAAAATATAGGAACGATTATTTGGGCTTCAGATGGCATTTATAACCAAGGAAGTGACCCTATTTATTTGAGTAATAAGCTGAATACGCCTGTGTTTAGTGTTGCTTTGGGGGATACGATTCCGAAAAAAGATTTGGTACTCAAAAAAGTATATAATAATCAAATTACCTATTTAGGAGATCGGTTTACAGTACAAATAGATGTTTCGGCTATCAATTGTGGGGCAGGTGCAACAAAATTGACGATTTCTAAAGGTGGAAAAAAGTTGCAAGAAAAGTTAATTACAATTACTAATAATGACTTTTTTACAACCGAGGAAATTACCTTGGAAGCGACTAGAAGCGGCGTTCAAAAATACACGGTTGCTCTAAGCCCAATCGGAGGCGAGGCGACCCAAGCCAATAATTCTAAAAAATTCTACATCGATGTTTTGGATGCTCGGCAGAAAATTTTGCTATTGGCAGAATCGCCTCATCCAGACATGGCTGCCTTCAAAAGAACGATTAATAATAATAAAAACTACGAAGTTGAAATTAAATATGCCGATGATTTTTCGGAATCGGTTGCTGGCTATGATTTTGTGATTTTGCACCAATTGCCAAGTATTCGAAATAATATTTCAACCGTACTCACAAGTATTCGGACTAAAAAAATTCCACATTTATTTGTTGTTGGAACGTTGACGAACTTACCGAACTTAAATCAAAGTCAAGATTTGATCCAAATTAATGGGCGAGGAAATCAGACCAATGATGCACAAGGGACTTTAGTACCTAGTTTTAATACCTTTACTTTAGACGAGCGAGTCAAAGATTTGATTGCTCAATTGCCGCCAGTAACGACTCCTTTTGCAGAATTTAAGCCGAAGGCAGATGCAACAGCTTTGTTAAATCAAAGAATTGGTTCTATCAATACAGAATATCCTTTGTTGATTTTAGGAGAGGAGCAAGGGCTAAAAAAAGGGATTTTGACAGGGGAAGGGATTTGGAAATGGCGGATTTTTGACTACGTTCAAAACCAATCGCATGATTTATTTGATGAGTTGCTCGGAAAGGTCATTCAATATTTGAGTACCAAAGAAGATAAGCGGCGGTTTAGAGCGTTTGCCAGTAATACGTTGTACAACGAAAATGAAGTGATTACGATTGATGCCGAATTATACAATAGTAATTATGAACGTATCAATACGCCTGAAGCACGCTTGAAGATTACAAATGACAAAGGGGAAAATTTTCCTTTTACTTTTAATAAAACAGAATCTAGTTATGCTTTGAATGCGGGGCGTTTGCCAGAAGGAAGTTATCAATTTGAAGCCAAAACGGTATTTAACGGAGAAGAACTAAAGTCAGGCGGTGCTTTTAGTGTACAATCTATTCAATTGGAAGTCTTTGAAACGACAGCCAATCATCAATTGTTAAATCTAATTAGTAGTAAAAATGGCGGTACAGTTGTTGGCTCTACCGAATTGCTGAAATTGCCAGAATTAATCAAGGCAAAAGGATTTGCAAAACCCGTTTTATACGATACTGTTAAAACCCGTTCCTTGATTCACCTTAAATGGATTTTCTTCCTTTTGTTAGGTTTATTAAGTTTGGAGTGGTTTTTAAGACGATATTTTGGTAGTTATTAAAGGATTATCAAAAAATAAAGCAAAATGACTAATTTAAGGAACGTTCAAGAAATAAAATGAACATCTTGCGTCCTATTTTTGGTCTGAAAATTTCAAAAAACCAGCTTCGCTGCTCCTTCGTGGTCGTGGTCGAACGTGTACCCCGTGCCAAGCCTTTGCGTCTAGCGCAAGCTTGCTCGTTCGTTACACTCATATTACTACTTTTTTAAAAGGTTCATCCTCACAAATATTTAACAATATTTGTTCCCTTTATTTATTTCTCATTCCTAAGATTTTTTTGTTTCCTATTTACTTTTCGTAGGCTCAATAAAAGGATCATACATCATAATAGCATGATTCTCGACCAAGAGTTCTTCCGTTTCTTTTTCGGCACTCTTAACGATTTTTACAATTTGGTTGTGCCTAGAATAGCCACCCCAAATTTGTCGTTTCATGAGGTGATTTTTTTCGACTAAAGTATATGTTTTTTCCAACCGTTCGGAACAGAATAAGGCTCCATTTAAGTGGGTTTCATCTAACCACAAGTTGATTTGGAAATCGGTTTCGGTCGTATTGGTTACTTGCAAATCTATGTAATTATAAGCCAAGGTTGCACCCGCACCAAAAGGCACTTTTCTATTCACATCGGGAAATACATCAAATCCATGTCTATACCTTTCTGTGATGCTTAATGGGCTGTGCGCAAAAATCCAAAACAGTAAATTCCCCAATTGGCATAAACCGCCACCTACTCCAACGGCAATTTTGCCTTGTTTCAAAACCAAGCCGTCTAGATAGCCTTTCCACTTGCTTGGACGACCGACGAGTTTCCAAATAGAAAAGGTTTCATTCGGGCGAATAATGATTTTATCTAAGTGGGCGATGGCTAATTTTAGGTTGGTTCGTTTGTTTTCTTGCAAATACATGTCAACATCTTTGAGCGGTCTTAGCACCATAGATCGATGATTAAAAACAGGGAAGCCTTCAAAGGTATTTGATTTCGTTTTTGCCCATTTTTTATCGCCCCAAAGCCAATCTGCTTTTCGTTTGTAGATATAAAATTCTTTGCCTAATAATTGTCTTAGTCGCCCTCTCTTGATGGGTTTTGTAATTTGGTTTTTCATTTTCTAGGTTTCGGTTGTTTAGTAATCGAAGACTAAGTTACGAAAGAATAATTAGTGTTTTGCAGGGGAAATTGGTTAAAGCTATTTTTATTTGGCTTGCTGTCTAGGAATAGGATGTCAGTAAGATAGAGCTGTTCTAAATTTTAATATTTTACAGGGAACAATTAATAGGGACAAGAATCATTATTATTTGTATATTCAGCGAGGTTTTGGCAGGAATTAAATACTAAGATAGTAGAAGTATTCGTTTTATTAAAAACTGAAATTTAAAAACTTAATATAATATGAAAATAACATGGCGCAGTCCTTCGAACCTAGCTCTTATTAAATATTGGGGCAAATATGGTCGTCAATTACCTAAGAATGCCTCCATTAGTTTTACCCTTCAGAATGCCTATTCCGAAACAACTCTTTCTTATGAAGAAAAAGAAGACGACGGAAAAATAGCAGTCGATTTTTTATTTGAAGGCAAAAAAAATGAAGCTTTTAAAAGCAAAATTGTTCGTTTTTTGGGAAGTATAACAGAATACTTTCCTTTTTTGACGGCTTACAAATTGAAACTAGAGTCACACAACTCTTTTCCCCATTCCGCTGGAATAGCCTCCTCGGCTTCTAGTATGAGCGCCTTGGCACTTTGCTTGTGTAGTATGGAACGGGAAGTAAGTATTACGCTGCCGAACGAAGAACTTTTCTTTCGTAAAGCGTCTGATATTGCTCGTTTGGGCTCTGGTTCTGCGAGCCGTTCGGTTTATGCTTCTTTAGCTTTGTGGGGCGAAACGCCTTTGGTGGAAGGTTCTTCGAATGAATATGCGATTCCTTTTGGAGAGCAGGTACACGAAGTATTTCACAGTTTTCACGATGATATTTTAATGGTTAGTAAGAAAGAAAAGAGCGTTTCTAGTACGGCTGGACATGCCTTAATGGAGGGCAATCCGTTTGCTGAAATTCGTTATCAACAAGCGCATCAAAATTTAGAAAAACTATTACTTGCTTTAAAAGAAGGCGATTTAGAAACTTTTGGTGCGATTACAGAGCAAGAAGCCTTGCAATTACACGCTTTGATGATGACTTCTGAACCTTCTTATATTTTAATGGAAGGCAATTCTATTGAATTAATCAAACGGGTGCAAGCTTGGCGAAAAGCGACAGGGAATCAACTTTATTTTAGCTTAGATGCTGGTCCGAATTTGCATTTGTTATACCCTGATGCGATTAAGGATGTTGTCAAAAAATTCATAGAAAGTGATTTACTTGATTGCTGTGAAGAGCGCCAATATTTGCAAGATCAAGTCGGAAAAGGTCCTATACAATCGTAAGGAATTATTAAGGAATTGAAAATAAAAAAAGAAGCCAAATACTTCAAACGTATTTGGCTTCTTTTTACGTTAAGAAGGGTTTTCCAATTGTTCCAAGAGCCAACGTTTTTCAGGAAGGGGATTGGTCGCTGTGATTTCTTCTATTAAGGCATTTTTTTGCTCCTTGGTATAAGCGTAAACAATTTTTTGAGTAAACCGAATGGTGTTTAAAAAGCTTTGTTTGTGTGTGGAGCTTAACGCTGATTTTCTGCGAACGAATTGTGCAAAACTGTGTAAAAAAGATTCTAGTAGGTCGAAATTTTCTTCAAGGGCATAAATCTTAAGTAGCAATAATTTTGCTCCAATCGTCATAAATAAGTCGTCGTATTCCATGGCGCTCAAAAGCTGTATTGCTTTGTCATAATCTTTTGTTGCAAAATAAAAATGTGCTGTATTATAATGAACATAACTCTCTCGATGTTCCAAGTGTAATAAGTCTTTGCCTCTCGGAATTAAGGCTTTCACTTCTTCAAATTTTTCTAAGTGTAAACCAATAGCGACGGTATTTTTATAGGCAATCTGGCTCAGATAACCATTTTCTATAAGGACTTCCTTGTTAATGCCATTCATATACAATTCAAAAGCCTCTTCTAGGTAGTAACGATTTCCTTTATTGAGCCTTTTAATGCAATAATTAATCGCCATTTCATAGAGTTCCCGAAATTCATCCTTTGGCAATATGTCAGGATGTTTTGTAATATAATGCTTTAATTGTTCGTAATTATCGTCTACTTCTGGCTTTGTCAAAGCCATATAACAAGCATGATAAAACTGTATGCTATAAATAGAGGCATAATTTCCAGCTTCTATCGCCAACAAAATCGCTTCTATAAAAGGAATTTCATACTTCGTTTTAAATAGATTTTGGTGCGTGATACTGATGCAAGCATACCGCAAGATACTAAGCACAAAAACAACCGAAGAACTGTTCATGACCTCTTGCAAATGAAAGTTGGTCGAGGTAGGTTGATCGGTATCGGTTTGTAAGCGAAAGGATTCTAATTCTAATTGATATTTTGTCCAATAATAATCTTCATTTTGAATCGCCTCCGTCTTTAAGGTATTCAATAAAGTGTGTTCTTGTTTTGCGGCATCTTTTCTTAAATCTCGTTTCCTAAAACTTCTGAGCAGAAAGATGTCACCATTTTTTTTATCCGAAACATATTCAATATATCTGATAAAATCTTCCAATACATCCGTGGCAAAAGACATGACGTGCCGCAAGCGAGGCATGTTCATTTTTTTATTCGGATACAAATATTGATATACCCGTTCTCGGTCTGTCGTGATTGGACTAATTCCTTTTCTTGAAAAAATAAATTCAAATAAAAGTTGTACATCACTGTGCTTGTTGTGTATAGGGGATTTTGTCCATTTTTTTAATTGCCGAATTTCTGCGTCATCTAATGTTTGGTATAGCCTTATTAATTTACTTTTATGCATGAGAATGATCGTTAGAAAAGGCTATTTAGCTAGTGTTAATTATTTGTAATGCAAAGTAATGTATCGTTTTTTTCTGATAAATAAAAATGGCAGCACCTTAATTTTTATACCTTGAAGATGTAAGAAGTTTATCTTTTTTGTTGAAAAGAAATTACTAGTATCAATGGCTTCTATTTCTGCAAAAGGTAATTCGGTCACTTAAGAATATCTCATTTTTAAAATCATCTTAATTTTCGGAATAATCCGCTTTTTTTTATTAGAATATACGGTGTTGTAAATATATAAATAGTTCATTGTTAGTTATTTATCGACAGCTTGTGCCGCAAATTAATACGGCTGATTATCAACGGATTAGATTTTTGGATTGTATTATTATTAATAATAAAAACAAAATTAATAGAGCATAATATCTGATAAAATGAATTTTAAAAAGGCAATAAATACTAGTTAAAGAAGACTAAATGGCATTTTAATTATAATTAGATAGATTATTTTTTCTGATAAATGGCTTTTTTTGTATTAGATTATAGATCTATTATGTTATAAATTTGTAAAACCCCTAAGGACTATTCGTAATACCATATTAAAGCACCTCATTATGAAACTAACTATACTTACTTTCGTTTTTATTGTCCTCTGTCAGGTAGCTATTGCTCAGGTACCAATTATGAGCACTAGTGCAGTGAGTTACAACAACTGTCCCTTGATGGAGGTGAGTATTAGTTCCAATAATCATAATGGTATTCTTGAAGTATCTTATTGCAATCATGGGAATGTAACGGCTGTTGGGGCTTATGTAGAGATTGAAGTCACGAATGATTTGGTCATTACACAAACAACCATTCCTGTTTCATCGGTAGTAGGTGAAAAATATACGTTTCATTTGGGAGATGTGAACAGTTCGGATTGTGCGGCATTTTATATTGAAATCCCTAATGTTGAGCATAAAATACATTGTACTAATGTTCAAATTTTCCCAGACGATCCTTGTCAAGAAATGATTGATCGATATATACTTAATCACACAGGAAATGACGACGACACCGATTCTGATGATATTAATACTGCTTCAGTTACGTTTTCGGCACAGATGCACCATGACGTTTTAGGTACTCCATTATTAGGGCAAGGAGGAGTAAATTCTGTGTTTGAAGATCATGTGTTTTTAAATAATATACCGACTTGGGATAGCTTATTATTGGTTTTAACAAATTCGGAAATATTGCCTAATATAGCCATTGTAAATACATCTAGTACAGCAGTGACAACGAATACTCTAAATGATATAACAAAACTAGCGTCGGCTGAATTGTGCTCTAGTAAAGACGTAGCTGCTGTTGTGTACGGAAATAGACTTAGTCAAGTAACCGCTATTGAAGTAGGTGATCGGACGGTATTGGGAACAAGGGGAGATAAACAGGAAGGAGCTTCGACGGTTATTACAGCGGCAAGGAATAGCGGTGGATATGAAAATAAAGCAGTAATGGTTCGTTTGTATCCGAACCCTTTCAGTACAAGTGCTACCATTACTATAGAGGGCGCTAATTATCAACAAACAACAGTAGAAATTCTGGACCTTGCTGGTAAATCCATCCAATTCTTAGAAGTGAACGAACAACAACATATTATGATAGATAGGGGAAACCTTCGTACAGGGGTTTATTTTTATCGCCTGATCGGAGATAATATTGCTGTCCATACAGGAAAATTTATAGTGCGATAATCAAAAAAATTGCTTTAGATATTAAAATCTAAATTTTTATTGCTTGGGATCAGCAGGATAGATGGTTAAGATAATATACATTCAAATGCATATTTGTGGGGACGATTAGCATAGGAATAAAACTTAACCATCTTCCTAAAGATCTCTAATGTCTAGTCAACATAGGCAATACCTCCTTGCGGAGCCTCTGAATTAACAGTACAGAGTCATTTTAAGTCTTTATTTAATTTTTTTAGTTAAGTCAACTAATATTGTTTTAAGTCTCTGAATTACAGTACAAATTTTGCTAATATAAAACATTATGATCAAATTTAATCTATTCTTTGCTTGTGCATTGATACTTGCAAACCTATGTACAATAGGAGCCAATGCTCAAACTAAAATTTGGGGCGCAGGTGCCTCAACGGGTTCTGGAGAAGGAGAGTTTCAGACCGCATTTATACAAACAGGCGTTACTGGATCGTATTCTGCAACGAAGTGGACCGCATTGTCTGTGAATGAAAATGGAGGACTAGTAAGTCCTGGAAATGCTCATTGGGTAAGAAACTTGACGGGTTTTTCGGCAGGTGCTTATGCAGGAACGACGCCAATGCCATCTCCTTCTCAACTAAATGGTGTTGCCATTTTTGATTCTGACTTCTTGGATAATGGTGGAGTTGAAGGTGCTACAGGAACAGGTACTTCCCCTTCAGGTCATAGAGGAGAACTTATTTCCCCTCGTATTGACTTGACAGGCTATATGAATACTCCTTTAGTCGTTCAATTCTTTTCGGAATACAGAGACTTTCAAATAAACGAATTGAGTGTTTCAATGTCTACCGATGATGGTTTGACTTGGAATACTCCTTTTGATTATAGAGCTTTACAGGTCTCGACGACATCCAGTATGGTGCGTGTTATGATGCCGAATATTACCGATGGAGTAATTAATTTAAGTGAATGCCGAGTACGTTTTGTCTTTGACAATGAGTACTATTATGCGATGCTTGATGATGTAACGATTGAAGTTGCTCCTGCGTATGATCTTGCGATGGGAAACCCTGATCCAAATGCTAATCTATTGGTCGAACAAGGGGATTTTGTCAAAATGGGCGGAAATAGATACCAAGCATTATCAAATATAGACCCAACCAATCTAAAAGAATGGTTCTGGGGTGGAAAAGTAGTGAATTATGGAGCGAACACTATTCTTCCACAAAACAATGCAAAAATGTATGTGTCAATTGATTTTTTCGATGACCTTACAAATGCTTTAACTGCGAATGTTTATCAAGACAGCATGAATCTTGGAACTTTGGCTGGTGGTATTACTAACGATTCTACATATATAGACTATGTTGACAATCTTGATTTTATTACGAACAATGGAAGAGGAACTTATCAAGTTAGATACTGGGTGTCTCACGACAGCATAGATGCAGTTGCAACGAATGATACGGTTGCTCATACCTTCACGATCACAGGTTCTGCGACAAATTATATATCTAAAGCAAGAAGAGCAAATTCAGATGGACGTGTTTTTGCTTCTCGGGGTGTTTTTCCAGGAGGAGGAGCGATTAGTGCTTTTGAGTTCGGATCTGTTTATTACTTTCCTAAAGGTTTAACCAATGGTTTAGGAATTGATTCGATTGAATTTCGATACCAAGTTCCAAATGGCTATACTGGACCTGCTTCGCAAACCTTATTTGTTAAAGTCTATCGATTAATTGATGGTTCTGGTGCAACGACTTCTAATGGACTTTTAGATGGGGATGAGCTGCAAGAAGTTGGTTTAGGAGTGGCTAATTTAACAGGTTTAGGAACGACAACAGTTGCTGGTGGTTTGGGTTTAGGAGTCGTATCTGGCTTGATTGATCCTATCGGAAGCCCTATGGGAGGCTTGGACGATCATGGCTTGTATTATATTTCTGTTCTTCAAAATCCATCTTTGACTGGTGGAGGAGCAACGTTTACTTCTTCTACAGGTCTTTGGTTGGGTGCTGATGAGTACAATTATTATATGAATGCTGCAATGACACTAACGGATACGATCATCAATCCTTCTCCTTCTGCGACAACAGATGCTGCTGGAGTAACCACTTGGTTTTGGACTGGTTTTGGAGCAGATGTAGTGCCTTCAATTGGTCTTCACATGGCTCCATTTCCTTTGTCAACGAGCAATCCTATGATTGAAACGGGCGAAGATATTGGTCTGTCTGTCTTTCCAAATCCTGTCACGACAAATTTAAACTTTAAAGTAGCGTTTGAAGAAGCAAGAGATGTACGTTATATTTTGACCGATGTTTCTGGACGAGTATTGTTGTTATTTAATAGCGATCATGTTACAGAGGAAACAAAGAGCATCAACATAGAAGCATTTCCTACAGGGGTTTATTTCTTGACCGCTGAAACGGAAAATGGAAGTAGAACAGAGCGGATTATTAAAAAATAAGTAAAAGAGTGTAGGCTGTGGCAAAAATAAGTCAAAGAACCATTTTATTTTTTGAACGTTTATTTAAGAAATCAATAAAAGATTCTATAGATTTTGTCAAAAAAGTCGGAAGTCTTTGATAAAAATATTTTAAGAGGTAGAGTATCGGAAAAAGATGAAGAAAATCTTATAAGTTACTTTTTACACATTCCTTAGCCCTTAATACGTTCACGTATTAGGGGCTTTTTTTTGTTTCAAAAGCAAAGACTCAACGGACTATTTTATTTCAAAATAGAACGATTTTTTTAGTTGCTACGAGTTGTCAAAGAGCCCTTCTAGTATTGCTACTCTACAGGATGTTTCTTATAACAATTAAAATTGGGCTAGCTTTTGACTATTTTTAGATCGCTTCGCTTTTAGGTTCTAGCTATTAGACTCCAACTCGAAGAATCAGCGTAGCATCCTGTAGAGTAGCCCAAAATAAAAAGGAAGCTGCCACAATAGCTTTCCTTAAAAACTTGTATTTAGGGTGGATTCAAAATCAACTAGGGCAGTTGTTAAGACAAAATAAGTAGTCTTTACTTGCTTTTGTTCTCGTTTTTTTGTTTTTTACGCTTAAAATTCAAGTGTTTTTTATAAAAAAGGTAACAGTATGTTTTTCAGAAACATAGAAAGGTACCCTAATTTTAAAAAAATATATATAATGAACATTATCAGCCTGTACTAAAAGATGAACTTTTAGTCTGCTTTAAAACAACTTTTATGAAACATAATATTTTAACTTTATTCAGTTTATCCATTGTATTAATGGTCATTTCTTGCTCCTCATCATCCACGGAATCAGCTGCGACTGTTACTGATAAGGTGACTGCAATGGATCTTCAAACAAGTCATACTAGAAGTGCTCCAGAAATGAATGAAGAAGGTGAATTTAACCTTTTGTTAGCTCGTAAATGGCAAAATGAAAGTAGTGCTATTTTTCTTGATTTAAAAATTGATGGCTCTTTTGAAGGAACCTTTGATAGTGAGAATACGATTATAGGATTTTGGTCTGTTTCTGAGGATCAAAAAACACTTTCTCTAAAAGAAGAGCATGCGTCTGATGGCAAAGGAGTTACTCTAAATATAGAGTACACGATATTGGATATGTCTTCGAATAATATGAAAGTTTCAGATGTAGATGGAAACGAATTTGAATTTGTAGGTAGCTAGAGATTCATATCTACTGAACTGAAAGAAGTAATTTGTCGTTATTCGACGATTTTAAAAATCGACAGGGAAAAATTCTTGTCGATTTTTTTTGCCTAAGAATCAATTAGTGACCTATTTTAGTAATTTAGATCTATATTGCTGATAATTAAACGAATACAATTCCTTTACGAAGTAATGTAACAAGAGAAGGATTCAGAAAAATTAAACGGATACTAAGATGCGAAAACTGTTAACAACATTAGTGAAGCCAGTACTAAACCTTGCTGATTTGTTCTATCCAAGGTTATGTCTTGCTTGCCAAGAGAAACTTGTTTCTGCCGAAACCTCTATTTGTATTCGTTGTGATTATAAATTAACCCCAACGAATTATCACAACATTAACCCAAATCCTGTCTTAGAACGGTTTTGGGGAAGGGTAGAATTAGAACATGCTACCTCTGCCTATTTTTTTAATAAAGGAGGATTGTTACAGCATTTGATTCATCAACTTAAATATGAAAACAAACCACAAATTGGGCTTGAATTGGGCAAAATGTATGGAGCTTTATTAAAAGATACAAAGCCTTATGATACGGTGGATTATATTATTCCAGTGCCGCTACATCCTAAGAAAAAGCACCTGCGAGGCTATAATCAAGCGGCTATGCTTGCAAAAGGCTTGGCATCGTCGATGGAAAAACAATGGTCTTCTGATTATTTAATTCGAACAGACAACACCGAAACTCAAACCAAAAAAGCTAGACTAGATCGTTTCTCAAATGTTGAAAATGCTTTTGGAATCGGCAAGAGGACCGACCTAGAAGGCAAACATTTGTTGTTAGTAGACGATGTGATTACGACAGGCGCAACATTAGAAGCCTGTGCTAAGACTCTTTTAGAGGTTAAGAATGTGAAAGTTAGTCTTGTAGCGATTGCTCTAGCGAACTAATTCAAGGAGTAAATCGCTGTATGAAACCGCCAATAAGTCGGCTTCTTTTATCAATAAGATAGCCATATAGTCATAACATTGTTTTTGCAAAGTGGCTAAATCCATCGTTCCATCATTATCAATGGCTTCTATTTCTACAAAAGTTCCAAGTCTTTCTACTCGATCTAAATGAAACTTAACATTACCAATAAAAAAGATTTGACGTTTTTTATCCACCACTACTTTTACTCCCAAAGCTGCGGTTAGAGTAGCTTTTAAATCCGCACTTTTATTGGGTTGATAATAGGTGACAGAAGATAGTTTAGGCTTGGCTTGATTGCCTCTGTCATAATGGATGAGGGCATTTTCGATGTTTCCTTCTCGAAGTTTTAAACGTCCATTGGGCACCTTGAAATACGTGTCAATTTGATGGTCAAGACCTCTGTAATCGGCTTGATGTTCCAGTAGGATTTTTTCCAAGACAGTGATATCGGCACATTTTGCTTTAATTTCTACATTCTTCCAGCTCATAAAATAAGACTATTTATTGTTTTTGTTTTTTTATGCTTCTTTTTTATCAATTATTCCAGCCATCTCCTTCTTCTGAAGTACGTTCATTGTACTCAATTCTCGTTTTTGCCTTCTGTTTTTCTCGTTGAAAAACCAATTGAGCCAAGGTTTTGTGTGGCAGCTCAATCGCTGTAGGCTGAAGTGCTTGATGGACTTTTTGTTCATTAATATCCAAGCGATACAAGACATAAAATAGTTGTTTCATATCGGTATCCAAAAGATGTTGAACAAACTGTTCTAAAATAATAAGCAGATCTTGCTCGGTCACATTTTCTGGAATATTTTCTACTTCAAAATCTTTTTGAACAAAAGCTGAAGTTTGTTGCAAAATTAACGCCTTTTTTTCCATTATAATTATGCTTTTTGATGAAATGGCATCGAGACAATAAAGGTAGAGCCTTTTCCAAGTTCCGATTTCAAATCAATAGTCCCTCCATGTGCGGTCACAATAGCTTGAACATAGCTTAATCCTAGCCCAAAGCCTTTGATGTCATGCAAATTACCAGTAGGAACACGGTAAAATTTATCAAAAATATACTTCCTTGCTTCTTTACTAATTCCCAAACCATTGTCCTCTATTTCAAACTGAAAGCCATTGCCTGCATTTCGAGTCCGAATCGTAATGATTGGATTTTCAGGAGAATACTTGTTGGCATTGTCCAGTAAGTTGTGAATAATATTGGTGAAATGCGTTTCGTCTGCCTGTATAATAGAACTACTGGCTTCCAAATCCAAGATCACTTGTCCGCCTTTCTGTTCGACCTGCAACGCAATTTTTTCAGCCGCATTCAAGATGACATCCTCGGCATAGACCTCGACCAAATTGAGCTTAAATTCTCGTTTGTCAATCCTGGCCATTTGCAAAACCTTACCGACTTGGCTGTTCATTCGTTTATTTTCTTCTTCTATAATCGTAACAAAACGCAAGGCTTTTTCTGGCCGCCCTTTATCAATCCATCTTTTGATGGTATCGGTCGCAATCGAAATCGTCGCAATTGGTGTTTTGAACTCGTGGGTCATATTATTCAAGAAATCATTTTTCATTTCTGATAATTTCTTTTGCTCCACAATGACCTTAATTGTATAATAAAAACAGAAGATAACAATTCCTGTAAAAATAAACGTACTCAGTAAATGCAACCATAAACCACTCCACAAAAAGCTTCTTTTGGCTGGAAAGTCCACATAAAGTCGAGCAATTTGTTCATCAGAATTAGGAAACAAACTAATCGTATATCTAAAATTGGATCGTTGGGTATAACGCTTGCCACATTCTATGGCAACAGGATTTAATAACACAAAAGCATCTTCTTTGTTTGAATAAACACCATAAGAACAAGGCGTTGTAATCCCTTTTTCTATCAACTCTACTTGCAGCAGCGTGTCCAAAGACTTCATGCTAATTCTTTGTTGCACAGGAATATCTCTAACAATACCATGATGGACAAAGAACCGCTCAAAGTGCATTCTATAGGCTTCTTTATTGCCTTTTGTCCAAGTTCGGGTGGTTTCTGTTGTTTTAAAATTATCAATTAAATGCTCTACATCTTGCTTGGGAAGCGTATCGACAGAAGAATATTGTTGTGTCGAATCTGATTCATAATAGTTTGAAATTTCGTTGACTTCTAAGATCGTTGCAATTTCTCTTGAATTATTAGAAGAGACACTAGTTAAGCGGGGCAAATCATATAAAGCGGCTGTGTTGGCCAGTTCTTTTTGTTCCATTTTAGAAACAATGTGATCCAAGGCATTGTGTACGTTTTGGTCAAAAAGTTCGCTATTCAACTGGAAAGCAGAAATAATAGAATAGACCTGCATTCCAAAAATGCCAATTAAAGCACTGGTGACCATTAATACGATTTGCCAAATTGCCTTTTGTGTCATAGGTTTTATTGCTTCCTTTTATTAGTTTTTTTTTGATAAATAGACTTCCTAGAGAAATTTAATATGGAATGGTCATCTTATTTTTTACTGTTCCTATGAAGACAAATTAAACGCCATCTCCTCGTAATCTTCGGAATCGTTTTCTAGCTTCTACTGTAAACAAAGAACCTGTATGTTCAAACAATATTTTCTCATACAATTCCATTGCTTTTTTACCATCATCCAATCGAAGTTCATAAATTTCAGCCATTCTAAAAATCGCATTATCAACCAAAATTCCATCTTCATACTCCTTCGGAATCTGTTCCAAATAATTGAGGGCAGTTGCATAATCTCGATATTTAACTGCAATTTCTGCTTTAGCATATAAGACATCATCACCCAAACCATGTTCGGGATATTGCGCCATAATACTGTCCATGACAACTATAGAAGCCTCAAATTTGTTCTGAAAACGCAACAACTCCGACTTGGCAAACA
>Ga0055584_100002357_pt1 | contig 18678 bp, 18 predicted proteins | sample OSDHelmetaG_FD_58716 | JGI IMG/M metagenome (GOLD analysis project Ga0055584, IMG submission 58716) | Pelagic marine sediment microbial communities from the LTER site Helgoland, North Sea, for post-phytoplankton bloom and carbon turnover... | ecosystem: Environmental > Aquatic > Marine >... | reverse complement strand
CCCCATCCCGACAAAATCCAGCATTTCGTGCGCCCGCTGACGGGCCGCCTGAAATGGCAGGCCACACAACTGAGCCGCGTAAGTCACGTATTCGCAGCCAACCATCCCCGGTATGTGACAGTCCTGCTCCGGAGTGTAGCCGACGAGCTTGCGAATCTCACGGCCTTCCCGGCCAACCTCACGCCCCAAGATCTTTGCGCCGCCACTGGTGATCGGCTGCAGTTGCAACAGGCATTTGATAAACGTGCTCTTGCCCGCGCCATTCGGCCCCAACAACCCGATTGCCCCCGGCTGCACGTCCAGCGTCACATCGTTCAAAGCCAGTTGACTGCCGAAACGTTTGAACAAACGCGATGCTTCAATAATGAATTGCCCGTTGGAGTCCGTCACTTGATTCGCTGCGACAGTAACCACACGCGAACTCACCGCAAGGTTTCAGAGAAAGAAGTGTGTTCTCTATTGTCCAAGCTTCAAACTCAAAGACCCGCGGAACCCGTCCGGGCGTTTGGAGTGCTTCCGTGCTGAAGATTGGAGCTTGTGGCTTGTAAGATTCGTCTATCCCCGCACCCTAAAAGCACCCGTTGACACATCCATGTATCATGAAAGACTCAGACGTTCACCCGCAGCAACTCCGACACACCCTCATCCCAGGAAAAAGTCCATCCTCCTCGCCATTACCCTCACCTTAACCCTTCAACTCGATGCCTGGTCACAAGCTGGTGCCGGCAACATCGTGAAGGCACGCGCCCGGGAAACCGCCGGCCGCCCGGCCCCTCCCAAGACCGGACAAATCACCGGTCAACCCGCAGCGTCGCGCCCGGCCGCCACTTCCGCTCGTCGCTACAGCACGCGAACCAAGACTCCGCTCAAGGCGATCGAATCCGCCATGTCACTCATTCGCATCAAGCGTTCTCTGACCGATGAACACCGCGCGAAGCTGACCACCGCCCTCAATGCCGCGACCGGCGACAACAAACCCAAGCCGGACGCAGTGGCAGGAGTCGGCAACGCGGTCGCCAATGCCGTCAACAAACACAAACCGAGCACCAAGGATCGCAAGACTTTGGCGGCCGCCCTCAATCAGGCGATGAACGCCGGTGCCTTCGACGAAAAACAATCGCAAGCGGTGATCGCTCAAGTTAAGTATTCCTTCAGTGGCACCGACGCATCCGAGCAGGAACTCAAGACGATCGCGTCCGGCCTTACCCAAGTCATGTCACAACAGCGCCGAACGACCTCCAAGTAGCATTTTTTCATTCATGACTCACCCGACCTTCAGACACATCGTCATCGCAGTCGCGGTGGCGATGTTTTCATTCGGCAACGCCCACGCCGGTTCAAACCGCCCCAACATCCTCTTCATTCTCGCTGATGACATGGGCTACGGGGACATGGGTTTCATGGGGAGCAAGCATCTGCGAACGCCCCATCTCGATGACTTGGCCCGTTCCGGGGTTTTTTGCAGCCAAGGTTACGTGGCCAGTCCGGTTTGTTCTCCGTCACGCGCCGGTCTCATCACCGGTCGTGATCCGCGTCGCTTTGGTTACGAGGAAAACCTGAACAAGGGTGCCTCCGCCTATCAGACACGACCGGAGCTCCTCGGTCTGGCGCCCGGTGAACACACGCTCGGTGACCACATGCGTGCAGCCGGCTACACGACCGGTCTCATCGGCAAGTGGCATCTCGGCACCGGGCCGGAGTTTCATCCGAATCGTCGCGGCTTCGATTACTTCTGCGGAATGCTGACCGGCGGGCACAGTTACTTTCCCAAGCCCGACAAGAACGGACTGGAGCGTAACGGCGAACCACTGACCGAGTTCTCCAGCCCTTACCTCACGGACTTCTTCACGGATGAAGCACTCGGTTGGCTGAACAAACAGACTTGGAACGATGACAAATCCTGGTTCCTTTTCCTGAGCTACAACGCCCCGCATGGCCCCATGCATGCCACCGAAGAAGACCTCGCCCGGTTTCCCGAAATCACAGACAAGAAACGCCGCACCTACGCAGCGATGATGTGGGCATTGGATCGCGGCATCGGAAGGATTCAGGATTGGCTCAAGCAGAACAATCTCAGCAAAAACACCCTTATCGTGTTTTTTTCCGACAATGGCGGAGCGACCTCGAACGCCAGCTGGAACGGACCGTTGTCCGGCAGCAAGGGGAATCTCCGGGAAGGCGGCGTTCGCGTGCCGATGTTCTGGAGCTGGCCGGGAACGATTCCTGCGAAAACGCAATACGACGCCCCCGCCTCAAGTCTCGATCTGCTGCCCACTTTCATGGCCGCAGCCGAGGCCAACCCATTGCCCCTCCGCAAGCCGCTCGCGCACGAAGACCGCCGCAATTTCGCCCGTGGCGTCAAGAAGTATGGCGCATACGACGGGATCGATCTGTTGCCCATGCTGAAAGGCGAAACGCCGGCCAAAGAGCGAACCCTCTTCTGGCGCCTGCAAGGACAGACGGCAATTCGCAATGGCACCGACAAATTGATTCGCCTTTCTCATCGACCGCCTCAGTTGTTCCGTCCAGCAACCGACGTCGGTGAAGCGCACGACCTGTCCGCGAAGGAGTCCGGCCGTTTCGAATCACTCTTCCGGGAACTCGCCGAATGGGAAGCCTCACTGCCCACCGTTCCACTCTGGGGCTCATCCCCATTCTGGACCGGCGAAGGCGCCCGCAACTACGACGAATGGGTTCCCAAGCCCGAGCCTCGATAGCCGATGATCAGCGATTGAATCGAATTGGACCGACACAATGTTAGTTTTGCCTCCAACGGGTGAATCGAACGAAGCCAGCACCAAGCCGCGCGCTGCACGTTATTTCCTGATCCCGATTGCGTTGATTCCAGCATCTTTCGTCAGTGCCGTTTTCGGTTCGGTATTTGCCCGCGCCATCGGGATCGGATGGGACGAACCGTTCGTCGGGTTCAACACGGCCGCGTCATGGTTAATCGTCGGCTTCGTCATTGCTCCAGCCCATCGACTGATCCTCGCGTCAGTTGTCTTTGTCGTTGGGGCAATATGCGCACACTTCGTGATTTGGCCGTACTTTCCAGAAAGACATCCAATGGCCCATACCCACACCTATTTGCCGATGATTGCAACTCTCGCAGGTGGACTGGTCGCGCTAGGCCGTATTGGCAGTTGCGAAATATGTCGGAGGTGGCGACCGACTCAAGTGAGATGCTGTTCGCAGTGCGCTTACGGATCAAATTGAAGATAGTTCAGCGCAACGATGCATACGTCGCTCCGCGACTTGGCCAGCTTTCATCGCTGGCGACGGTTTGCCCGACGAACGGGAGCAAGGTCCCATCCGCTACCAGCCACTATTCGCTTGTATCGCGCTTTCCAACCAACGACGGTCCGGAAATGAATTTTGTCTCCACTCTCTGCGCTCTTTTCCTCCTCGTCGCGTCTGCGTCGGCACAGGAAGGGCCCAAGCAACAGGTGCCTCCGCTCATCGCGAAGGTGTCTGAGAGGTCCGACTTCTTCGGCGAATGGCTGCGACAGGATGGCACCTACAAGTTGACCATCGAGAAGGGCAAGAACGGCAGAGTCATCGCCAAGTATTTCAATCCCGATTCGATCAATGTGGAATCCGCGATCTTCCGCGACTCCGAGAACGGCCTGTTCCTGGAAATCGTCTTGCGCGACGAAGGCTACCCCGGATCCAACTATCATCTGTTCTACAATTCCTCTTACCGCATTCTGGCGGGCCGCTATCTCATGGCCCAATCAGGGCAGCAACATGAAGTCTATTTCACGCCGGTTAAGAAGCCGTGAATGAAGAGATTTAATTTGTCCTTTCACGGCACAAGCGATAGGAACAAGTTCAACGTCGAGACGAGATCAAGCGCGTCGGCACCGCAATACATACTAAATGGCCGCGATCAGCAAATCAGTTGAAAAGGCCCTCAAGCAGGCCCCGAGAATCCGGGAAGAATTGTCGCAATTGCGCGAAATATTGCTGTCGAATCTTGCCATGACGAGTGAGATTCCGGCACCGACCTTCGGTGAAGAGGATCGGGTTCGCTTTCTGCTCGATCGGTTCCGCGAGTGTGGTTTGGACCATATCTCAAGCGATGAGGCCAACAACGGTTGTGCCGTATTGAGTGGCAGTGAGGGCGAAAAGAACATCCTCGTCGCCGCGCACTTGGACACCGTCTATCCAGCAAGCGTGGACCACACGATCACCGTGGATCAGGAAGCCGTTCACGGTGCCGGTGTCGCCGACAACAGCCTCGGCGTCGCGGTTTTGGCTTCCCTGCCAACTTTGTTTGAGAAGCTCGACATCCAGCTGAAGTCGAATCTCATCATCGTGGGTGCCTCCCGTGGACTCGGCCGCGGAAACATCGAGGGCATGACCTTCTTCCTCGAAAATTTCGACAAGCCGATTGCCGCGGGCGTGTGTGTCGAAGGTATTGAGTTGGGGCGATTGAGTTTTGCCTCCGTCGGAATGTTGCGTGCCGAGATCACCTGCACGATCGATGACGACGACGATCTACAGGAAATCGGAGCCAGCGGCGCTGTCGGTATCCTGAGCGACATCATCCACCGGATAGAGCGCATCCCCCTCCCCCAAAAACCGCGCACGAAGATCATTCTCGGCTCATGTTCGGCCGGCAAAGGTTTCAACACAGTTCCCCGAACTGCGTCTCTGCGACTGGAGGTTCGTAGCGAAGAAACCGGCATGGTCAGCAATATCGAAAATGATCTCGCCGAAATCATTGAAGAGATGGAATCACTTTCCGGTGCCAAGGTGACGATGGAATCGATCGCCCGTCGCCGCCCCGGCGGCATCGAGTTTGGCCACCCGCTCACCGTCGGTATCCGACGCATCATGGACACCCTTGATATCGAACCGGAGATCGAACCGAGTGTCAGCGAACTGTCGATGCTGATTGAAAAGAACGTCCCCGGCGTCACGTTGGGCATCACGCATGAAGCGGATTCTGCCGATGATGCCACCGAATCCATTCTCATTGAACCCATGGCCGCCGGCCTTGCGCAACTGATTGCGCTGCTACAGGCCATTGATGGAGGACTGCTTGATGGCAAACGAAAATAAGACCTGGCTCGAGCGCAACACGTTCCATCACTCGCAGTTCTGGGATCTCCTAAAGCTGATCAAGGAGAAGGAGAAGAAGAATCTCCGTATCTCCCTTTGCATCCCCACGCTCAATGAGGAGAAAACCATCGGCAAGGAGATCGTCATCTTCAAATCCGAGCTGATGAACCGCTATCCGTTGATCGACGAGTTTGCGGTGATCGATTCCGGCTCCAAGGATAAGACCCGCGAGATCGCCGCCGAATTTGGCGCGGACGTCTATCTCGCCGAAGACATTCTGCCCGAAGTCGGCGACAAGAAGGGCAAGGGCGAGAATCTTTGGAAGGCCATCTACCAACTCAAAGGCGATATCATCGTCTACGTGGATGCCGACATCAAAAACATCCACCCGCGCTTCGTCTACGGCCTGCTCGGACCGCTCATCTACAACGATGAAACGCAGTACGTGAAGGCCTTCTACGATCGGCCGCTGGCGTTCTCCCAAGGTGTTCGGCCATCGGGCGGTGGTCGCGTTACCGAGATTCTTGTGCGGCCATTGTTCTCCATGTTCTTCCCGGAACTCTCCGCGATCATCCAGCCATTGTCCGGCGAATACGCGGTCCGGCGCAACGTGCTGGAGAAGATCGCCTTTCCGATTGGCTACGGTGTCGAGACCTCTCACATCCTCGATGTTTATCGCCAATTTGGCATGGAAGCCTTCGCGCAATGTGACCTGGATCGACGCATCCATCGCAATCAGACCACCATTTCCCTCGGTAAGATGTCTTTCGGCATCCTGCAGAGTTTCATGAACCGGATGGAGTCCTTCGGCCTCATCAAGGACCTCCCGGAGATCAATCGGATCTATCGCCACTTCCTGGCGCAGGATGATCAATACGAGCTCAACGAGATTGAGATCAAGGAGGAGGAACGCCATGCCATGATCTCGCTGGAGCCGTATCGGGAACGCTTCGGCATCAAGGAGTGAACCTGTGCGAGTTGCCGTCCTCCATTTCCATCTGCGACGTGGGGGCGTCACCCGGGTCATCGAAACCGCTTGGCGTTCACTGCTGGAACGCGACGTTGAACTGCTTGTCCTTACCGGCGAAGAACCTGCCGAATCCACCTTGCCGCCGGACATCGTCAAGGTAATTCCCGGCCTGGGTTACAGCGATGAATTCGACATCGACAAAGCGCGCTCACTAAAAATCAAATTGGAAGCTGCCGCGCGGGAAAAATGGAACGCCCTGCCCGATCTCTGGCAAATCCACAACCACAGCTTGGCCAAGAATCTGAAAGTCCCGTGGGTCGTATCGGAGTGGGCAACCGAGGGGCAACGACTACTGCTCCAACTCCATGACTTTGCCGAAGACGGCCGTCCAGCCAATTACCGGAGGCTGACGCCGGAGCTGCGTGAACGCCTCTATCCCGTAGGTTCGAAGGTGTTGTATGGCCTGCTCAATTCACGTGATCGTCAGCACTTGAACACCGCCGGTGTGCCGGAGGCCCAAACAGTTCCCCTCCCAAATGCGGTCGGCTCGCTCGATCTCAAGGACGACCCCATCGGCTTGGATTCCTTGAGCGCCGACCGGCTCATCCTTTATCCCACCCGCGCCATCCGCCGCAAGAATCTGGGAGAACTCCTGCTTCACTCCGCCGCTGCTGAACGTGGCACGGTCTTCGGCTGCACCCTGGCACCGGAGAATCCGACCGCTGTCCCTGTCTACGATCAGTGGACTCACTTTGCGATGGATCAGGCGCTCCCGGTTGAATTCAATCTCGGCCCCAGAACCGGAGCGTCTTTGGAATCCATGATGCTGGCTGCCGAATCCATTGTTACCACCAGTGTTGCCGAAGGATTCGGGCTGGCGTTCCTGGAACCCTGGCTCGCCCAACGCCCGCTGGTGGGACGCGACCTTCCGGACATCACGGATCATTTCAAGGCCGCGTCGCTGACGCTCAAGCACTTGTATTCCGAGCTGCCGATTCCACTCGGCTGGATTGCCGGTGACCTGCGCCCCAAGCTTCGTGAACGGCTGAAGAACTTTAATGCCGCCTATGAGAAACCATTGGTGGACGATGATTTTGAAAAAGCATTCGCAGATTGGACACGAGGACGCGCGATCGACTTTGGCCGCCTTGATGAGACCTGGCAGGAAAAGGTCATCGCCCGCGTAAAGAGCGATTCCAATGCCGCAGATCTCATACGTTCCATGCAACCCTTGAGAACGCCAGGCGAAGAAGCCCTTTCGCAAAACAACCAGGTTGCCCGGACAAAATACGGAATCGTCGATTACGGAGTCCGCTTGGAGGGCTACTATCAGAAACTCCTGTCTGCTCCAGATGAATCATGCGAGTGGTTGGATTCCGATCGGCTCCTGACCCGTTTTCTTGATCCGCAACGCTTCTGCCTCCTCCGTACATGAATGGATCCGATCCGGAAATCCGCGAACTGTTCCAAACGCTGAGCCGGCCGCTGGATTCGATTGCAACGGACGTTGAACCGGTGCTCGAAGAATTGCCGGGCATCCGCGCCGTTGTGTTCGACGTCTACGGCACCTTGATCTGCTCCGGAGTCGGCGACATCAGCCTGAGCGAAGAGGGCGATCGTGATGGGCTTCTGAGAGACCTTCTGCAAGCCCAGGGCTTTCACCTGAAGCCGAATGAAAATTCCGATCGGGATTTGGCCACCGCCTTCAGCGAGCTGATCAAGTCCGATCATGCCTCATCCAACACTCGCGGCATCGAATTTCCCGAAGTCGATATCGTAGAGATCTGGGGCAAGTTCTTCACTCGGTTCGTCGCAGGGAGCGTAGATCACGAACGACTCCGCGGGTTTGCCTGCGAATACGAATGCCGCGTAAATCCCGTTTGGCCATATCCTGGATTGAAGGAGACTTTGGAGTCCCTCAGATCCCGACGAATCCCATTGGGTATCGTTTCAAACGCCCAATTCTACTCGCCCTTGATGATCGAAGCTTTCCTTGAAGCATCGCTCCCCGAGCTTGGATTCGATGAACGCCTCCTCGTTTGGTCCTTTGAATGCCGGCTCGGAAAACCGTCCGTCGAACTCTACGAAGAACAGGCCCAACGCCTCAATTCGGCTCACGGTATCAAACCCCATGAGTGCCTCTACGTCGGCAACGACATGCTAAAGGACATCTGGGCGGCAAAGCAGGCCGGATTCAGGACAGCCTTATTCGCCGGCGATCAACGTTCCTTGCGTTTGCGGAAAGACGATGACCGATGTTCGAACCTCATCCCCGACCGTACGATCGCCGCGCTTGATCAGCTGTCTGACATCCTTGGATCGTAGAAACTGATCCCTCAGCGCCAGCGGTCAAAAACTCCGGTGGGGAGAGCGTACCCGCGAGCCCATTTCAGCATCCTGAAAGGATGAAAGAATCCATGAGAATTTCGCCCTTCGGGCTCTGATCAGGGCTCGCGAGCACGCTCTCCCCACCGAGGTTGTTGACCGCTGGCGCTGCGGAAGGAAGCTACCCGGAAGCACTCAGCCCGGAGGCCAGTTCAACGGTCGTCCACCGAGCACATGAACATGCAGATGCGGCACCGACTCCCCACCATCGCGACCATTGTTGATCACCACGCGATAGCCATTCTCCGCCAAGCCCTCGGCTTTGGCCACTGACGCAGCAGTCAGCAAAAGGTGCCCAAGCAATGCCTGATCTCCGGCCGCCGCCTCCCCCACTCGGGGAATCGGTTTCTTGGGAATCACCAAAATGTGGGTCGGCGCCTGCGCGTTGATGTCGCGAAAGGCCAAGGACAGATCATCCTCGTGCACGATGTCCGCGGGAATCTCGCGGGCAATGATCTTTTCAAACAAGGTCTGACTCATGACTGAACGAATGACTCAATAGATCACGAGCGCACAGTCACTTTGGGCTGATTGCTGCTCCATGCATTCGCGGAGGAAGTTGATGATCTGGTCGTTCGGTCCATAGCAACGCTTCGACCATCGTTGCGCACCGATCAGGTGTTTCACGCAACGACGCAAGCCACGAAGCCGGATCACCCGTGGCGACCGATTCAGCAACTTGACGAACTCCCGCTTCAGCCGTGCGAAGAAAATCAATTCCGTGGCACTGCCATCCTCTTCGATCAAATCCGACAGATCCGCTTCCAAGATCTTGCCACCCACCAGTGATTTGGCGGCGGACTTCTCCTCCTTGGAAACCTGCACCCCAAGATTGTGCAGCACCTGTTCAAGGGCCTGGGTGAACTCACGGATGGTGACGACCTGTTGATCGCACTCGGACTTGAAATAGTGCAGCACCGCAGTGGCCGCCTGCCGGACCAGGTTCGGATCCAGATCTTGCACGGCTTCGCCAATCAACTCGATGGTCACCTCTTCCGCGTCACACGGAATGAGTTCACCATCAGTCGTCTCAAAAACCAGGGAGTGGGAATGTAGCTGTATCACTTTTGATCTCCAAACGTTTGATGGCTTCCAAGAACTCCTCAACTTCCTCGAACCGACGATAGATGCTCGCGTAGCGGACATACGCAACCTTGTCCAAGTCACGAATCCCGGTCATCACCTTCAGACCGATCTCATCCGTGGGGACTTCCGAATCAAATTCGTTTGCGATGTCGTCGACCACCTTGGAAAGCATCTCATCGACGGCTTGCGTGCTCACCGGGCGTTTCGAAAAGGCCGCACTCACGCCTTCCATCAGTTTCTCCCGGGAAAATTCCTCGCGGCGTCCGTCCCGCTTGACGACCATCAAACGGGCGCGCTCAATTTCCTCATAAGTCGTAAATCGGTGCCGGCAGTCGGTGCATTCTCGACGTCGGCGGATAGTGGTGCCTTCCCGCGATGAGCGCGAATCCACTACCTTATCATCCTGACAGCCGCATTTGGGGCAACGCATATGTATTTCTAATGATAGCCCAACTTATTGAGGTCGATTCCGAGTAAACCACAACAGATTGTGGTCGCAAGGGAATTTAGGCAGAAATTATTAACACTAATAAAGTGCATTCCGACCGATTCCTGCGACGAGTTTTTCTTATGTGTCACATATGGTATTTGCACCTTGTGAGACACTCGGGCTGCGTTCGTGAATTCCTTGTTCCCACCGATTCAGGTCACCACCGATTGAGGGAAGTCCCCATCTGTGGTGCACTGAATCTGTGGGAGTATTCTCCGGCTCAAGTTTTTGAAAACATCCCAGTCAGATCTTCTTAAATGCCGTCAGGAGCGTTCACCCATCAAGCTTTCCAGCTTGGATAGGGTTTGTTTTCACGCGCGAAATTCGCTACTCAATCGCGCCGCGTGACTCCTGAAGCAAACAGACGCATCTTTTCCCTCGCCTTCGTCATTCTCCTCCTGGATCAGTTGACGAAATGGATCGTCGTGCGATCGCTTCGTTACGGCGACGAGTACGTGGTGATCGACGGCTTCTTTCGTTTTGTGCATTGGGGCAACACCGGCGCCGCCTGGAGTCTGTTCCGCGACAACAACCATGCCCTCACGATCGTGGCTTTGGTGGCCGTCGTCGTCCTGTTTCTCCTGCGACGTCATTTCGGTGCCGATCTGAAACTGGGACAGATTGCACTCGGCTGCATGTTTGGTGGCATCATCGGCAACATCATCGACCGTATCCGCTTCGATCACGTAGTGGACTTCATCTACTTCTATGTGAAACGACGCAGCGGCTCGGAGATCGGATTCCCCGCATTCAATGTCGCGGACTCGGGCATCTGCGTCGGCGTGGCATTGTTGTTCATTCTGTCGTGGCAACTGGATACGGAGAGCCCGGAAACGCCGGACCCGGCATTGGCCGAGAACGCCGAATCAGATTCGGAATCTTCGGCGAAATGAAGCCGATCTATCTTGTCGGCCCCACCGCCTCGGGCAAATCAGCCGTCGCCCTTTCCCTCGCTGAACGACTGAACGGAGAAATCATTTCCGTCGACTCCATGCAGGTCTACCGCGGCCTCAACATCGGCACCGCCAAACCAACCGCGGCCGAACAAAAAGCCATCCCTCATCACCTGATCGACGTTGTCGATCTTGCGGATACTTTCGACGCCGCGAAATTCGTCACCCACGCGACGGACGTCACCCAAGCCATCGCGGCGCACGGCAAAATTCCCATCTTCTGCGGCGGCACCGGTCTCTATCTCAAGGCATGGCTTTCCGGACTGGGTGATGCCCCGTCCTCCGACCCGACGCTTCGCGCCGAATTGGAAGCGATGGACCTCGAAGAACTGCTCTCCGATCTCAGCCAGAGCGACCCAATCACCTTTGAACGGATCGACAAAGAGAATCCAAGACGCGTGGTTCGAGCCGTAGAAGTCATTCGCCTGACGGGGCAACCATTCTCCCAGCAACGCTCCGATTGGAAACAGGAAAGCTCGGATGATTCGATCATCCACTGCCTGAGTCGCGAACCGGACGATCTGAGAACACGCATCAATGAACGCGTTGACGCCATGTTCAACGCCGGTCTCGTCGAAGAAACGAAACAACTGCTGAATCAGGGCCTTCAATCCAACCGCGCCGCCATGCAGGCCATCGGCTATCGACAGGTCGTGGAACACCTGAGCGGCGAACGCGACCTCAACGACACCATCGCCCTCATCAAGACCAAGACCTGGCAATTCGCGAAGCGCCAAGGCACCTGGTTCCGCAACCAATTGCAGGTCACGAACATCGACGTGGCCCCCGATCAAGCCATAGAGTCCATCGTCCACCAGATCGAGGAGACGATGAAGAATGGATGAGCCGGAACAGATTCCCGACGCGATGAAGAAGCGTCAGCGCCGCATCATAATCGGCATCTGCCTGTTCTTTGCTGCCATCTTCCTGGTCGGTGTCCATCAACGATTGCACGGCATTCTACTCCTCCGAGGCATGCTCGCAGAGCTGGAGCAAGCGGGCGAAGAGATGGACTACCAACGCTTTCCAATGACAGTTCCGGCAGCCTCAAACAATGTCGTCCCTGCTTTGTTGCTATTGACCAACCGCTTCGAGGCAGCGGACGACGTTCTCCGCAGTTTTCCGCGAACCTATGTGCTCGATCACGGAGCCATGCGGAACGTCTTTTTACTAGAGCATTGGCATTGGAAAACAGGTTGGGGAACAACCAGTCCCAGCCAAGACGCAACCAATAATTGGAAGGAATATCTCGCGGAATTCAGCCTTCTGGAAGGCTTTGCGGAGGAGGTAGCTACCATCCTCGACCGCCCCCACTACTACTCGGGATACGATCCTGCCTCAGGATTCCACGATCTGCCAATGCAACCCCTCATGCACTCCCGCAGAGTAGAAAGACTGCTGGTCGGAGCATTTCTTTTTCATACCAAGAACAAGAAATTTCACCGAGCCCATCGCTGCCTTGCCGCACTTGGACGATTCGTTGACGGCATGAAGAATGACCCGCTCATGATTTCACAGATGGTTCGTCGTGCCATCGCTATCACAACATTCAATGCGACTTGGCAGGCACTCCAAGTTCCGGGCTGGCAAGACGGCCAACTTTTCGTGTGGCAACGCTTCTGGGAGCAGCAGGAATTCATTGGCGACTACCACAACGTCCTCCGTTTCGAACGAGCACAAAGTCTCGAACGCTTTCATCGATTGTCGGGCAGCGGCGGAACCGTCGCCCAACAACAGCGAGAATGGAAAGAAGCCTGGGATACAGCGGGCTTGCTGATGCAACTGGAAGACACCGATTGCAATAGGCACTTCACCATCCCCGTATGGCATCTCATGTGGAAAGAGCAGGACTACTGCCGAACACTTTCGCGCTGGAACGAATCAATCAATTTGATGGAATTGGCACGCAACCAAGGCTGGCAAGCAGCGGCAACTTCCCTTACCCCAACCTCACCATCAAAATCACCTTTCTGGTATGACACATACAGGTTCCCATTCAGCAACGAAGACTGGTTCTTCGATCACACGGAGCTGGTAAAACAGCAAATTAAACTGGAAGCCTTGCGAAATATTGCCATTGGCGGCATCGCGGTCTACCGGTACATCAATCACCACGGCAATCCGCCAACCGATTTGGGCACTTTAGTACCGGAGTTCCTGGCCGAATTGCCCCTCGACCCCTTTGACCGAAAACCGCTCCGCTATCGCGTGGATGGCGACGAGTGGGTGCTCTACAGTGTGGGAGAGAACATTGACGACGACGGTGGGGAAGTGGAGATTGGCCCGCCCGGTAAACCGGTGGAGTCCATTTTCGACGGAGCCGACATTGTCTGGCCACGTCCGGCGTTGCCGAATCAAACAGAAGAAATACAGAACAATTGAAAGCACTGGTATCAACCACGAGTGAGAAGGACACGGAACGGGCGTTTCTGGTCGGGGCAGAGTTGCGGTCACGCGAGGCAGAAGTCTCGGTGGTGGAATGCTTGGAAGAATTGGGTGAACTGGCAGGCACGGCGGGAGCGACCGTGGTCGGTGCTGAGTCCCAGCGATTGAACAAGCCGCACGCGGCAACTTTTATCGGTGCCGGCAAGGCCGAAGATATCGCGGCACAATGCAGGGAAGCCGAGGTCGATACGGTCATCTTTGATGATGAACTGACGGCGGCTCAGGCACGCAACCTGGAGGAACTGTTTGGCTGCAAAATCTTGGACCGCACGAACCTGATTCTCGACATTTTTGCCGGACGCGCTCGCACCAAGGAAGGCAAGCTGCAGGTGGAGCTGGCTCAATTGCGTTACCTTCTGCCACGACTCACGCGCTATTGGACCCACCTGTCTCGCCAGAAAGGCGGCATCGGCATGCGCGGGGGAGAAGGCGAATCACAGCTAGAGGTCGATCGCCGGAAAATCGGTGAGCGCATCGACAAACTGGAGCGCGAATTGAACGTCGTGCGCAAGCAAAGGGACACACAACGCAAAGGTCGGCGACGCAATCAATGGCCGCTGGCTTCGCTCGTCGGTTACACGAACGCCGGCAAGTCGACCTTGTTCAATTCGCTCACCGGCGCGGAGGTTCTCCAGGAGGACAAGCTGTTCGCAACCTTGGATCCAACGACCCGCCGTCTGCGACTGCCGACCAATCAGAACGTGCTGCTGTCAGACACGGTGGGTTTCATTCGCAAGCTGCCCCATCGATTGGTCGATGCCTTCAAAGCCACGCTCGAAGAGGTCGTGGAGGCAGATCTGCTGTTGCACGTGGTGGATGTCAGTCATCCGCACGCTGAACACCACATTGATTCAGTGAATTCCGTGTTGGAGGAAATCGGCGCCGGCGACAAACCCACCCTGCTCGTTTTCAACAAGATCGACTGCCTGGAACGCACCGAAGAGGCACGTCACTGGTTGGCCCGTTTTGACAACTCCATCGCGGTGTCCGCCAAGACCGGCGAAAACTTCGACGCGCTTTTCAGTGAACTGGGAACCGCACTGCGCCCCATCCGCAGTCTCATGCAACTGAGTATTCCCTTTGAGGAATCCGGTGTGCTGGCGCGATTGCACGAAGTGGGCCAGGTGCTGGACAAGGATTACAACGGCGCAAAAGCGCGGTTGACAGTTCAAGTTCCACCGCATTTTGTGAGTGAGTTTGAAAAGTTCGAACTCAACACCTGAACCAAACCAACCAAAGGGGAAAAGACATGGGCAAGATCTCGGACGACATTGAAAAACAACTGAAGGATCTGTCACCCAAGGAAGCGGCAAAGGTCCGAAAGATTCTCTCCGGACTGTTGGTTTCAATCGACCAAACCAACCAGCCCAAGGAACCGATGTTGTCGCGCATGTTCGGCCGCAAGGCGGTTGCGCCTACGGTGAAGCCGCGCAAGCAAGTCCGGACCGGCACCGACATTCCAAGCGTCGGGGCCGTCGTCCATAGTCGCGCCACCGGGCTGGCCCCCTTCTACCGACGCACGTTGCTGAAGGACGTCTTGCCGTTCTGGTTCCCCCGCTGTGTGGATACCGAGAACGGGGGCTTTCTGCATTGCCTCGATCGGGACGGCACCATTGTCGATACGGACAAATCAGTTTGGGCACAGGGCCGGATGACTTGGATGCTGTTGTCCATCTACAACAACATGGAGAAGAAGCCGGAATGGCTGCAGTGGGCAGATTCCGGGCTCACGTTTCTGGAGAAACACTGCTTCGATGACGACGGACGGATGTTCTTTCACATGACGCGCGACGGCCGGCCGGTGCGGAAGCGTCGCTATGCGTTCAGCGAGTGTTTCGCCTCCATGGCCTACGCTGCCCACGCACAGGCAACCAATGATGACCGCTCGGCTGAATGTGCCCGCGAACTCCTGAAGCGGTTTATCTCGTGGAATTTCGAACCCGGCAACATGCCGCCAAAATTCACCGATACACGCCCGATGACGGGAATCGGTCCCCGCATGATGGCCTTGTCCATGGCTCAGGAACTCCGAGAAAATCTGGGCGAAGAAGACTTCTTCACGGAAACCATTGACCGATTCATTGGCGAAATTGAAACGCTGTTTGTGAAACCCGACATCAAATGCGTGATGGAATCGGTCGCGCCCGACGGCAGCATCATTGATTCTTACGACGGCCGGACGCTAAACCCGGGACATGCGATCGAGGCCGCCTGGTTCATTCTCAAAGAGGGCGGCCACCGCCAGAACAAGCGACTGATCCGTCTCGGCTGCCAGATGCTCGACTGGATGTGGGAGCGTGGCTGGGACACGGAACACGGTGGCCTCTTGTATTTCACCGATGCCTACGGCAAGCCCGTGCAGGAATACTGGCACGACATGAAATTCTGGTGGCCGCACAACGAACTCGTCATCGCCGCGCTCATGGCCTGGTTGCTCACCGGTGAGGAAAAATATCAACGGATGCATCATCAGGCTCATCAGTGGAGTTTCAAAACGTTCGCCGACGAAGAGCACGGGGAATGGTTCGGCTACGTGCATCGCGACGGCCGGATCTCCAGCACGGTGAAAGGAAATCTCTGGAAGAGTTTCTTTCATCATCCCCGCATGCTGCTCACCTGCTGGCGTCTGTGCAAAGGCTGGTCGGAACCGAAACCGGAGAAAGGCCGTCTGTGATTCGCGTTGCGGTGGTGTTGGCCACACTCGCGTTGTTTATCGGCTGCGAATCACCAAGTTCTTCGACCTCATCCAAACTCCGCTTCGATATCGCCGCCATTGATCCTCACGGATTGATCGGACCGGCGGATGGAAAGCGGACGATGGATTACGAATTCTGCATACCGAAAGGCGATTCCTATACCCGCCAAGTGATGTTGGCCGACCCGAGCGTCCGCCTGTACCCGGGTTCGTCAGGTCGCATCGGCTGTGGAAAAAATCAGACTCTCTGCATCGGCAATACGGGCGACGCCAGCTGGCGCGGAAGGCTCTCACGACTGCAGTCACTGCCCTACATCAAGGAGATCCGCCGGACACATTGGGAATGAACCGAAATTGCCAATTCGATTAACCGCAGAGAACGCAAAGAACAGGATGTTAAAAAGAACAGCTGAATTGAAAATCTTCAACAGCAGGCGATATCCTGCGAAAGCAGAATACCCGCCCTCCCCTCTCTGCGCTCCTTGTGATCTTTGCGGTTAATTCACCGATGAATGCCCCGATACGAATCCTGTTTGTCTGCGCGCGCAATCTGTGGCGGAGTCCGACCGCGGAACAGGCCTATCGAAATGATCCCCGCGTTGAAGCCCGTTCAGCCGGCGTTTCACGATCTGCGCGACGTCGCATCTCCGCCAACGATCTCGAATGGGCAGACCTGACTCTGGTAATGGAACGAAAGCACGTGCAACGCATTCGAGAGGATTTCTCCTCCCTTGATCTGCCAAAGATCGAGTCGCTCGATATTCCCGACGACTATCAATTTGGCGACCAGGACCTCATCGAACTGATCCGCTCAGCAACGGAACCCTTCCTCCCGTAGCGCCAGCGGTCAATAACTCGGTGGGGAGAGTGTCCCCACGAGCCCTGATCAGTATCCCGAAGGGATTACAGAAGATGAACCCAGATGAGAGTCGTCCCTGCGGTGCTCTGAAGTGGGCTCGCAGGTACGCTCTCCCCACCTGAAAGGGTTGACCGCTGGCGCTGGCGATGAAGTCGACGGACTATTCCTCGCCGTCGTAGTAGTCCAATTTTTCGGACCTCATCAGCCGCCCCTCAGGCGAACGCACGAGCCATTTATCGCTGTCCGGATAATGACAGGATTCGCCCAGCGGATTGTCGGCCACGACGTAGACAATCAGGTCGGTCGCGCTGTTGTTGATCAACTGATGCGGTTCACCAGGCTTGAAAATGAAAGCATCTCCCGGTCGGATCGGTGTATTGCCATCTTTGTGCCGCACCGTGCCGGTTCCTGAAATCACATTGTAGAATTCCCACTGGGCACTATGAGAGTGATACGGGTAAGGGCTCTTGCCGGGGGGAATGCGGAGTATCTCAACATCAAACGGATGCCGCTCCAGCATATCCGTCGAATTCGGCAGCCGCCCCAACTGCTCGGACAGCTCACAGCCGGATCCGGCGAAACGGCCTTTGGGGGACGTCCACTTGAACTCCTCAATATCGTTGGCGTTGACGATGCGCATGGTTATTTACTGTTACCATCCACCGCGAATGCGGCCTCTAAGGAATGAGACGAAATTCTAGTGAAAAACGTTCAAATGACCAGCCCGACAATTTCTTCAGGCATCGGGTATTTCATGGAGGACAGCATTGGAAAACAGACCTTCATTCGCTAGGCTCGCGCTTTCCACAAAGACGATTATGCCAAAGACACTTTGCATCGGAATGATCGGCTACAAGTTCATGGGCAAGGCCCACTCGAACGCGTGGCGACAGGTCAACCGCTTCTTCCCCGATCTCCCCGCCAAGGTCGAACTGAACACCATTTGTGGCCGCAATGCCAAGGCGGTGAAACAGGCCCGAGAGACGCTGGGCTGGTCGAACGCGGCAACAGACTGGCGGGATGTGATCAACGATCCCAACATCGATGTCGTCGACATCAACACCCCTAACAATACGCACTGCGAAATCGCGATCGCGGCCGCCAAAGCCGGCAAAGCGATCCTCTGCGAAAAGCCGCTGGCCCGCGGAGTGGACGAAGGCAAACGCATGGTCGATGCGGTGAAGAAAGCCGGAGTGGTCAATATGATCTGCCACAACTATCGGCGCATCCCCGCCGTGGCACTTGCGAAGCAGATGATTGAGAACGGTGAACTCGGTGACCGCATCTATCACTACCGCGCGCGCTACGCCCAGGAATGGCTCGCCAACCCGGAGGTCCCGCTCGTGTGGCGCCTGCAGAAGAAGATTGCCGGCTCCGGTGCCCATGGGGATATCGATGCGCATATCATTGACTTGGGACGCTACCTCGTTGGCGAACTGAAAGAGGTTTGCGGCACCATGGAAACTTTCACCAAACAGCGGCCGCTCTGGGACGAAGGTACCGCTCCTCCTCAGCCGACGAAAGATGGACGCCGAGGACGCGTCACCGTGGATGACGCAGTGAGCTGGATCGGCCGATTCAAGAACGGCGCCCTCGCCAATCTTGAAGCCACGCGCTTCGCCTGGGGTCGCAAGAACAACATCACTTTCGAAATCAATGGCAGTGGCGGCAGTCTGTTCTTCGACTTTGAAGACATGAACCGGCTGAAGTATTTCAACGCCAACGATC
>Ga0055584_100002356_pt1 | contig 18698 bp, 15 predicted proteins | sample OSDHelmetaG_FD_58716 | JGI IMG/M metagenome (GOLD analysis project Ga0055584, IMG submission 58716) | Pelagic marine sediment microbial communities from the LTER site Helgoland, North Sea, for post-phytoplankton bloom and carbon turnover... | ecosystem: Environmental > Aquatic > Marine >... | reverse complement strand
CCGCGGAAACGTGGTCTCGATCATAAGGAACAACCGCAAAAACAATCTGGACATCACTTCAGAGACGCTGCCACCGATGTGGACCGGGGAAACCATGGACTATGACCTGGCCATTCTTGGCCTTCAGAGCCGGGAGTAACAGATCGGGTTCTCAGATGTTGTAGTACAAACCCGATACTCACTCCAGCCCGACGATCTGCCCCCAATATTCGCGTACCTGGTCGTCGTAGCCCGTCATTTCCCAGCGCAGCAGCGTCAACGGGATCATGCCTTGTGATAACAATTCGTCGTGGAAAGCGCCGAGATCGAAGTCGTCGCCGAGCTGAAGCGAGCGCTCCGCGAGTAGCTGCTCGAGTTGAATCTTTCCCAGGATGTATCCGCTGCCCAGGCCTGGCCGGCGCAGGTAGCCCTCGAGGTCGTAGCGCCCCAGGTCTTTCTCCATGAAAGGGACGTAGTCGATCATGTAGCGGTTTGCGTCGTCGAGACTGAAGCGACCTGCGTGCATCATGGTTTCGGCGTAGATGCGACTGGCCCGCTTCATCAGCGCGACATAGAACAACTCAGCGGCCCGCGGACGGTCGTTGGTGATGCCGGCCAGCACCAGCATCTCCTCGAGATAGGTGGCCCAGCCCTCTGCGCGAGTACTGTCGCCGTAGCGGCGCCGGATTGGGTTCTCGACCCGCTGCGACATCATGCCGTCGAAGCGATGACCCGGTATCGAGGCGTGGATGTGATTGTTGAGTGTATTACGGAACTGCAGCTCTTCCCAGAAATGCCGGTCATTAAGAGCGCGGGGGCTCCAGAAGACGTCAGTCTCGAAATTCTCTGGCATATCGTCGGGGATCGTCAATAGTTCCTGATCCGCCACCAATTCGCGAATCCGTTGCTCTCCCTCCAGGGTGCGTTGCTCATGTTGCTCACGACTGCGGGTGAGCTCGAGTTCGGGAAGCTTTCGGTTGCGGTTGCGCACGATTTCCCAGGTCGCCCGGTAGCGGTGGAATTCTCGCTCACCGAGGATGACTACTTCTTCAACATTGTAGGGAAGCAGGCGGACATCGTGCAGGTAGCGGTTGAGCTCGTCGATCCCGATGCCGGCGGAAGGAGGCATCTGCTTACGGTTCGCCTGCAGCCAGTCGCGGTAACCGATCACCGCTGCCTCAGCGCGTTGGCAGACAGCCAGATCCCCGGCCTGGTTCTTCCCGACCCGCCGGCAGAGATCGGCGAACCAGCCGATCATGCCTTCCGGCGGCTGGTCGCGGTAGGGCTGCCCCTGGCCGACGCCGTCAAAATGCTCAAGATGGAAGACGGCCAGGTCGGCGAGTTCGCCGCTTGCCTCGGTGAGGAGCCCTTGCGCCCGCTCGTAGATCGCGGGTATGGCGGTGAGCTTCGCCCGCCAAAGGCCGGCCTCCTCGCCCGTGAGCGGCAGCTCGATGTAGGGTACCGACTGTGCCTGCCCGAGCCAGAAGATCGGGTCGCGGGCCCAGGGCCGCAGCACCCGATGCTCGAACTCGAGTCCGTGCAGCCGTGCCCGGACCAGCAGATAGTCGACCTTGCCACCCACCGACCACTGCGCAGGATCGATCGCTTCGAGCTGCTGGCGCATTGCTTTAATGGCCTCGGCTCGTGCCGTAATTGTCTGGGCGCTCCAATCCGGCAAGCCGTGCTCGTCCACTGGCCGGGCGAGTTCAACCAGTGCCGAGTCGATCTGCTCGAGCTGGCTCCAGCCGGGGTTGCTTTGACTGTCGGCAGGCACGCCGGTCGGCGGGATCGCCTGGGCGAGCGCCGGTGTCGTCACTACAAGCGTCAGGCTGAGGATCAGGATCAGGGCCAGGATGGGAGTTCGTTCAGTCAGTTTGGTGTCCATTTCTCGATTCTTGCCTTGGGTAGATTAAGCAAATCATAATTGATTTTAAGCGCAGGTTAAGCTTTGCAGGCGCAAAGTCCGGGTATGGAGTTCAAAAGGGGAGATGATCTCCTCGTGTGCAGTTTCCGGTTTCACCGGAAGGCTGTGGACGACTGGGCGCCGCACCACCACGCGTACGGCGCCTTTTTATGTGCTTGAGGCCTGTCTGTGGCCTGTTTCCATCAATTGGTGGCGGCCTTGTAAACCATTCCAAGTGATTCGAATAGAAACGCCAGCCGATCTGCCTGTTGATTAATGCCTTCGCTGAGTGGTGTGCCTGAACCATGCCCGGTGTTGCCGCTAGTGCGTAACAGGATTGGATTATTTGATGTGTTGGCATGCTGCAGGGCGGCGGTCATTTTACGCGAATGCATGGGATCGACCCGGCCATCGTTTTCTCCCGTCATAAACAATATGGAAGGGTAGGCGGCCTTTTGGACATGGTGATACGGCGAGTAAGCGTACAGGGCTCTGAACATCTCAGCATCTTCGACCGTGCCAAATTCCGGGATATTGAATGCGCCGTTGGGAGAGAGTTCGCTGCGCAGTGAGTCATAGATCCCGACGTGCGAAACGGTGCTGTGAAATGCACCCGGGTGCTGGGTAATCATGGCCCCCATCAGCAAGCCACCATTGCTGCCGCCTTCAATGGCCAGTTTATCGGTTTGTGTATATCCTGCCTCTACCAGGTAATGCATCGCGGCATAAAAATCATCGAACACATTCTGCTTCTTGGTCAACATGCCTTGCTGGTGCCATTCTTCACCATATTCACCACCGCCGCGCAAATTGGCCTCGGCGAAGATTCCACCCTGCTCCAGCCAGACTTTGAGCGTGGGCCTGAACCCCGGTGACAGTGAGACGCCGTAACCGCCATAGCCGGTTAGCAACAGCGGATGACTGCCGTCGAGTTTGGTGTCCTTGCCCAGAATGATGTTGAGTGGCACCCGGGTGCCGTCCCGTGAAGTTGCAAACGCCCTTTGCACTTTGTAATCATCGAAGTTGACCGCACTGGTGCTGCTGAGCGGGTACTTGGATGTATGGCTGCCGTCAAACTGCAGCCAGCTATTCGGGGAAAGATAGGAGTAATGCCGCACCATGACCCCATCATCCCAGGGAACGATTTGGCCCACTCCCGATACGTCCATCTGTGGTGCGGCCTGTGGCCGGCCCACCAGGTCAAAGACCGCAAGTTCCTGCGGACCGCCGGAGAGGGTTTTTGCATAGATCTTTTGTTCGTGGATGATGAACGTCGGGTTGCCGTAGAAATCCGAGGCAAATGAATTTTCCTGCTCGGGTACGGTCAGCGTCATGCTGGTCGCAGGGAGCTTGCTGATATCCATACGCATGAACTTGCCGCGTGGCGCTGAATTACGGGAAAGCACAAGCAGGGAATTCTCATCGATAAATCCCGCCTGCACGAGCTTGTCGTCATAAGTGCTGAGCTGGTGCCAGTTGCCGTTTACCTCGCGCAGGTAGTGTTGAAAGCGCCCGCTATCGCCAAATTGCATGGTAGCCAGGACTTTCCCGCTGGCCTCATGTTGAAATACCCTGATTTCAGCGATCCGGTCAAAAAGGCGGCCTATTTCGTATTTGTCCTCTGACAGAGGCGTGCCCAGTTCACGATGCCACAATTGCTGGTAAAAATTCTGGTCTTCGGGAGATTTCTCTCCATCCCGCGGGTAGCGGGTGTAATAGAAACCGGAACTGTCCGCGTCCCAGCTCATGTCGCCACCCGCGGTGGGCCCGTTGACGCGCGGCACAATTTCATCCACCCGCTTGCCGGTCTCATTATCAAAGATATGAAGATCCGCGATCTCTGCACCTGCCACTGTCAGGGCGATGGCCACCCGCTTTCCATCTGGAGAAATCCGATACCATTCAACAGAAGTGCTGCCGCTTTCATCTGCTTTCTCTGGATCGAAAACCACGCGTTCTGATCCCTGATTGCCATCGGTGTCAATTTCAATTAGAAATGCCTGCTGTTTGGGTGGCGCATATTTCATGAACCATGCCTTGTCGCCGACCCGCTGTGCGGCGTAATAACTGACTGTATCGCCTGACATGACCTGTTTTACCCGCTCGCTAATCTGGTCGCGATTGGGCAGTTTGTCCAGAAACTCGCGGGCGACTGCATTTTGCCCGGCGCTCCAGGCCTTGACGTCTTCAGACGACCAGTCTTCCAGCCACTGATAGGGATCTTTTACCTGGACTTCATGATAGGTATTGACTGTCTCCTTGCGTGGGGTGCCCGGGTAGTCCAGGGCATGGATGGGGGAAGCAAGAAGAAGGCTTGTTATCAGTAACAGGTGGTGCATGCGTTTGTTCCTTTTTGACAGCAGGGGCTATCTTTATCCGGGATGGATGATACGTTGAAACTCGTTGGGATAGAAATCTGGTGAAGAGTATAGGGCCCTGTAGGAACACCCGAGGGCATAAAGCCGCCATGCGGGCGAGTTTTAATGCTCTGAAACCAGAAGAGAACCGATACCGGTTCCCTTCTGTTCGCGGGCAAAGCCCGCTCTTACATGGCTAGTGGGTGAATTTGCCGCCGCGGATGCGCTCTGCTTCCATTTGCTCGACTTCGCGGGATCCGGAAATGACCACGTCCGGGTTGGGCACGTAATCGATCTCGTGGTTGCCACGCTCGTACGGTACCGAATTCAGAATCACGCGCATGGCGTTCAGGCGCGCTTCCTGCTTGTTGTTGGAACGGATCACTGTCCACGGAGCGTGGTTGGAATGGGTGCGCTTGAGCATCTGGTATTTCTGGTTGGTGAAATCATCCCAGCGTTCCTGGGCCTGCAAATCCACTTCGCTTAACTTCCACTGGCGCAGGGCGTCGTTCTTGCGCCGATCGAAACGGCGTGCCTGTTCGGCCTTTGTCACACTGAAATAAAGTTTCACCAGGATCGTACCCTGGCGGGTCAGATCTTTCTCGAAACCGACCACCCCCTTCATGAAAGCCTGATATTCCTCCGGTGCGCAAAAACCAAAGACCGGCTCGACCATGGCCCGGTTGTACCAGCTGCGATCGAATAACACGACTTCACCGCCACGGGGAAAGTGTTCGACGTAGCGTTGAAAAAACCATTGCGTACGTTGTGCATCGGTGGGTTTCCCCAGCGCGACGACCCGATAGTGTTTTTCGTTCATGTAACGGGTGACCCGGCGAATGGTTCCGCCTTTGCCGGATGCATCGCGGCCTTCAAACAGGATGATCATGCGGCGCTTGGTTGCTTCAAGATACTTCTGCATCAGGATAAGCTCAGCCTGGAAAGGCTTCAGACTTGACTCAGACTGAGCGCTCCCCAGAGTTTTGAGAATCCTGGCGCTGCCGAACTGCTCGATGGTTTCCCGCAATTTTCTGCTTTCACTGATGATCTCTTCCGCACTTTTATGCGACTCGGGCTCAGCTTCTTGCGCTGAAATTTCTTTCAGTTCGGGCTGTTTAATTTCAGGCGTTTCCTTATTGGATTCTTTCCTGGTTGCTGCAGGCGTCGTCATTTTTAAGAGACCTCTCTTCAAACAATGCAATCATTGTATCAACTGTTATTTGAAGATGGATATAGTTCAAATCAACTGAAAAGCAGAATTTTGAAGGGGGGGCAGACAATGGACGGCGGTGCATCCATTGCGTTTGTCAGGCCGATGTCCGGTCAGGCTTGACCAGGACTTTACAGATCACGTTGTCCTTGATTTCGACGATGGTCATGATGTGCGGTCCGATACGGACGCTGGTCTTCCCAGCCGGGATGTTTTCCAGTTCCTCCAGCAGCAGGCCGTTGAGTGTGCTCGCTTCTTCTTCCGGAAGTTCCCAACCCATTTTCCGGTTCAGCGCCCGGATTGTAACGGCGCCATCGACCAGGTAGTTCCCATCGTCGAGCTTGCGCGTGTAGCGTGAACGCGCCCGGCTTTCAGATGTGTATTCACCGACGATTTCCTCAAGGATATCATCCAGCGTGACCATGCCCTGTATATCGCCATATTCATCAACCACCAGGCCCATGCGGCGTTCCCTGGCTTGAAATTCCAGCAGTTGCTGGGTGAGAGCCGTTCCCTCGGGTATGAAATAGGGGCTTCTGACCGAGCGCTTGAGATCCTCAAATGAGAGGGCGCCGTGCGCCAGTTTGGCGATCACGGTCCGGATATGCAGCAGCCCTTCCACCTGGTCTATGCTTTCTCGGAACACAGGTAGTCGTGTATAGACTGTTTGGGTTAGCTGGATCAGGATATCTTCCCAGTCGTCGTCAAGATCGATGCCGACAATATCCTGGCGCGGGATCATCACATCGTCGACGGTGGCCTGTTCCAGATCGAGAATATTCACCAGCATGCGCTGGTGATCATCCGGAATCTGTCCGCCTTCCTGCACCAGAGTTCGCAGTTCTTCGCGGTTCAGGCGCTCCATCAGGTCTGCGTTGGTGCGCACACCGAAAGGCTTCAGAATCAGATTGGCGAACTTATTGACCAGCCAGACCAGCGGATAAAGAACCTTGAGCAGAGCCGTCAGGACAAAAGAGGCCGGAAACGCGATTCGTTCCGGGTGTACCGCTGCCACCGTTTTCGGCGCGACTTCGGCAAAAATCAAAACCACGACCGTCATCACCAGCGATGCAATCCAGACGCCGCTGGCGCCGAACAGCCGAATGCCGATCACGGTGGCAATCGAAGCCGCCATGATATTGACCAGGTTATTGCCCAGCAGGATGAGGCCAATCAGGCGGTCAGGCTTGCGCAGTAATTTCTGTGCGACACGGGCCCCTTTGTGGCCCTTGTTGGCCAGGTGGCGCAGGCGGTACTTGTTCATGGCCATCAGCCCCGTTTCGGAGCTGGAGAAAAAACCGGACAATATGATCAGGATGACCAGGGTGAAATAAAGGCTTCCTAGGGGTATTTCTTCCATGAATCAGGATTGCCAGCTCTTGCCCAGAAAGACTTCCAGAACCAGTTTGCTGCCAAAATAGGACAGGATCAGCAAGACGATGCCGACCAGGGTCAGCCTGACCGCCAGGCGACCACGCCAGCCATAGCGCCAGCGCCCCCAGAGAAGGAGCCCGAAAATCAACCAGGCCAGGATGGACAAAATGGTCTTGTGAACGAGGTGCTGGGCAAAAATGTCATCGATGAACACGATGCCTGACAACAGGGATATCGTCAGCAGCGCGAAACCCACCGGAATGAGTTTGAACAGAAGGTGTTCCATGACTTCCAGCGCGGGCAGAGTCCTGACCAACGGGTTCAGGTGGTGGCGGCGCAAAAAGTGATCGATGAAGGCAACGAACAAGGCGTATACACCGGCGATACTAAGCACGCCGAAGGCTGTGACCGAACTGATAACGTGCACCGCGATACCGGCTGAGACCTCCTTCAGGGGGATAACATCGTGCGGCAACACCCACTCAAGCAGCAGGACGGCTACCGCAATAGGCAAGGCCACCAGGCCGGCGTCGTAGAGTGTGCTGCGAGTGAATGCTGAAGTGATCAGCAATAACATGATCACCAGAGCGCAAAGCGACATCAGGTGAGGCAGGCTGACATCCATTTGCTCACCCCAGAACCAGTGGTTCATTTGCACGCCGGTATGGAACAATACGCCCGCTATAGCGAAGCCGAGGGAAAGCCGCCGCCAGCCGGAAGATCGATGTCTTATCGAATTGTAAAGCAGGCCGGCCGCCGTCATGTAAAAAACGATTGCCAGAATCAATGGGATGTCGTGAGTCATTTGAGTCCGATAAACGGTCAGTTCTGCGGCTATAATACCTGAGTAAGCACTGGCTGGTTACATTACAGATCAATCATTCGTAAAAAAATTTCGGAGCGTTTCATGTTTGAAAACCTGACCGAGCGTCTATCCCGCACGGTGCAACAACTGCGTGGCAAGGGCCGCCTGACCGAAGACGGTATCAGGGACACTTTGCGCGAAGTTCGGATTGCCTTACTGGAGGCTGATGTCGCCCTGCCTGTGGTGCAGACTTTTATCGGCGGAGTGCGTGAAAAGGCACTGGGACAGGAGATTTTGAAGAGCCTGACCCCGGGCCAGGCCATGGTGAAGCTGGTTCATGATGAACTGGTGCAGTTGATGGGCGTGGAAAACGAAGCCCTCGACCTCAAGGCGCAGCCTCCGGTGCCGGTGCTGATGGCCGGCCTGCAGGGTTCCGGTAAGACCACGACTACTGCGAAACTGGCGCGTCTGCTGATCGAACAGCACAAGAAACGCGTGATGGTCGTTTCCTGCGATGTATACCGGCCGGCGGCTATCGAACAGCTGAAAACCCTGGCGGGTCAGGTGGGTGCAATCTTTCAGCCCTCCTCAGTCGACCAGAAGCCGGCCCGGATAGCGGCCGATGCCTTGGCCGCAGCACGTCAACAGATGGTTGATGTTCTGCTGGTCGACACGGCGGGCCGGCTACACGTCGACGAACAGATGATGGATGAAATCCGCCAGGTTCACGCGGCCATATCACCGCATGAAACCCTGTTTGTGGTCGATGCCATGACCGGCCAGGACGCCGCCAATACCGCGGCTGCTTTCAATGATGCACTACCTCTGACAGGAATTGTGCTGACCAAAACCGATGGCGACGCCCGCGGCGGAGCGGCCCTGTCGGTGCGCCAGATTACCGGTAAGCCGGTCAAATTTCTTGGCTCGGGCGAGAAGACCGATGCACTGCAGCCTTTTCATCCGGAACGCGTGGCCTCGCGAATCCTGGGCATGGGCGATGTGCTTTCCCTGGTGGAGGAAGTCCACCGCAAGGTCGATCAGCAGCAGGCCGAAAAACTGGTCAACAAAATGCGCCGGGGCCGGGGTTTCGACCTGGAGGATTTCAGGTCTCAGTTGGAACAGATGCAGAACATGGGAGGCCTCGGGGGGCTGGTCGATAAACTCCCCGGCATGAGCAATTTGCCCGATCAGGTTAAATCGCAGGTCGATGACCGCCAGACCCGGCAAATGATCGCCATTATCAATTCCATGACCCCCCAGGAGCGACGTTTTCCGGATGTGATCCGGGGCTCGCGCAAGAAACGCATTGCGAATGGTTCCGGCACCCAGATCCAGGCGGTCAACCGGCTCCTGAAACAGCACAGCCAGATGCAGCGAATGATGAAGAAAATGGGCAAGGGAGGCATGTCAGCCATGATGCGAAAAATGGGTAAATTGCAGGGCCAGCTTCCGCCAGGCGGTTTTCCGGGGGGCGGGCCGGGCGGCAAGATGCCCTTTTGAGTATGAACTTTTTTAGAGTCTGAACGATGGCGACAAGCTCCAGGCGTGATTTTCTGTCTGTCAGCCTGCTGGGTGTCGGCGCGGCCTCGCTCGGCTTGCTGGCGCTTTCAAAGCACGCATCGGGTAAAGTGAATTCGGCCATTAGTGAAGCCCTCGGTCCTCTGCGGCCGGTCCGCGACGAAAATACCGGGCTGCCTCTGCTGCGGCTTCCTGAAGGCTATCGCTACCGTTCCTTTTCCTGGGCGGGCACAAAAATGCATGATGGCCACCCGGTTCCGGCCCTGGCCGATGGAATGGGGGTCGTGCGCAGCGAGGGCTCTCGCATTACGCTGGTCAGGAATCACGAACTGAGAGGTTCCTCCGGGGCCATCGGTGATCCGGCCACAGCCTATGATGTCACCGGGGGCGGTACCACCACGCTGGTGTACGACACCGCCGAGGAAAGCCTGAAAGATTCCTGGGTGAGCCTGGGCGGCACGCTGATGAATTGCGCCGGCGGGGTAACACCCTGGGGAACCTGGCTTTCCTGTGAAGAGGCGCCCTTGTCACCCGAGTTGTTTCATATACGCACGCCACGCAGAAAATCCGGTTGGAAAGCGGACAAGGCCAAAAAGCCGCATGGTTTCGTATTTGAGGTGCCGGCCGAAGGCGTCGCCCAGCCTGAGCCCATCGTGGAAATGGGGCAGTTTTATCACGAGGCCGTTGCTTTTGATCCGCGCAGCGGTATCGCCTACATGACCGAAGACACCAACCCCAGGGCCGGACTCTATCGTTACATTCCCAAGGTGCCCGGGCAGATGCTGGCCGGCGGGCGATTGCAAATGATGCGCGTCGACGGCGGCCGGGATATGCGCGATGGCCTGGTCATCGGCCGCGAATTACCGGTCGAATGGGTTGATATCCCGGACCCCACCCGCGGATTTACCGAAAACAGCCGGGAAGGCGATGGTGTCGTCAAACAGGGGCTTGAGGCCGGCGGATCCGGTTTTATCTCGCTGGAAGGATGTGACTTCATGGAGGGCCACTTGTATTTCACCAGCAAATATGGCGGCCGGGCGAAATCAGGCTACGTCTTTGAATACGATATCGACCGTGAGGTCATGTGGCTGATCTTCGATTCCCCCGGGCAGCATGTGTTATCCGGACCGGACAATATCATTATGAGCCCGCGTGGCAGCCTGGTCCTGTGTGAGGATCGTGTCAGCCAGGATCCAAAAGCACAATACATGGCGGGTCTGACTGCCGAAGGGGATTTTTTCCGCTTCGCCCAGATAAATCCGCGACTGTCCGGATCCTACGGCGGCCACAGCCTGTCCCGGACTGTGCTGCGAAGCGAATGGGCCGGCGCCACGTTCTCCGGCGACGGCCAGGTGCTGTTCGCCAATATCTTCAATCCCGGAATCACCCTCGCGATCACTGGCCCCTGGCAAGACGGCCTCATTTAGCTGTTGTAGGAAATTTTTGTGGGAGGCCTTTGTTGGAGGCCTATGTGGGAGCGGGCCATGCCCGCGAAATTATGCGCTCTGGAACCAGAAGTTAACCGATACCGGTTCACTTCTGTTCGCGGGCATGGCCCGCTCCTACAAGAGTTCGCCCGCATGGCGGCCTCCTACATTAGATTAATGTTTTCTTTTGTCTGAAAGAGCGGTAAAATGCCCGGTTTGCTGAATCCGCCGAGCTGGGCGGAACGTCATTGAATTCCGGATAATTCATCATCCGGCTGTATGTTGGCTCCGGCTTGGCTTGTGCATTTCAAAAAGCTGATCAGATTTGATTGAATCGGCTTGATTACATTGGATTTTAAATAATGGTAAAGATCAGATTAACGCGGGGCGGTGCCAAGAAGCACCCTTTCTATCACATCGTAGTGACTGACAGTCGCAAAGCGCGCGATGGCCGCAGTATCGAACGGCTTGGATTTTTCAATCCCGTTGCCCGTGGTCAGGAAGAACGCCTCCGCCTCGACCTTGAACGCGTGGACTATTGGACCGGCGTAGGCGCCCAGATGAGTGATCGGGTGAAATCGCTGGCTTCCGAGGCACGCGCGCAGGCTTCCTGAACCGGCCGGTTACGATGCGGTGAGTGCTGTGGGCCGGCCTGAGCGAAAGATTGTTACGCTCGGGCACATTTCCGGAGTTCACGGCGTCAGCGGATGGCTCAAAATCCATTCGCAAACCGATCCCAGGGAAGCGATATTCGAATACCAGCCCTGGCTGGTGGGCGAACAACATAAAGCTGTTCGCATCACGGAGGGCAAGAGGCACGGCAAACATCTGATTGCCCTGCTTGAAGACGTAAATGATCGCGACCAGGCGGAAAGCCTGGTGAAACAGCAAATTGCCGTATTTCGCGATCAGTTTCCGGACTTGCCGGAAATGGAATTTTACTGGGCCGATTTGATCGGGCTGGCTGTAAAAGTACAGGACGGCACGGACCTGGGAACGATTCGGAACATGCTGGCCACCGGTGCGAATGACGTTATGGTGGTTCAGGGGGAACGGGAACGACTGATCCCCTTTGTTCAGGACAGGTACGTGAAACAGGTGGACCTGGAGCAGGGTCTGGTGATCGTGGATTGGGATCCGGATTTCTAGACCATGCGCATACAGGTCATCACGCTGTTTCCGGATGAATTTACGCCGCTGGTGAATATCGGCGTGACCGGACGCGGAATCCGGGAGGGTATCGTGCAGCTGGAGCTGCTGAACCCGAGGGATTTCGCCGACGACAGGCATCGCACTGTCGACGACCGCCCATATGGCGGCGGACCGGGGATGGTGATGGCCGTAGAACCATTACGCAGCACCATCCGGTCGGCGCGAACCAGCGCCGGAGGCAAGGCCAGGGTCAGTCTGCTCAGCCCGCAGGGCAGGCAGATTGATCAGGAAGCGGTGCGTGAACTGGCGCAAAGAAAGGAACTGATCTTTGTTTGCGGGCGCTATGAAGGTGTCGATGAACGCCTGATCGAGTTGGAAGTCGATGAGGAATGGTCCATTGGCGACTACGTAATCAGCGGCGGCGAATTGGCGGCGGCTGTGATCATCGACGCGGTGACGCGATTGATGCCAGGAGTGCTCGGCGACGAGGATTCGGCAAAACAGGACTCTTTCGCGGACGGATTGCTGGACTACCAGCATTTCACGCGCCCGGAGAAAGTGGAAGGGCTGGAGGTTCCACCGGTGTTATTATCCGGCGACCATGCAGCCATAGCGCGGTGGAGAAGAAAGCAGTCGCTGGGCCGTACCTGGCTGAGACGGCCGGAGTTTATCCAGAAGCTGGACCTGGATACAGAATCAAGAGCCTTGCTGGCCGAGTTCATTCAGGAACATACTGAATAGAATTATTGAATTGGGCAGGCGGGCACACGGAAAGAATTGAAATTGAAGGATTGGACAATGACTAATATCATCGACGAAATCAATGCGGAACAGATGGACCGCGAACTCCCCGAGTTTGCTCCGGGCGACACCATCATCGTTAGTGTGAAGGTGAAAGAAGGTAATCGCGAGCGTGTGCAGGCTTTCGAAGGCGTGTGTATTGCCATTCGCAACCGCGGGCTGAATTCGGCTTTCACCGTGCGCAAAATTTCACACGGCACTGGCGTGGAGCGTGTGTTTCAGACTTACAGCCCCATGATCGATTCCATCAAGGTCAGGCGCAGGGGCGATGTCCGCCGCGCCAAGCTTTACTATCTGCGCGGCCTGGAAGGCAAGGCAGCCAGGATCACGGAAAAGCTCAAACGTCAGGAGAAATGACCAGAAAGCCCGCTTAAACAGCGGGCTTTTTTTTATACACCGCCAAATGCGACCCCTGTGAGCAGGGCCATGTCCTTTTTGAACGTCGTGAGATCATCGATATTGAATTCGCTCAGGTGCCGGTGTCCGGTCGCGCGCGCCATGACCGTCATCAGCTCGACGGCTGCCGACAAAAAAGTCGCCAGTCTTTCGGCCGCGATATCAACCGGTAAACGGTCGCGCAGATGTTGTTTCTGGGTGGCGATACCAACGGGGCAGTTATTGGTGTGACAGGCGCGCATACCCAGGCAGCCGATTGCCTGCAATGCCGAATTTGATACGGCAACACCATCGGCACCCAGCGCCATTGCCTTGGCAAAATCCGCCGGAATCCGCAAGCCGCCGGTGGTGATCAGAGTCACTCCATCTGCCCCGCTGCGGTCCAGATGGCGCCGAGCGCGGGCCAGGGCTGGAATAGTCGGTACTGAGATGTTGTCTCTGAAAATCAGCGGTGCCGCTCCGGTACCACCGCCGCGGCCGTCGAGAATAATGTAATCGACACCGATTTCAAGAGCCGCATCGATATCTTTCTCGATGTGTTGCGCAGACAATTTGAATCCTACTGGTATGCCACCGGTTTTCTCACGTACTTCTGCTGCAAAATCGCGGTATTGGCTCAGTTCCGTCCATTCCGGAAAACGGGCCGGCGATATCGCGGGTTGGCCTTCCGGTATATTGCGCACCTGCGAGATTTTGCCTTTCACCTTGGCTCCCGGTAAATGACCGCCGGTGCCTGTTTTTGCGCCCTGACCGCCTTTGAAGTGAAATGCCTGGGTTTTCCGCACCTTGTCCCAGGAAAAGCCGAAACGCGCGGAGGCGAGTTCATAAAAATAACGTGAGTTGGCAGATTGCTCTTCCGGCAGCATGCCGCCTTCACCCGAGCAAATGCCGGTGCCGGCGAGTTCCGCACCTTTTGCCAGAGCCACCTTGGCTTCCTCGGAGAGTGCGCCGAAGCTCATATCGGAGACAAACAGCGGAATCTCCAGCCTGAGCGGCTTTTCTGCATTGGGCCCGATCACAAGGCCGGTGCCGACCGGTTCGTCATCCAGCAACGGTAATTTGTGCAGCTGTCCTACGACAAATTGCAGATCTTCCCATTTAGGCAATTTATCCCGCGGCACACCCATGGCGGCAGAGGGGCCGTGATGCCCGACTTTGCTCAGGCCTTCGCCTGCGAGTTTGCGGATGAACTTCACATGGGGTTCAACAGGCGTACCCGAAGGGTCCTGGAAATTGCCCTGGTAGGCATCACGCTTGTAAGGCTGTGGGTGCCGCCCGGCCCAGGCAGCTATCTCATCTTCATCGACGAAAACCTGTCCATCCTCCACGAAGGCGTTGAATTTTGGCAGGGTTTCCGAGTTCTTGTACTCACTGACACCCGTATCCAGTCGATAGTCCCATCCATGTACGCCACAAATCAGGTTTTCGCCGTCGACCATACCATCGGACATCAGCGCACCCCGGTGTGCACATCGCCCATACAAAACACTGACGGAATCGTCGAAGCGGATAACGACCAGATCGACGCCGGCGAGCAGCGCATAAGCTGGTTTGCGGTCTTCCAGTTCGTCCCAGTCTTTTATGGCGGTTTTGTTCATGTCTGGCTCTCTCCAGTAATTGCTTCAGGTTTTCATTTTATTGTTTTACCGGATTGTCTTGCGCTGTATCCTTGCGCAGATGACGCTTATTCCGGACAGGTTTTCCAGTGTAAAGGATATGCTCACTGCTTGGCAGCCGAGCGAGCCCGTCTATTGCATTTACCCTCAGCGGCCGGACGCGGCTCAACGGCCACTACAGCGAGCTGTTGATCGAAATCACCTCCGGACAACAACTTCCCCAGCCTGAAGTCGATAATCGGCAACGCACTTGTGACTTGGGCATCACGCTCTGAGCTTGAATCCTGTCACATCATCCCTATCTACTCCTGCATCGCAACAAAGACAATTGAGCCATGACCGAAACAACCACTGTTGAAACCCATGCGTTCCAGGCGGAAACCCGCCAGGTTCTGCAATTGATGATTCACTCTCTTTATTCGAACAAGGAAATTTTCCTGCGCGAGCTGATTTCAAACGCTTCTGACGCGCTGGACCGGCTACGATTTGCCGCGATCCAGGACGACGCGGTGTACGCCGGCGACAGCGATCTGCATATCGAAATCGAACTGGACAAAGATGCCGGCACCCTCACGGTGCGTGACAATGGCATCGGCATGGACCGGGACCACGTGATGGACAATATCGGTACCATTGCGAAATCCGGCACCAAGGCTTTTCTGGATCACCTGTCGGGCGACCAGAAAGTCGACGCACAGCTGATTGGACAGTTCGGCGTCGGCTTCTACTCGGCCTTCATCGTGGCGGACAAGGTGACTCTGCTCAGCCGCAGAGCCGGCGACGCGGTAGAGGATGGTGTGCGCTGGGAATCCGACGGTGGTGGTGAGTACTCCATCGAAGCGGTCGAGCGTGAGAACCGCGGCACCGAAGTTATTCTGCACCTGAAGGAAGCTGAGCAAGAATTTCTCAGCAAGTGGAGCATCCGCTCGCTGATCAGCCGCTATTCCGATCACATCGGTTTTCCGATACGCATGCACAGCGAAGACGAGGATGGCGAGGAAAAGAGCAGTGGCTGGGAGGACATCAATCAGGCCTCTGCCCTGTGGTCACTGCCCAAGAGTGAAATCAGCGACGAGGAGTACCAGTCTTTCTACAAGTACCTGACCCACGACCTCGATGATGCCCAGTGCTGGGCACACAATAAGGTCGAGGGCTCTCAGAGTTACACCACGCTGCTGTACGTGCCTAAAACAGCACCGATGGACCTGATGCTGCAGCGCGATGAACGTACCGGCCTGCGCCTGTATGTGAACCGCGTGTTTATCATGGACGCGGCTCAATCCCTGTTGCCGCATTACCTGCGGTTTATCCGCGGCGTGGTCGATTCCAGTGATTTACCGCTGAACGTGTCGCGTGAATTGCTGCAGGAAAACGAACTGGTGAGCAAAATCCGCTCTGCCGTTATTCGCCGCAGCCTGGACATGATCGGCAAGCTGGCCGGGGACGATGCAGAGGAATACGCGAAGTTCTGGCAGCAGTTCGGCCCTGTCATTAAAGAGGGCGTGGCCGAGGATTTTAGCAACCGCGAGCGGATTGCACCGCTGCTGCGCTTTGCATCCACCATCGGCACTGATGAAAAGGCCGATGTTGACCTGGCCGGTTACAAGGCACGCATGCAGGACGGCCAGGACGCCATCTATTACATCACGGCGGAAAACCACCAGGCGGCAAGCCACAGTCCGCACCTGGAAGTGTTTCGCAAGAAGGGCATTGAAGTGCTGTTGATGTCCGACCGCGTGGACGAATGGATGATGGCCTATTTCAACGAGTTTGACGGTACCCCGTTCAAGTCCGTGGCCAAGGGTGATATTGATCTGTCTGCTGTGAAATCAGCCGCCAAAGAGAATTCGGATAAGGAAGGCGATGAGCAGGAAGACCTTACTGAAGCGCTCGATAAAGACGTGCTCGAAAAAGTGCGTGAATCACTGGGCGAGCATGTCAGCGAAGTGCGCAGTAGTCAGCGTCTGACTGATTCGGCTTCCTGCCTGGTGCTGGGTGAGCAGGAAATGGCTCTGCACCTGCAGCGCCTGCTGGAACAGGCTGGTCAGTCCATCCCCGACAGCCGCCCGGTGCTGGAGCTCAATCCGGGCCACCCCCTGGTGCAAAAGCTGCAGTCGGAGCAAGACGGGAACCACTTCAACGATCTGGCCCTGGTGCTGTTTGAACAGGCCCTGTTGTCTGAGGGTGGTTCGCTCAACGATCCGGCCGGCTTCGTCAGCAGAATCAACGCCCTGCTGTTGGCTGGGAGCGAATAGGCATTACAATTCGCCTGTGAGCGAAACGGTACGGGTAGACAAATGGCTATGGGCAGCGCGCTTCTTCAAGACGCGCGCATTAGCCCGTGAAGCCATCAAGGGCGGAAAAGTCCAGATCGGCGGAAGCCGGGTCAAGCCCGGCCGCAGCCTGAAAGAAGGCGACCGCCTGAACATCCGGCGCGGCGAGGACGAGTACGAGATTATCGTTCGGGATCTGGGCGACCGCCGTGTTTCCGCCGCCCTGGCGCTGGAAAAATACGACGAAGATCCGGACAGCAAAGCCCGCCGGGAATCCGCGGCGGAGCAGCGCAAGGCTCAATACCAAGCGCGAGCAGATCGCCAGCGTCGCCCGGACAAGCGGCAAAGAAGGCAGATTGTCGACTTCACCAAACGGCAGTGAACCCTGATCTGTGTCGAATCAAATCTGGAGACCCCGGTGAAAATATGGATTAAGGCGGTACTGGTTTTGCTGGTCGCCGCCGTGGCATGGCTGGCCTGGCAAGCCGGAAAAGTGATGCCGATGGGCGCCGCCTATATCGCCAAGACCATGTGTTCGGAACACTTTGTTGCAGGGCGCGACAACCTGGATGACATCTGGTCAGATATTCTCGATATCGATTCCTCGTTCACCCTGGGTAACTATGAACTGGATACCGAAGCTTCCCGGGTCAACGGCTTTTTCGGCCCTGGCCTATTGAAGACGACGGCCGTGTATCGTGAAGGCCTGGGTTGCACCATTGCAGCCGGTGGGGCGCCCGATTCCCTGTTGCCCCTGCCGCCGGGGCAATTGGCGGGTGTAGTTTCTGATCAAAAGCTGTCCGTTTCCGGGGTTCGCAACCCATTGCTCGAAGCGGCGCTCGATGAGGCTTTCAGTGAGCCATCTTCAGAAAGCCACCGGCAAACCCGCGCTGTTGTTGTGTTGCAGGACGGACAGATTGTAGCAGAGCGATATGCCGCGCCTTTTGACCGGGAAACGCCGCTGATTGGCTGGTCGATGACGAAAAGCATCACCAATAACCTGCTGGGTCTGCTGGCTGGCGACGGCCATTTTGATCTGGATGATCCGGCGCCCGTGGCTGAGTGGCAGGCAGACGATGACCCGCGCAAGGCGATCACCATGCGGCAGCTGCTGCAGATGAGTAGCGGCCTGGATTTTCCGGAAGTCTACAGTCCCGGCAGCGCCACCACCAATATGTTGTTCACGGAACCCTCAGCCGCTGCCGTTGCGGCCGCCGCCCCATTGGGTTACGAGCCCGGTTCACGCTGGTATTACTCCAGCGGCACCAGCAACATCCTGGCCCGCATTGTATGGGACATGACCGGCGGAACGTCTGCGGCCGTGTATGAGTTCACGCACCGGCGCCTGTTTTACCCACTCGGAATAACGACCATGCTAATCGAGCCCGATGCCTCGGGCGCTCCGGTGGGATCCTCGTTTTCCTATGCCACGGCCCGTGACTGGGCGCGCCTTGGGCAGTTCTGGTTGCAGGATGGCGTGTGGCGGGGCGAGCGGTTGCTGCCCAAAGGCTGGATGGAGTGGTCTACCGAAGCGGCGCCTGCTGCTGCCGAGGGCCAGTACGGCGCACAGTTCTGGCTGAACAGGGAAGTTGAGGGGAAGGGCCGACCCAGTCCCGAACTGCCCGAACCGATGTTCATGGCCCACGGTTTCAATGGACAGTCCGTAGTGGTATTCCCAGACCAGAATATCGTCGTGGTGCGCCTGGGATTCACCACCGACGAAAGCTGGGATCTCGACGCATTCCTGGCTGACGTGCTGGCAGCACTTGAACTGTAGGAGGCCGCCATGCGGGCGACCGTGTGATCAGGCCATGCGGGTGAAATTTATGCTCTGGAACCAGAAGGAAACCGATACCGGTTCCCTTCTGTTCGCGGGCATGGCCCGCT
>Ga0055584_100002354_pt1 | contig 18701 bp, 15 predicted proteins | sample OSDHelmetaG_FD_58716 | JGI IMG/M metagenome (GOLD analysis project Ga0055584, IMG submission 58716) | Pelagic marine sediment microbial communities from the LTER site Helgoland, North Sea, for post-phytoplankton bloom and carbon turnover... | ecosystem: Environmental > Aquatic > Marine >... | reverse complement strand
CGACAGAGGAAAGTCCGGGCTCCGCAGAGCAGGGTGCCAGGTAACGCCTGGGGGGTGTAAGCCCACGGCAAGTGCAACAGAAAGTATACCGCCAGGCCGCTCTCGAGTGGTCGGGTAAGGGTGAAATGGTGCGGTAAGAGCGCACCGCGCGACTGGTAACAGTTCGCGGCAAGGTAAACCCCACTCGGAGCAAGGCCAAATAGGAATCCTACAGATGCTGCTCGCATTGGATTCGGGTAGGCCGCTAGAGGCCTGTGGCGACACAGGCCGTAGATGAATAATTGTCCTCGACAGAACCCGGCTTATAGGCTGACTCGCTTTTTTTTGCCCTTTCCCGCGTTAAATCCCTAAAGTTCTTAATAATTTACTTTAACTAAGCTCGCTATTAATTTGTATTCGCTCGGAATGCCACTTCCCGTTTTTGAACTTTGTCGGCATTTTCTCCGCATTTAGCGACACGTTCCCGCACTTTTCCCCTAGAACACAGTCGAATAAGGCTTGCGCTGACGCAATACTGCCTCTATAGTGTGACTTTGTGGCGAAAAGTGGAATAAATTGTAGATTTGTGGGGATTGAAGGAATCAAGCCCGCAGCATTATTCCAATAAAAATGGGGACAACACGTGTTTCGCGGCATAAATACTATCAATCTCGATGCAAAAGGTCGCATGGCTATGCCTGCGCGTTACCGTGAGCAGCTGCTAAGCCACTGCTCTGGGCATCTGGTAGTTACTATCGACACCAATCACCGATGTCTGTTGCTCTATCCCCTCGCCGAGTGGGAACAAATCGAGCGTCAGATCGAGTCTCTCTCCAGCTTCGACCCCATGTCTCAGCGCGTTAAGCACCTGCTCATCGGTCACGCCAACGATCTCGAGCTGGACGGCAGCGGCCGCATCCTACTTCCCCAGGAGCTACGCCAATACGCGCAGCTTGAGAAACACGTCTGCCTGATCGGGCAGGGCAAGAAGCTTGAGATCTGGAGTCAGGAACTCTGGAACGAACAACGCGATCAGTGGCTTACCGAGTCGACAGAGGGCGGAGAGCTACCGGAAAAGCTTCGGTCTCTGGCGCTCTAGGTTGGCTGCCATGAACGCCGAATCAGTGCACGAAACGGTGTTGATGCAGGAGGCGATCGACGCACTCTCGATTCGTAAGGATGGAACCTACGTAGATGCCACGTTTGGGCGAGGAGGCCATAGCCGCCTACTCCTGGAGCAGCTAGGTGCCGAGGGTCGGCTCATAGTATTCGATAAAGACCCGGAGGCCATCGAGGTCGCGACGGAGATGCAGCAAAGCGATAGCCGAATAGAAATCGTGCACGCAGCGTTCGGCGAGATCGAGACACAGTTGAGCAGCTTGGGCAGTGCGGCGGGTATAGACGGCATTCTGTTCGACCTCGGCGTTTCGTCGCCGCAATTGGACAACGCAGATAGAGGTTTTAGCTTCCTGCGCGAGGGCCCGCTCGATATGCGCATGAACCCTGAGGTGGGACAGAGCGCAGAGCAGTGGATTAACAGCGCAGACGAGGTTGAGATAGCCGATGTGTTGTATCAGTTTGGAGAAGAGCGTCACTCGCGGCGCATGGCACGACGAGTCATATTGGAGCGAGCGGAGAAGCGGATTAGCACAACGGCCGAGCTGGCGGAGATTATAAAGGAAGCGAACCCATCCTGGGAGCGGGACAAGCATCCGGCGACCAGGGCGTTTCAGGGAATTCGAATTTTCATCAACGATGAACTGGGTGAGCTGGAACGTGGCCTGGCGCAGGCCCTCAAGGTACTAAAGCTAGGTGGTCGTCTCGTAGTCATTAGCTTCCACTCGCTGGAGGACAGGATCGTAAAGAAGTTTATCGCCCTGCAGGCATCGGGTGACAATTTTCCAAGAGACCTGCCGGTCTCGCAGGAGATGCTGAATCCGAAACTGAAGTCGGTCGGAAAGCGCATTAAGGCGACGGCGGCGGAAGTGGAGAGAAACCCGAGAGCCAGAAGTGCGGTGATGCGTGTGGCGGAAAAAATCGCCGAATAGAAGACAGTGATATGAGCGCGAAGAAAACAAACATCAGAGGCAAATCGAAGCAGAGGCAACTCAGCGTGCTGCAGTGGGCGGGCATTCGATCGCGAACCAGCTTCGCCCTGTTCGGCGCATTGAGTCTGGTTCTGTTGGCCGGTCTGTCCGTAGTCGCCACGACCCATGAGAACCGATTCGCCTTCAATGAGCTGCAAGAGCTGCGCGAACAGGCGAATCGCCTCGAGGTTGAGTGGGGGCAGTTGCTCATTGAGCAGAGCACATTCGGTGTGGATGGCCGGATTCAACAGAAGGCGTTTGAGCAATTGCAGATGGAAGTGCCGGATATTGCCAATATTGTGATGGTGAACCATGAGCAGCGCTAGGATTTCAAGCTTCATAGAACAGTGGCGACTGCATCTAGTCCTGTTCGCGATGTTTCTCTGTGTGCTGGCGATCGGCTGGAAGGTAAGTGCCCTGCATATAGTCGAACGCGACTTCTTGCAGAGTCAGGGCGATGCGAGAACTATACGTACCGTGCCGCTAGTGGCTAATCGTGGGCTCATTACTGACAGGAATGGCGAGCCACTGGCGGTGAGTTCGCCGGTTAAGTCAATCTGGGTAAATCCGCAGGAGATCGGCGGCCGGCCCGAGGCTATCGCGCGACTAGCGCAGGAATTAGGCCTGGACGCGCAGACACTAAGCGCGTCCGTGACAAGAAACGGTAGTCGCGAATTTCTCTATGTGAAGCGACGACTCGCCCCAGCCGAAGCCGAAAGAATTCTGGCGCTGGATATTGATGGTGTCTACGGTCAGCAGGAATACCAGCGCTTCTATCCGCAGGGGGAGGTAGCGGCTCACCTGGTTGGGTTCAGCAATGTCGACGATATCGGGCAGGAGGGTCTGGAGCTCACCTATGACGATTGGCTCAAGGGCGTGCCCGGCAGGCGCCAGGTAATCAAAGACAGACGCGGCCATATAATAGAAGAGCTCAATACGATTCAAACCGCGCAGCCGGGTAAGAACCTGGAGCTCAGCATAGATTTTCGGCTGCAGAGTCTCGCCTACAAGGAATTGAAAGAAGAGTTCGTCACACGCCGCGCTCGCTCCGCATCCATCGTCTTGTTGGATGTAGATACTGGCGAGGTCTTGGCGATGGCGAATCAGCCATCCTACAACCCTCACAATCGATCAAACCTCACGGACTTTAGCGTGCTGCGTAATCGCGCTATCACCGATGTGTTCGAACCGGGTTCGCCTATCAAGGCATTCACTGCCGCGGCCGCGCTCGAGTCGGGCCGCTACACCCCCGATACCGTGATCGAGACGAGTCCGGGGTGGATGATGGTCAATGGCAAGGAAGTGCAAGACATTCTCAACTACGGCACCTTGGATCTCACGCGGGTAATCACGAAGTCTAGCAACATGGGCGCAACGAAGATTGCGTTCGATATCGGACCGGAGCCGATTCGGAATGTGCTAGAGCGTGTCGGGATGGGGCAGATGTCCGGCACGGGATTCCCTGGAGAGCAGAGTGGCGTACTTCCAAACCACCGGCGCTGGAGTGGAATAGAGACGGCAACCTTCTCCTTCGGATATGGTCTGTCTACCACGGCGCTGCAACTCGCACAGGCCTATTCGGTACTTGCGGACGATGGCATCAGAAAACCCGTGTCGCTGCTGAAGCTCGACGAAGCCAGCCTCGCGGAACTGCCCCGGGAACAAGTGCTCGATAAGGATATCAGCAATGAAGTCCTGGCGATGCTTGAGACCGTGGTCGATCCGGATCGCGGCGGCTCGGCTGGCGGCGCTAGAGTGCCCTTCTACAATGTCGCCGGCAAAACCGGCACCGTGCATGTGGTTGGCGAATTCGGATACGAGGAGAATGTGCACAACTCGCTGTTCGTGGGCCTTGCGCCCGCTAGTGATCCGAAGCTCGTGATCGTGGTGATCATCTATGAGCCGAAGGGTGACGAGCACTTCGGCGGTCAGGTTGCGGCGCCGGTGTTCTCCCGTGTTGCATCTGGCGCCATGCGTATTCTGAACATTGCTCCAGACGATCTACCGGATTCTGAATCGAGGGGGTTCGCTCACATACAATGAATACGGCTGAACAATTGAACTCGAATGGTGTCGTGCTTGATCTGGTCAATGGTCTGGTTAGCCTACCTGACCCAGTTCCACCGGCCGTGAATGTCGTTGCGACTGGCATCCAGATGGATAGCCGACTGCTAAAAAAGGGCGATCTCTTCCTCGCCTGTTTCGGTCGCAATCACGATGCACGCGATTTTATCCCCGAGGCGATAGCCAAGGGAGTTGCTGCGGTATTGGCGGAATCCGGTGGCGAGTGGCAGGGAACGCGCATCATCGATGACGTAGCCGTAATCGCCGTCGACAAGCTGTCCGCCAAGCTTAGCGAGATAGCTGACCGATTCTTTTCCCATCCGAGTCAGCGCCTGAGTGTCATCGGTATCACCGGCACTAACGGCAAGACGAGTTGCAGTCAGTTCATCGCGCAGGCGCTCGCCAGGTCTGGATTTAGCTGTGGCACGATCGGCACACTCGGCTATGGTATCTATGGCGAGTTGAAGGAGACTCAGCTCACGACGCCCGATCCCGTATTTACGCAGATGGCGCTTGCCGAGATGGTGCAGGATGGAATCGACCCCGTGGTAATGGAGGTCTCCTCCGTCGGCTTGCATCAGCAGCGGGTGAAGGCGGTGAAGTTCGACACTGCCATCTTCACGAATCTCTCGCGCGACCATCTTGACTACCATGAAAGCATGGAGGCCTATGGAAATAACAAGAAGAAGTTATTTACCAGTGACGGTCTAAGTCGCGCGATTGTCAATCTCGACGATCCCTATGCGCTCTCGGTAATCAATGCCATAGCCCCGAGCGTAGAGATCTGTACCTACAGTATTGAAAATTCATTAGCTACCGTGCACACGGAATCCTTGTCGCTGACGCGGCAGGGCTTCGAGGCGCGTGTAGTAACCCCTCTGGGCGCAGGAGTAATTCAGGGCCGGCTATTCGGGTTCTTTAATGTGAGCAACCTGCTGGCCGTGATCGCGACGCTTATTAACTACCTGCCGAAGAAGGTCGATCTGAATATCGAACAGTTGTGCGAACTGATTTCTGGGCTCAGCTCGGTAGACGGCCGCATGGAGATAATCGGCGACTCGAAAGAGTTTACGGCGGTTGTCGATTACGCACACACGCCCGACGGTCTTCGCAGCGCTCTGCAGGGATTGCGAGACCATTTTAAAGGCAATGTCTGGTGTGTATTTGGCTGTGGCGGGAATCGTGATCGAGGTAAGCGGCCGATCATGGGTGAGATCGCAGAGTCCTTGGCGGACAAGATAGTCATTGCTGATGACAATCCGCGTAACGAAGACGGCGACGATATCGTGCAACACATATTAAGTGGCATGAAGAAGCCAGAGGCGGCGATCGTGCTGCGCGACAGAGAGAAGGCAATCGCACACGCTATCTCCCGCGCAGAGCCTGGTGACGTGGTGCTGGTCGCCGGCAAGGGCCACGAGACTTATCAGGATGTGCGTGGTAGCCGGCTCATATTCAGTGACGCCAATCAGGTACGCTTGGCGCTGCAAGCACGAGAAAAGAAATAGAGGGCCGGCGAATTGATCGGCGAATTGACATTGACCCAGTTGGCACAGGTTCTAGATGGCGAGTTGCTAGGAGATGACGTGACGTTTTCGAATGTTTCCACCGATACGCGGTCGCTAGAGAAGGGCGATCTGTATCTGGCATTGGTCGGAGAAAATTTCGATGGCAACGATTTCGTTGCTGACGCTGGCATGCGCGGCGCATGTGGCGCTGTGGTTTCGCGGGCCGTCGATTCTGAATTGACGGCTCTGCGAGTCAAAGACACACACGAGGCCCTTGGGGCGCTTGGCCACATAGCTCGAAAGCGCAGCGAGGCGAGAGTGATCGCCCTCACCGGAAGCCAGGGCAAGACGACCGTGAAGGAGATGCTTCACGGCATACTAGCGAGTGCGGGAGAGTGCCTGGCAACCGAGGCGAACCTGAACAATACGATAGGCGTGCCGCTTACTCTGCTAAAAATAGAGGCAAGGCATCGCTATGTTGTTGTCGAGATGGGAGCGAATGGCGCAGGCGAGATTGCATTCAGCGTTGCGGCGACCGAACCAGATATCGCGCTCATAACCAATGCGAGCCCTGCCCATATCGAAGGCTTCGGTTCTCTGCAGGGCATAGTGACCGCGAAGGGCGAGATCATCGATGGCCTGAAGAACGATGGAGTCATGGTGTTGAACGCAGACGATGCCCATGTTCAGCAGTGGACTACACGCGCCGAATCCAAGCGCGTGGTGAAATTTAGCTACGAGAATGCCGCCGGGGATTCGCAGTATTTCGCATCTAGCGTAGAGACCTCTGGTGATGCAACGAGCCGTTTCATTTTGCACACGCCGCAGGGAGACCAAGCGCTGACGCTGGGATTTCTGGGCAGGCACAACATTGTTAACGCCATCGCGGCGAGTGCAGTGGCTCTGGAGGCTGGCGCGAGTCTGGGTGATGTGGCGCAGGGGCTTGCGAGCGTCGGTCCGGTTACGGGAAGACTGTCGCGCGCCGCTGGGATCAATGGCTGCAGCCTGATCGATGACAGCTATAACGCCAGCCCGGGCTCGTTCTTCGCGGCGATCGATGTGTTAGCAAGCCTAGCCGGAAAAACCATCCTGGTAATGGGCGATATGAAAGAGTTGGGCGAAGAAACCGATTCCGCTCATAGAGGCGTCGGCGAGTATGCGGCATCGTCACATATCGATGAGTTCTGGGCAACTGGAGAAAAATCCAGGCTGGCGATCGAAGCCTATGGCAAGAGCGGCCGCTATTTCGACGATCAGGCCTCGCTCATTACAGCTTTGAAGGATATTGCGAGCTCTGATTCTACGATTCTCGTAAAGGGATCTCGTGGAGCAGGAATGAATAACGTAGTTAGCGCTCTAACACTCGACGGAGAGATACGATGCTAGTTTGGCTATCAGACTACCTAATGCAGTTCGACAACAGTTTCTCCGTTATTCAGTACATTACTGTGCGCGGAATCTTCAGCATCTTGACGGCGCTCGGCATCTCGCTGCTTATCGGGCCTTCGATGATACGGCGGCTCAACTATCATCAGATCGGTCAGGTCGTGCGGGACGATGGGCCAGAAACCCATCTTAGCAAGGCGGGCACGCCCACCATGGGCGGCGCATTGATTCTGGTAAGCATCGCGCTCAGCACGCTGCTGTGGTCGGATCTGGCGAATCACTATGTGTGGGTGGTGTTATTGGTGACTGTGCTCTATGGAGCGATCGGTTGGGTCGATGATTACAGGAAAGTCTTTCGCAAGAACACGGCGGGTCTGTCTGCTCGCTGGAAGCTGTTCTGGCAGACGGCGATTGGCCTGGCTGCCGCCACCGCGCTCTACTACACGGCATTCAGCGCCGTTGAGACCAGCTATATCGTGCCCTTCTTTAAAGATGTGTCTATTAATATCGGCATCGTGTACATCGTGTTCAGCTGCTTCATCATCGTCGGTTTCAGTAACGCCGTGAACCTGACCGACGGGCTGGACGGCTTGGCAATCTTGCCTACCGTAATGGTAGGTGGCGCGCTCGGTGTGATCGCCTATCTGGCGGGCCATATCGAATTTTCTGCCTATCTGAACATCCCCTATGTGGTCGGTTCCGGCGAGGTGGTGATATTCGCGGGAGCCCTGCTCGGTTCGGGCCTGGGGTTTCTGTGGTTTAACACCTATCCGGCGCAGATCTTCATGGGTGACGTAGGCGCACTGGCCCTGGGCGCCGCGCTCGCCGTCATGGCCATAATTTCTCGGCACGAGATCGTGCTGTTCATTATGGGTGGAATATTCGTTGCGGAGACGGCCTCGGTAATCATTCAGGTCGCCTCCTTCAAGATGACAGGCAAGCGCATCTTCAGGATGGCGCCGCTACACCATCATTTCGAGCTGAAGGGTTGGCCCGAGCCCAGGGTGATAGTTAGGTTTTGGATTATTACAGTCATGTTGGTGTTATTCGGTTTGGCTACATTAAAACTGCGCTAGATTGAAAATGGAACGAGATTAGATGGCGACTGAACAAGACGACCGTCTTACCGTCATAGTCGGGCTAGGAGGAACTGGGCTCTCCTGTGTGCGATATTTCGCAGCCCAGGGAGAATTGGTAAAAGTTGTAGATAGTCGAGAGAACCCGCCCGGTCTCGGTACCTTGCAGGAACTCTATCCCGAGGTTGAGTGCGAGCTTGGTGCATTTAAGCTGGAGACATTTCGGCGAGCGAAGCAGTTGGTGGTAAGCCCGGGATTAAGTATTCGCAGCGACGTCATCAACGCGGCACGGGAAGCGGGAGTCCCCATTACGGGAGACATAGACATCTTCTCGAAAGCGGTTACCGCGCCGATCGTCGCTGTTACGGGTTCGAACGGCAAGAGTACCGTAGTGGCGATGCTGGCATTGATACTACGTAAGGCGGCAAAGAGTTTTGGTCTTGGCGGAAATCTTGACGGAGAAAATTTCAAGCCTGCCTTGGACATGTTAAGTGAAGAAACTAAAGAATTGTATGTGCTGGAGCTCTCAAGCTTTCAGTTGGAAACCACAGAGAGACTAGGCGCGCAGGTCGCCACCATATTGAACCTAAGTGCAGATCACATGGATAGATACGAAGACATCGAAGACTATCACCGCGCGAAGCAGCGAATCTTTATCGACTGCGCGCAGGTGGTTGTCAATCGGGACGACGGCCAGAGCTATCCGCTTAACGAACACAACGGTGCGGTCTGGGAGTTTGGTTTCGGTCGTCCTGGCGTAAACGGTCTCGGTCTTCTGGAAGAGGGCGGCGACAAATATCTCGCGTATCAGTTCGAGAAGATCGCATCGGTGAGCGAGTTAAAGGTATTTGGCCAGCACAATGTCTCGAACGTATTGGCAGCGATCGCATTGGCCATGGCCGTCGATATCGATATGAAGGCAATACGCGCCGCGGTCACTGAGTTTGCCGGCCTGCCTCATCGCTGCCAGTGGGTAGCGAATGTTGCTGGAGTCGATTTCTACAATGACTCCAAGGGTACGAACGTAGGTGCAACTGTTGCGGCGATCGAAGGCCTAGGCGAACACATCGAGGGGCATATTGTGTTGATCGCCGGCGGCATATCGAAGGGGGCAGACTTCAGCTCGCTAGTGCCGGCAATCAATAAATGGGGTAAGGCGCTGGTGCTCATCGGGCAGGACGCGGCCGAGATCGCAGGCTACTTCGATGCCGACCTGCAAACCCATTTCGCGAGTGACATGTTAGATGCCACGAAGAAGGCGCTTCAGCTGGCGAGCGCAGGGGATGCCGTGCTGCTCTCGCCGGCCTGCGCGAGCTTCGATATGTTTGAAAACTTTCAGCATAGAGGGTTCAGTTTCATCGAATCCGTGGAGACATTGCAATGAGTATGGCGAGGGCGATAACGCCCAGAAACAGTCTCGCCCAAAGCGTTCAGGTGCCGCCGCTAAACAGCATACTGCTGCTCACCTTCGTTCTGCTATTTATTGGCTTGCTGATGATGACGTCGGCTTCGGTTGATATCGCCAGCAGTCAGTACGCTGATCCCTTCTTCTTCCTGAAACGGCAACTCGTCTTCGCCGTAGTCGGTGTATTCGTGCTCGCGATTACGCTGCACATTCCTGTAGCGACCTGGCGCGCACAGAGTTGGTATTTGTTGATGGTTTCGTTCGCCCTGCTTGTATTAGTACTTGTGCCTGGCGTGGGCGAGTCGGTGAAGGGAAGCACGCGCAGAATCGACTTGGTTGTATTCGATCTGCAGCCCTCCGAGCTAGCGAAGGTGTTCATAGTAGTCTACCTTGCCGCGTTCCTGGAGCGACAGCTCGATGAAGTACGCGAAAGATGGTCGGGCTTCTATAAGCCGCTGCTGGTTGTAGGTGCTGCCGTCGCGCTATTTCACTTCCAGCCCGATCACGGCACCATGGTTATTCTGACTCTCACCGCGCTGTGCATGATATTCCTCGCTGGAGCAAAGATTCATCGCATTCTGCTAATGCTCACCGCCTGCCTGGGTGGCATAGCCTTGTTAGCTTTGATGAAGCCCTACGTGATTGAAAGAGTCACATCTTTCCTCGACCCCTGGGCGGTAGAGAACGTTACCAACGGTGGATACCAGCAGGCCATGGCGCAAGTCGCCTTCGGGCGTGGCGAAGTATTTGGTGTCGGTCTGGGCCATAGCATACAGAAACTCTATTTCTTGCCTGAGGCGCATAACGACTTCGTGCTGGCCATTATAGGGGAAGAGTTAGGGCTCGTAGGTGTGGCGATAGTCATACTGCTGTTCACTGCCCTCATCTACAAGGCGTTCTCCATAGGCAAGCGCGCGCAACAGGACGGCCGTCTCTTTGCGGCATTCTTCGCCTATGGGCTCGGCCTGCTATTCGCAGGTCAGACGATGATTAACGTAGGCGCGAGCATAAGCCTGTTGCCGGTAAAGGGGTTGACGCTGCCGTTCCTGAGCTATGGAGGCGCGAGTCTGATAATGAGCTTCTTCATGATCGGGTTGCTGGTGCGCATACAGTACGAGATGGAAAACAAGATCGACGATAGGGCAGAGGAATAAGCGAGAGAATGACTACGGGGCAAACAACAGTTCTGATCATGGCTGCCGGCACAGGAGGCCATGTGTTCCCTGCGCTCTCGATCGCACAGAGCCTGCAGCAGCACGACGTGCGTACCGAATGGATGGGAACACATCAGGGCATGGAGAACCGACTGCTCGAAGGCACGGGAATTCGAATCCATGCCGTCTCAGCGAAAGGCTTGAAGGGAAAGGGGGTGGCTAGATTGATAGCGGCGCCCTTCATGTTGGTACAGGCGTTGATCCAATCGATGCGCGTGCTGGCTAAGGTTAACCCAGATTGCGTGTTAGGAATGGGCGGTTTCGTATCGGGGCCTGGAGGGCTGGCGGCGAAGCTGACGGGGCGAAAGCTAGTAATACACGAGCAGAATGCCGTGCCGGGCGCCACCAATAAGTTGCTAGCGAAGATTGCAACGCAAGTCTTCGAGGCGTTCCCCAATACCTTCGGCAGCGGCAAGAAGGTGATGCACACGGGCAATCCCATACGCAAGGAGATAGCGGCGCTATCGACTAAGCCGCGGACTATAAGTGTGCCATCGGAGCGATTGAAGATTCTGGTGCTGGGTGGCAGTCAGGGTGCATTGGCGATCAATGAAGTGGTTCCAGCGGTTCTGGCGGCGATGCCCGATCAGACGCGTCCTAGCGTTCGCCATCAGACGGGCGAGCAGACCTTGGAGCGTACGCGTGCATTCTACGGGGAGAAGGGGCTCGGCCTCGGTGAAGACATGAAAGTCGAAGCGTTCATAACCGACATGGCCGAGGCCTATAGCTGGGCGGACATCATCATCTGCCGTAGCGGAGCCAGCACGGTCAGTGAGATTGCCGCTGTTGGCCTGCCCTCGATACTGGTGCCTTACCCCCATCACAGCGACCAGCAGCAAACGCATAACGCAAACTGGCTGGTGCGCGCTGGTGCCGCACGCCTGCTCGAGCAGAAGGACCTAAACTTCGAGTCGCTGACCGCCTTGCTGCAAGAATTCGATTCCGACCGAGTCAAGCTGCAGCAGATGAGCGATATCGCGAGATCGATAGCCATCGTTGATGCGGATGAGCGTATAGCGACACGCTGCCTGGAGTTGGTCAATGCATAACGCGGCAAACAGACATGTTATTCCTGAGATGCGGCGCATCAACATCATCCACTTCGTTGGTATTGGCGGTGCGGGCATGTGCGGCGTTGCAGAGGTATTGCTCAATCAGGGCTATAAGATCAGCGGTTCGGACTTGAAAGAGTCATCGAATACGGCGCGGCTGGAGTCGATGGGTGCGCAGATTTTTATCGGACACAAGGCATCTAATGTTGCGAATGCCGACGTGGTTGTCTATTCCAGCGCTATCGATGACCGCAACCCGGAGATCAAGGCCGCTATTAAGGCCTCCAAGCCATTGATCGCCAGGGCGGAGATGCTTGCCGAGCTAATGCGCTATCGCCACTCCATAGCGATTGCCGGTACTCACGGTAAAACTACCACAACCAGCATAGTCGCTTCGGTACTGGCAGAGGCAGGCTTCGATCCTACGTTCGTGATTGGGGGGCTGCTGAATAGCGCCGGAACCAACGCGCGTCTTGGCGAGAGCAGGTATCTAGTAGCCGAGGCAGACGAGAGCGATGCCTCCTTCATGCATCTTCAGCCTATGGTAGCTGTTATAACCAACATCGAAGCAGACCATATGAGCACCTACGGCGGCGACTTCGAGAACCTAAAGAAATACTTCGTGGAGTTCTTGCACAACTTACCCTTCTACGGTCTCGCCGTGTTGTGCATAGATGACCCCGTGGTGCGAGAGATACTGCCGCTCATCTCCCGACCGAAACTAACCTACGGTTTCTCCGAGGATGCGGATTTCAGAGTCGAAAACCTGAGCCAGGATAAGCGGAAGACGCAGTTCGATGTGGTGCGCAAAGAAGCCAACGACACACTGCAGATAACGCTAAATATGCCCGGGCGACATAATGCATTGAATGCCACGGCCGCAATAGCCATAGCGACCGACGAAGGTATTGAGGCGGCGGATATTCAGAATGGTATTGCGAATTTCTCTGGCGTCGGCCGTCGTTTCGACGTGCAGGGTGAGTTCTCCATAGAGGGAGGCAGCGTGATGCTCATCGATGACTACGGGCATCACCCCACTGAGGTTGCCGCTACGCTGAGAGCGCTTCGAGATGGCTGGCCCGATAACCGCTTGGTCATGGTCTACCAGCCCCATCGCTACAGCCGAACCAAGGATCTCTACGAAGACTTCGTCGAGGTGCTAGGCGAGGCGGACGTTCTACTCCTACTCGAAGTGTACTCGGCCGGAGAGAAAAAAATCGCCAGCGCGGACTCGAGGAGCCTGTGCAGGAGCATCAGATTGCGCGGAAAAGTCGATCCTGTATACGTCAAAGAGGAATCAGAGGTACACGGAATATTGAGCGCATTGATCCGTCCAGGGGACATCATTTTGACGCAGGGAGCCGGAAGCGTCGGTTCTTTGGCTAAACAACTGGCAAATACCGGTTTTGAGGCTTAATTAATTGATTTTTATAGAAGAATTTTGCATTTAGCGGTTAAGAATTTGACTAATGAGCACGATAAATAAAGAGAAAATCATCGCAAATTGCGGGCATGTAGTTGTGCTCAAGGGAGGCACCTCCTCGGAGCGCGAAATTTCCCTGCTAAGCGGCGATGCAGTCTTTCAGGGGCTGAAGAGATTGGGCGTCAATGCCAGTGTTCTCGACGTAAGCGATAACGTTGTCGCCGACCTGGAGCGACTCAAGCCAGATCTCGCGCTAATCATGTTGCACGGGCAGGGTGGAGAGGACGGAACGATGCAGGGCCTGTTGGAGTTACTGAAGATTCCATACTCGGGCAGCGGCGTGCTGGCATCAGCCTTGGCGATGGACAAGGTAAAGAGCAAGCTAATCTGGCAGCGCCTGGGTTTGAAAACTGCGGATTTCGAACTGCTGAATGAGAGCACCGACTGGCAGGCCACGATAGACAAGTTCGACGTGGCGGTGGTGAAACCGGTCAATGGCGGATCGAGCTTGGGAATAGCAATCGTGAGAGATGCCGAGTCGCTCAAGCGACAGTTCGAGATAGCGAGCGGCTTCGACTCGAAGGTTATGGCGGAGAAGTGTGTTATCGGCAATGAGTTCTCTGTCGGCGTATTAGGCGATCAAATTTTGCCCGCCGTTGAGCTAAGCACGAAGAGAGAGTTCTTCGACTTCGACGCGAAATACGTCGATGAGGACACCCAGATTATCTGTCCAGCGAAGTTGAGTGAAGAAAAGGCGCAGGAACTGAACGACTTGGTTCGCGCCGCCTACGAGAGTCTGGACTGCGCTGGCTTGGCACGGGTCGATGTGATGCAGGACGACAGGGGTGAGTTTTACTTGCTGGAGTTAAATACTATTCCCGGCATGACGGATCACAGCTTCGTACCTATGGCCGCGCAGAAATCGGGCATGGGATTCGATGAATTGTTATTAGCAGTATTGGAACACGAACAGGTAGTGAGTTAGAGACATGGCAACGGCAAATAGAGCAATCAGGACAGGACGCGGTATTCATTCTACTCGCCGCAACCCGCTGTCCGCGAATCAGCCGCTGAAGCCGAAGTCCTCGGGGCGGCGCGGGCTCTACCTGGTTGGAATTTTCGTGGCCTGTGCTGCGCTCTTGGTAGTGCAGAACAGGGCGGCGGTAAGTGGATTCCTAAACCGCCCAGTGAGCAAGGTAAGAATCGAGAATCAGTGGCAGAGGATTAGCGAGGCCGAGGTTAGCAGGGTATTGGCTACATTCATGGGCAAGGGCTTCTTCGACTTCGATGTAACGGAGGCGAAATCGCAGCTGGAACAGCATCCCTGGGTGCTACAGGCGGCAGTTAAGCGCATCTGGCCAGACACGCTCTCCCTGCATCTTACGGAACAGGTAGCGATAGCAAGATGGGGAGACGAGCAGTTACTGAATCAATACGGCGATCTGTTTCAGCCAGGCCGGTTAGAAGACTCGCTTTCCCTGCCGCTGCTTACGGGTCCTGAGGGCAGCCAAGAGTCGGTGATGCGTCAGTATCAGAAGCTAAATCAGATTCTGTTTCCTGCGGGTCTTCGTCTGTCGGGATTGACTCTTAGCAAGCGCGGTAGCTGGGAATACTCGTTGAACGATGGCATGCAAATTGCGGCTGGCAGGGATGATGTGTTCGAGAAGACTCAGCGCTTCATCGACTTCTTCAATAGCCTGCCTGAAGAACAGACGTCGCAGTTCGTCTCTATCGATTTGCGCTATGGAAACGGAATAGCCATCAAAGAGTCAAGCGTCGACATTACAGGAGTAGCAATTCTTTGAGCCAGTTACAGCACATTTTTTTAGGCTTTGCGCTGGAGAACTCGAGCGATGAATGAGTCAGCAAGCGAAAACATGATCGTAGGCTTGGATATAGGTACATCCAAAGTCGTTGCGATTGTTGGCGATATCAAGCCGGACGGAAGTCTGGATATCGTTGGCATCGGCAGCCATCGATCGCGCGGCCTCAAGAAGGGTACCGTGGTGAACATCGAGTCTACGGTTGAGTCGATACAGCGAGCTATCGAAGAGGCGGAATTGATGGCGGGCTGCCAGATCCACTCTGTCTACGCGGGTATCGCCGGTAGCCATATTCGCAGCATGAATTCGCACGGCATTGTCGCTATTCGCGACGGCGAAGTAATGCGAGCCGATATCGAGCGCGTAATCGATGCGGCGCAGGCGGTTGCGATCCCGGCGGATCAGAAAGTGCTACATATCCTGCCGCAGGAATACATCATAGATTCGCAAGAGGGTGTAAAGGAACCATTGGGCATGTCGGGCGTAAGGCTGGAGGCGAAAGTACATCTCGTCACCTGCGCGATCAATGCCGTGCAGAACATCGAGAAGTGCATCAGGCGCTGCGGTCTGGAGACGGACGAAATAATTCTTGAGCAGTTGGCGTCGTCCTATGCCGTGCTCACGGATGATGAGAAAGAACTGGGCGTGTGCCTAGTAGACATAGGCGGCGGTACGACCGACATAGCCATCTTCACAGAGGGGGCTATTCGGCACACCGGTGTGATTCCCATAGCTGGCGATCAGGTTACTAACGATATTGCCATGGCACTGCGCACGCCGACAGAGAATGCCGACGAGATAAAGATCAAGTACGCCTGTGCGCTTACGCAGTTAGCGAGTGCCGACGAGAGCATCAAGGTGCCAAGCGTCGGGGATCGCGCGCCGCGCGAACTCTCGCGACAGGCCTTAGCCGAAGTGGTGGAGCCTCGCTACGATGAGTTATTCACACTCGTGCAAGCCGAACTGCAGCGCAGTGGCTTCGAGAATCTCCTGGCCGCGGGAATCGTGTTAACCGGCGGAACGAGCAAGATGGAAGGCGTCGTGGACCTGGCGGAAGAAATCTTCCATGCCCCGGTACGCATCGGCGCACCTCACAATGTAAACGGCTTAGCCGATATCGTAAGAAACCCAATTTATTCTACTGGTGTTGGGTTATTGCTGTATGGCTTAAAGCAGTATCAGGAACGAGGCGGAATCGAAACGAAGCGAGAGCCACAAATTCGAATTGTGGACAGAGTGAAGAACTGGTTCCAGGGAAATTTTTAATTTTAATCTTAACAGTCAATAACCAATACAGTCACAGAATCTAAAATGAGGGGGCTATATGTTTGAATTAGTCGAGAATGTTGCACAGAGCGCTGAGATCAAGGTCGTAGGCGTGGGTGGCGGCGGCGGAAACGCTGTGCACCATATGATAAATAATCAGGTTGAAGGCGTGGAGTTCATCTGTGCGAATACGGATGCGCAGGCGCTTAACAACCTCAAGGCCAAAACTATCTTGCAGATGGGTAGCAACATCACCAAGGGCCTTGGCGCGGGCGCTAACCCGGAGATTGGCAGGCAGGCCGCTCTGGAAGACAGAGACGAGATCGCGGAGATTCTATCCGGCGCCGATATGGTCTTCATAACAGCCGGTATGGGTGGAGGCACCGGAACGGGCGCCGCGCCTATCGTGGCTGAGGTTGCTCGAGAGATGGGCATACTCACGGTCGCCGTTGTGACACGTCCCTTCCCGTTCGAGGGTAAGAAGCGTTCGAAGGTGGCGGAAGAGGGCATTCGACTACTTTCGGAGCATGTCGATTCGCTGATTACTATTCCGAACGAGAAACTCCTGGAGGTGCTGGGCAAAGAGGCATCTCTACTGGAAGCATTCAAGGCGGCGAATGATGTGCTGCTGGGCGCCGTAAAAGGTATAGCGGATCTCATCATGAATCCGGGCATGATCAATGTGGACTTCGCCGATGTGAAGACCGTGATGTCCGAGATGGGCATGGCGATGATGGGCACAGGCGCCGCCGTTGGTGCCGACCGCGCACGCGAAGCGGCCGAGGCAGCGATTCGCAGCCCACTGCTGGAAGATGTGAACCTGCAGGGCGCGCGTGGCATCCTGGTGAATATCACGGCTGGCGAGAATCTATCGCTGGGTGAGTTCTCTGAAGTGGGCGATACCATCGAGGAATTCGCATCCGACGATGCTACTGTCGTAGTAGGTACGGTTATCGATCCGACGCTCGAAAATGAGATGCGCGTTACGGTGGTTGCAACAGGCTTGGGCGATGCCCACGCAAGACCCACAAAAGTTGTGGATAACACTGACAAGGGGAGCGCTACCGATTACCGTCAACTGGATAGGCCAGCGGTGATGAGAAATCGCCAGGGCAGCGGCCGAGCAGCCGCCGCAGCCGCTGCAGTAGTTGGTTCCGATACAGACATGGACTATCTCGACATCCCAGCCTTCTTGAGGAAGCAGGCCGACTAAACGGGCGTCGAGGCGAGTAGGTTTCCTACACGGAATCCCACTATTGTGTGGGTTTTGGAACGCCGTGGCTTGGCTGGAAGCGAGCCGGCCACGAGGCCCATGTCTTATTGGGTTATGGGATGAATTTTGCTACCATGCCTCAGTTTTGTTAGGGGTAGTCGTTGTGAGCGGAAACCCTCAGGTATCGGGTCAGGTACCTAGGTGTGAGTCGAGGACTAAGGGGTATTTAATCGCTGGTGAACAGCCTGCCTCGATAGTCGAATAGCACAGCATTTAAAAGCGAACACTTGCTAGAAACCTAAGCATTTCCGATTAATTAAGACGCGAAGCGAATACCTATGCTGAGACAGAGAACCCTGAAGAATGTTATTCGCGCCACCGGCGTTGGCCTGCACACGGGCGAGAAAGTCTATCTGACCCTACGTCCCGCCCCAGTAAACAGTGGCATCATCTTCACCCGAGTCGATCTAGATACACCAGTTCAGATCCCAGCCCGGGCATCCAATGTAGGAGACACGACCCTCTCCACCTGCCTCGTGAAAGACGACGTGAGGATTTCGACTATCGAACATCTGATGTCGGCCCTCTCCGGTCTGGGCATAGATAATGCCTTTATCGATGTCAGCGCACCCGAAGTTCCTATCATGGATGGCAGTGCCGGACCTTTCGTATTCCTGATCCAGTCCGCCGGCATCGAAGAACAATCGGAACTAAAACGTTTTATCAAGATTAAGAAACCGCTTCACCTGGAGCACGGCGACAAGGCCGTTAGCCTGGAGCCCTTCGATGGCTTCAAGGTGAGCTACACACTGCTCTACGATCACCCGGTTTATAAAAAGTACACGAAGAGCGCCACCATCGATTTCTCCAGCACTTCCTTCGTGAAGGAAGTGAGTCGGGCTCGAACCTTCGGCTTCATGCACGAATTCGAAGAGCTGCGAAACCGAAACCTGGCCCTGGGCGCGAGCATGGACAACGCGATCGCCGTCGGCGACTACAAGGTGTTGAACGAGGACGGACTACGCTACGAGGATGAGTTCGTAAAGCACAAGATCCTTGATTCTATTGGAGATTTGTACCTCCTAGGCAATAGTCTTATCGGGGAGTTCAAGGGATATAAATCTGGACATGCCCTGAATAATGCTTTATTAAGAATGCTCGAAGTTAATGAAGATGCTTGGGAAATAGTCAGTTTCGATAAAGAG
>Ga0055584_100002353_pt1 | contig 18703 bp, 19 predicted proteins | sample OSDHelmetaG_FD_58716 | JGI IMG/M metagenome (GOLD analysis project Ga0055584, IMG submission 58716) | Pelagic marine sediment microbial communities from the LTER site Helgoland, North Sea, for post-phytoplankton bloom and carbon turnover... | ecosystem: Environmental > Aquatic > Marine >... | reverse complement strand
TCGTCCAAAACCGCATTGCGACGAAGCCACGAGAGTGCCCTGAAACATCTTTTCGTGGGTCCAAGTTCTCGTAACATCACGATTCACCCCCCTGTCAGGGATGCTCTCGTTCGATCAGCCGCCGAATCAATACAGCCCCCTTACTACCGTATCGGAAAGCACTAATGGAAACACCGGGCTTCCTGTTCGAGTATCCGTTTCTCGTTTGTGCACTAGCTTTGGAAAATTTGTAATGGGAGCATTTCCCAGATTTACCGTATCAACGGCTGCATCCTCAATCCTGCTATTAAATTCCGTCACCACTGTTTGTGCCGACGAGTCGGCGCCATCCGATAACTATGGCTTCGGCGGTTATATCAAGTTTGACGCGATGTTCAGCGAATACAGTGACGGTCAATTGACATCCGATAGTCACGGCAGCCAGTTCTATATCCCGGCAAAGATACCGATCGGCGGCGCTGGGGACTCGGCAACGACTTTCCAGGCACGCGAGTCGCGCATTAGTTTCAAAAGTAACCATATGCTCGCAAACGCCAAAAAAGCCAGTACCTTTATCGAAGTGGACTTCTTCCTCGGTCCAGGCGGCGATGAACGGGTCAGCAACTCTTATGAACCGCGACTTCGGCATGCATTTTTCACCTACGACAAGTGGCTTTTCGGGCAAACCTGGTCGACTTTTCAGGACATCGGTGCCCTGCCGGACAATCTGGACTTCATCGGACCGGCCGAAAGTACCGTGTTCGTGCGCCAGGCCCAGATTCGCTACACGAGCGGTCCATTTGAGTTTGCTGCAGAGAATCCGGAGACGACGCTAACGCCGTACGGGGAATCGGGCCGCATAATCGGCAGGGATGGAATGCCAGATTTCGTCGCACGATATACGGCGAGAATCGGCGAGGGTTACATCAAGGCTGCGGGCATGGTCCGCGAACTCAAGAGCGCAACCCTGGCACCGGACGAGTCTGAATTCGGTTACGGCCTTAGTATTTCCGGCAAACACCCTGTCGGCGACGACGATGTTCGCTGGATGGCCACGTACGGCAGCGGTACCGGACGTTACCTCGGGCTTAATACGGCGAATGGTGCCTCACTTGATAGCAACGGCAGTCTCGAAGCCATCGATCAGTTTGGCGCGTTCGTGTCCTATCGACACATGTGGAATGACAAATACTGGTCCAACATCACCTACGGTTTCCTGCAGAACGACCACAATCTGACTCTCACCAGCACGGATGTCACGAAAGACGTCACCAGCGTTCATTTGAACCTGCAGTACGCGCCCGTACCCGAGATGATGATTGGTGCGGAAATCCTGTTTGCCAAGCGCAATTTAGAAAGTGGCGCCTCCGGCGACATGGCGCGCTTCATTTTATCCGCCAAGTACGTCTTCTAATCAGAGATTCTGAGTACTTTTGCACCCCGAACATTGCCTGCGCGAAGCTCCTGCAGCGCAATGTTGGCATCCTCAAGCGGATAAACCTGAACTTCGGGGCGTATACCGGCTTCGGCGGCGATCTTAAGGAATGTCGAAATGTCGTCGCCGGTGATATTCGCGACCGTTCGAAGCGATTTCTCTTTCCACAGGTGGTCTTCGTAACTGATCGAGGCCATCAAGGATTTGTCGGCGTCCTCTTTTCTAATCGCATTGATCACGAGTCGACCACCAGGGCGCAGACACTCAAGTGACGAGATGACGGGATACCACGCCGGCGTCGTATCGATGATTGCGTGAGGTGCCTTTGGCGGTGCGTCGCCGGTATCGCCGGCCCAATCGGCACCTAGACTCAGCGCGAACTTGCGCTCCTCGCTATTGCGGGCGAATACATAAACCGGAGAACTCGGATACAGATATCGGGCTGTCTGCAGAACCAAATGACCGGATCCGCCGAAGCCGGTGAGGCCAAGGATCTCTCCGTTCTCCAACTGCGTCAGCTTGAGCGCCCGATAACCCACGCTGCCTGCACACAGCAGCGGCGCAGCTTCACAGTTCTCAAAAAACTCGGGGATACAATACGCGTAGTCCTCCGGCACGGTCATGTATTCGGCGTAGCCACCGTTCGCGTCACGGCCGGTAGCAACAAACTCATCGTCGATATTCTCGCCAGCGCCGCCGCTTGAACTGAATATCCAGCCGACACCAACTCGATCACCAATCCTCAACCTGGATACCATCTCACCGAGCTCAATAACCCGGCCGATAACCTCATGCCCGGGGATTACTGGCAAAGTCGGTGGCGGTGTTCTACCTTCGATTTCATCCAGTTCGGTATGACAAACTCCGCAGGCACTAACCCGAATCAGGACTTCGTCGCGAGCTGGATCAGGCCGTGGAATATCGACTAGCGACAGCGGCATCGCTGCCTGGCTCATAGGCGCCAAATGACTTAGAAGCATCGCTTTCATCGTATATTCAAGACCGATTCGCGAGACGGCAATAGCTAGAATGTCATCTTAGTCTGCATTTTCACACTCGCGCTATCAGAGCATATACGTCTAGACTCGGTCCGCTCAGCGACCACCAAAACCTCGGCGAGCGTGCTGTAGGACTTCCAGCGCAAAAGCACCTTTTTGAGGCCGATATTCAGGTCACGTATGGCTTTGCGATGATCGATAGCGACAACGATTGCGGCAGCGACCATGACCAGGCGCCAAACCAGTACGAACGCCCTCTTCTGCCATCGCTTTGGTGTTTGGCTGCGAAGAAAGTCGCAATGAAAATACAGGTGCGCGCGTTCGTCCTCGACAATCTCGAGTAGCTGCTTTTTCAATCGGCCCTCTGGCAATTGAACGGCAATCAAATGGTAGTAACAGATTCCGACAACTTCAGCGGCAAGCAGGACGACAACCTTCAGGCGTAATCCGATCAGTCGGCGTGCGAAAACAAACAAGCGCGCTGTCCAGTTCTCCCTGATCAGTTTTCCGCCCAACAACCGGACACACATCGCCAGGATGTTGGCGTGCCGGTGTTCTTCTTCCACGAACAGCAGCATTGCGGCAGCAAAATACTCGTCTGTTTGCTTCAGCCTGCAGTTCAGCGCCTGCCTGACGATGGTGCCGCCGCCTGATTCGCCAAGTTGAAAGATCGCCAGCGATTCCGACAGGGACGCGGGCAATGCGGAGTAATCCTGATCAACCTTTAATGCGGGCAGTGCTCTTGTGCTTCGATTCGCGAAGAATCGCGCCCAGACCTTCCAAATGCTTTTCTCGCCGGCCATTTCCGTCCCCTTTTAATGCCTTTACACACGTTATAGGCGTGTGATCTGGCATTTCAGGGGAGGAAATGTGTCGAGCTAGTGGCGCTAAGCCAGCCAGCCGAAGGCGCCACCGGTCAGCACGGAATAGATCAACGCGTCGAGGAAGGTCTTCATCGTCGAGGACCAGGGACGGCCGAACCAAATGCTGTCCTGAACAAAGGCCATACCGTAGGCGACAAACGCCACGGTACCGCTGATCCGAAAAATCGCGAGATAGTCTGCATCAGGAGCCGCTGTTCGGCTGACAAAATACGCGCAAACGATCGCCACCAGCAGGTTGTATCCGAACATCATGGCGAGTTGGGGGCCCATTACGGGCAGACCGGAGGGCAAGACATTAATAAAGGCAATTGGACCGTCTTTGAACTTCTGCTGCATGTCCGGTTCGTCGAGCCCCTTCATACCGGGGCAATGCGGTAGGTTGTATTGGCCGGGCGGGAGACCGGCGAGCGCCTTTCGTGCGGCCTCCTCGTCCGGGAGCTTGCTCCAGTCCTTATTGTGCCAGGGCATTGCCATCCAGATTACAGAACCGGCGATGAACGCCAGCACGGCCGACACCAGAATGGGTTGCCACAATGTCATAATAGTCATATCGACCCCCTGTTTTTGTGAGCCTAACGTATAGCAGAATGATTCGTGCCCTACCATTGTTCGTCGGCATAACGCCCATTCTGGGGGTTGCAGCGGCCTATTGGCTTAATGCCGACGCCGGCCTGCTACCGGCCTGCATGCCGTTCCTGGAGGGCTGCACATCCATCAGTTCGACAGGCAGGGCCATGCCCGGCAGCCTGGTGTTTCGGGCGGTCTTATTTCCGCAGGCGGCGTTGCTGCCTGTCCTCTGGTGGATATCCGTTGGGTGGCTGAAGGCTCTTTCCCCTCTTGCTCGCGGCCGAAAATTCATGCTGATCTGTGGAGTAGTCGGCGCGCTCGCTCTCGTCTTCTACGTGACTTTCCTTGGCACAACGCAGGCTTTTTACGAGTTTATGCGGCGCTTCGGTATCTACTTCTATTTCCTCGGAACCGTACTGGCGCAACTCACTCTGACCTTGTCAATGCCGATATCCAGACTGCGCAGCATGATGCTCGCGGTAGTCGGCGCGCCGTTCATCCTTGGCGTTATCAATCTGCTTCAGAAAGCGGTTCTTGCCGACCCGGATAAAATCGAAAACAGCATCGAATGGATTGCAGCGCTGTCGATGCAGATATGGTTCGTCCTGTTGTATTTCGCGTGGCGAAAATCGGGCATCGCCGTCATCGTGCAAACGGATCCGACCAGCGTTCGTTAGTCAGCACGGATTGATCAGTAAGGGAGCTTAGAAACTCAATGAGATCGGCGCGCTCCGAATCGCTGAGTTCGAAACTGCCAATGAATTCTAATTTGAACCGACTCAGCCGTAGCGGTGATTGCTTTCAATTCCCCACCCGAAATACTGCGTTCGCTACCGGCTGATCGCTGGCATCGCCGAAAGCCAGTCCCAAAGCGGCAAAAGGTGCAGCACTCGCTGCGCAGCAGAATAGCGCTGCTGCGGCGCCGATTAGTATATGGGTTTTGCTAGCTAGACGCCTTGCGAACGCCTTTCGGTAATTCTTCATCGTCAACAGCGACCGCACCCGGGTCCAGTACTTTAGGTGAAGCTGTGTAATCTAGCACTCCCGTGTTCAGCATGTCGGTTGATGCATGAGCGACTGACAGCTCGGTTTCAACCTGCCGAATTTTCGCCTCGGCCTGCAGGGACTGAGTCGCTCGCTCTGCAAGTTCGGAGCGCAATTCCCGCGTCTTCTTTACGGAATTCTCAAGGTCTGATGCGACCTTCTGAAGTTTGACCTGCTGCGCCGATATGACAGTATCACGTCGCTCCAGGCCAACGGATGTCTCCTTTAGTTCGTCCTGGAGTTTCTCGAACTCGGTTCTGGAGTCTTCGCCCACCGATTTGGCTACGCGCAATTCCGCTTCAAGTGCGCGAATCCTGGCGTCACGCGGATCCCGCTTCTTTGATCGACTATTTGAGTCCGCGCTGCTGACTATCGCTGCAACTATGCAGCCGAGCAAGAATGCACCAAAAAGGAGGATAATTGTTTCGTTTGAAAGTTCTGCAAACATCGCAACATGATCAAATTATTCGCTCGATCAATAAAGGACACGGGTCTCACTATGGCAAAACCCTTATCGAGCTGATTCGACCATAAGCGGTCTGCCGTCGAAAGACGAAAAAATATAAAAGTACATATAAAACAATAAGTAAAGCGATATAATTAAAGTTATTTATAAGCTATAAATTACCGCCGGCACCAATACTGTTCTGTCTGCGCGTCGAGAAAGCTTTCCGCCCCCAATCCCTTAAGCATGGCGAGCGTCGCAAGCATGCCGGCTTGCGTGCAGCTATCGGCCGCCACCGTGATCGACGCAGCGGCTCCCGCAACAGGCCAACCTGTGCGGGGGTCCAGAACGTGACTGTAGCGGACGCCGTCTTTCATTAGAAAACGCCTGGCATCACCGCTGGTGGCGAGCGCCCCCTGCCGTAACTCTATTAGTTTTTCGGCGCCACCGGGTACAAGCGTCTCAATTCCGACCGTCCAGGCCGGGCGACGACCGGGCGGGCCTGTTACGGCAAGGTCGCCGCCGAAATTCACGAGGCAAGGTGTGTCCGATTGGGAACGAAGTTCAAGGATCGCTCTGTCCACGGCATATTCCTTGCCTATTCCTCCAAGATCAATCTCCATTCCGGGCAGCAACGCCAGTAACGGCGGGCTCCACTTCGCCTTTGCCCAGCCAACCTGGCTTAGCAGGTCTGCGACTTTGTCAGTCGACGGCAAGTTGTCGCTTCCATCGAACGTCCAGGCTCGCCGCAGCGTGCCGGAGGTAATGTCGAAGGCGCCATCGCTGAGCTCAAACAAGGTCTTCGCGAATTCCAGAAGTTGTGACGTTTCGACATCGACCTCGGTCGGACGGCCTTCCGACGTATTGATTTCATCGATAATATTGCCGGCGCGGTAGCGGCTGAACTTGTCCTCTATGCGCCATGCCTCCGCGGCGACTGCTGCGGTGAGTTCTTCTGCCACTTTTTCTGAGGACGCTTCGGTCAACAACTCACAGGGGCTGCCCATAGCCTGAAAGCGGCCGGCGAAACCCTGCCCCAGCGGCTGAATGTCCAGCTTTCTCATTCGGTTATCTGTGCCCTGGCCAGATCAGGAAAGTCGGTAAACAGACCATCGACAGACAGTTCATCTATCACAAAGTCCAGTAGTTCCGTGAATGAGCTAAATCCTGGCGGCAGGTCGTCGCGGCGAAACGTGTAGGGATGCACGGCAAGCCCCTCCTCATGGGCTCTGGACACCAGTCCGGTGTCCTCCGGGCAACCATCTGGGCCTTGCCGGTACAGATGATTGACCCAGGGCCCGATGCCATCCACGGTCTGCGACAGGCGTTTCAGGCCACGGGCGCTGCGGAGTTCGTCATAGTCTGTGCTCGACTCGCCCCAGTCGTTTTCCCCAATCAGCTGGATCAGCTTCAATTCACAATTGTACGTGTCTCGGATTCGGATCAACTCCTGATTATCGAAGCACTGCACGTAGACTGGGTCGTTGTGGAATTCATAGCCATGGGCGTTGAGTTCGGCGAGAAATAACGGAGTGATATCGACACCCTCGGACCGGTGCCATTCGGGTCGTTTGATCTCAGGGTAAATGCCAATCGGTCGCCCGACGCTGGCCTTCAATTGCTCGATGAACGCCAGTTCCTCCGAAAAGCTGTGTACCCGAAACTCTTCATCACCAGACTGATGGCGGTCCGGGTATACGGGTCGTCCGTTCTTCTGCGTTCTCTCATGTACGAACAGCGTCCGGACTTCATCCAGAGTGAAGTCCCGAACGTAGAAGCGACCATCATCGCGCATTCTGTCGGGGAACTTCTTTTCTACGTCGCTTACGCGATCAAGATGAATGTCGTGCAGCACGACAAGTTGATCATCCTGCGTTGCTACAACGTCCTGTTCGAGATAATCAGCCCCCATGGTGTAGGCGAGAGCTTTGGCCGGAAACGTGTGCTCGGGAAGATAGCCTGATGCTCCCCGGTGCGCGATTACGACAGGTCTAATCTGTTGGCCCGTCCGCGTCGAATCCCGGGAAATCGAGCACCTCCCACCTCGCCGTATCCTCACCACGCGCCTGCCGGAGCAGCGCATCGGCAATCTCACGATTATTCCACTCGATGTGTTCCTGGCAGCGCTCAACCATTTCGACGGGTGTCTCGGCGACGCCACCGAACGGGCGGATAGCGACCATGCCTTTCTGGTTAACTTCCGCGACATCCATAATGAACTGCGTGATTTCGGGGCGCTGCTCATAGGTGCTCGACAGGATAATCACCGCTTCCGCAGCCTTTATCTGTTCGATCAACTCATCCTTGATGGCTTGCAGTCCGCCATTCTCAGGGACGTTCTCTGGTTTGCTTACATTGACGTAATAAAAGCGATCGACGCTCTCAAGAAACTCGAAAACGCGCAGGTAATCAAAGCTTTCATCGAAAATGTGCGACGCGAAAACTGCGATTGGGTTGTTCTCGGACACAAGTTGCTCCTCCGGACGTCATGGTCCTGACTATTTCTTGCGTAGTTTAACCAATAATTGCGGTGCGCGCGCATAGCACTGTACCGATCGTTTCGGTATCGTATGCTCCGAATGCGACTCCTCCAATACAACATCCGTTATGCCGTCGGCGGTGGCGCGAGCATGCACATGCCGCTACCCGGTGCAGGCTATGTTCTCGGCAATCAGTCGGTGTTGCCGGATATCACGGATTTCATCAAATCGGTCGACCCGGACATAGTCGGTCTTATCGAAGTGGACACCGGATCGATTCGCAGCCGCAAAGTTAACCAGGCCGAAAAAATCGCGGCTGATCTGGGAATGAACACATCGTATGAGACCAAATATGGCGAGAACTCATTCAACAAGATGCTGCCGATCGTCCGCAAACAAGGCAACGCGTTTCTAGCGGCCCGACGGGTCCATGGCGAAAAATTCCATTATTTTGATACGGGTATCAAACGACTCATTATCGAGTTGGAAATGGAGGACTACGCGATATTTCTGGTGCATTTGTCTCTAAAATATCGGCATCGGCATTTACAGATGCGCCATCTTTACGACCTCATTCAGGAAACCGAGAAACCGGTTGTCGTCGCAGGCGACTTGAATACGTTCTGGGGTGAGAATGAGATTTATCTTTTCATGAAAGCGGCAGGTTTAACGTCAGCGAATAAAGACTATTTGCCGACCTATCCAAGCCGATCACCGCGCAAGGAACTGGATTTCGTGCTGTATCAGGACGGCATTGAGGTAACCGGATTCGAAGTTCCGGATGTGCGACTTTCCGACCATTTACCGATCATTTGCGATTTCGAACTGCGGTGAGACACTAATGACAATCAAACATTGGAAATCTGAAACAGACGATAAGGGCATTTTATGGCTCTGCCTTGATTTGGCCGACTCCAGGGTGAACGTTTTATCGTCTGAAGTTCTTGAAGAATTAAGCGAGATCATCGACGCAACGGCGGATAATCCGCCGCGCGGACTGGTCCTGTGGTCCGGAAAAGCTGGCACATTCGTCATGGGCGCAGACATCAAGGAGTTTACCAAGGTCGATACCCTGGAACTCGCCAACAAAGTGGTCCGACTCGGGCAGCGATTGATGGATAAGGTCGAGGGGCTAGAATTCCCGACGGTTGCTGCGATCAACGGTTTTTGTCTTGGCGGCGGTCTTGAACTTTCGATGGCATGCGATTACCGCATTGTGTTTGGCGGGAGCAAGAAAATCCTCGGATTGCCAGAGGTCAAGCTTGGGCTCCACCCTGGATTTGGCGGTACGGTCCGTTCGATCCGGCTATGCGGCGTTCGCGCTGGCATGCAATTAATGCTTACAGGCGCGCCGATCGCGCCTGGCAAGGCCAAAGCGATCGGGCTTGTCGATATAATCACTAGCGAAGACAAATGGCGTACGGATGCCGTGGCGCTGATCGAGTCCCCTCCACCGCGTCGACGTGCGGGTTTGATAGACCGCATGCTAAACCTCAGTGCAGCGCGCCCATTCGTCGGTAAAATGCTGTTGAAGCAAGTTGAGGGCAAGGCACGCAAGGATCACTACCCTGCTCCCTACGCGATGATCGATAACTGGCTCGCCAATGGAGCATCTGAAACCACCGGCTACGAGGCTGAGGCCAGCAGTTTCGCGGAACTTATGTGTTCCAGCACATCCAGAAACCTGGTCCGGGTTTTCTTTCTGCAAAATCGTCTCAAGTCACAGGGCGGCAAGTCCAAGGCCGAACTGAAACACATTCATGTTGTTGGCGCCGGCGTGATGGGTGGCGATATTGCTGCCTGGTGCGCGCTGCGTGGCTATACGGTGACGCTGCAGGACCGGGAACAGAAATATATCGACCCCGCAATGGAGCGAGCGGCAAAACTGTTTGCGAAGCGTGTCAGGGATGAGGACAAACGCGCCGCCACAGATGAGCGCTTGCGGTCCGACGTCAATGGAGATGGCGTCGCCGAAGCCGATATTGTCATTGAAGCAATTATCGAAAACCTCGAGGCGAAGCAATCGCTGTACGAGGTCTTACAGGCTAAAATGAAACCCGGCGCCCTGCTCGCCACCAATACCTCCAGTATTCGTCTGGAAGAACTTCGAACGGTCCTGAAAGAGCCGCAGCGTTTTATTGGATTGCACTTTTTCAATCCGGTCGCAATGCTGCCGCTTGTTGAGGTGATTCGCTGCGAAGATACCGATCAGGAGGCACTGGATATTGGCTTCACGTTCACCAAAGCGATCAGCAAACTGCCGCTGGAGTGCATGAGTTCGCCGGGATTTGTCGTTAATCGGATACTGGCGCCGTATATGGCCGAGGCGATGCACCTCGCTGATGAAGGTGTTCCATTGGCAGTAATTGACGAGGCCGCGATGGCTTTCGGCATGCCAATGGGTCCTGTCGAGTTGGCCGACAGCGTCGGCCTTGACGTAGCGCTGCATGTATCGAAAGTACTTGGCGCAGCTATGGGTCGCACGGGTCCGGCTTCGCTGCAGAAAATGGTGGACGATGGGCTGCTGGGGCGAAAGTCCGGCCAGGGCTACTATCGATGGGAGAACGGCAAAGCCGTCAAACCCGATACCGCCACAGAGCACGCTGCGGACTATGTAGCGGGCAATATTGAAGATCGGCTGGTGTTATCCATGGTCAACGAAGCTGTTGCCTGTCTGCAGGAAGGCGTTGTTGCGGACGCGGACCTGCTGGATGCAGGTGTCATTTTCGGCACCGGCTTTGCACCGTTTCGCGGAGGACCGTTGAACTACGCCAGGGAGCGTGGCACCACGTCGGTCGTCATGCGATTGAATGAGCTGGCAAAAGTCCATGGAGAACGATTCGAGCCGAACATCGGGTGGTCCGACTTGTGACCGATGTCACAGAGGACCCGGTGTGGTAAAACAAACTGTGCGCCGCTTCACGCTGTATGCACGGGATGGTATCCGAAGTCATTGAATTAACGGTAGAATGGCGAACTAATAGGGCTTCTATGCGCCATGAGCGAATGTCGAGTAAATACAGGATGAATAATGTCAAGTGAGCAGGTAAATATTGAGCTGCTCAGAGGCTTTTCTCCGCTAGACGGATTGAAGCAAGATAACCTTGTTGCGCTTGCACGCAAGGTGCAAGTTCGTGAGATGTCGCCTGGCCAGGTCCTGTTCAAGGAAGGCGATACTGAAAAGCGCACGCTGTACATTGTTTCCGGCACGCTTGAATTGCTCGATCAGAATAAAATCATAGGCACTGTCGAAGGCGGCAGCGAACGAGCCCGAAACCCCGTTGCTCCCGTGTATCCCCGCAGAGTTACCGCGCGCGCCAAAAACCGGGTCAAGTATATTTCGATCGATAGCGACCTGCTTGACGTCATGTTGACCTGGGACCAGACCGGAATTTACGAGGTCTCCGAATTTTCAGGCATGTCAGAGCAAGGCAATGAAGACTGGATGACGATGCTTCTGCAGACAAAGGCCTTCCACAAGATTCCGCCGGCGAACATCCAGGCGATCTTCATGCGCATGCAGCAGATCAACTATCGCAGCGGCGACGTCATTCTGAAGCAAGGCGCTGAAGGGGACTATTTTTATGTCCTGATTCGCGGCTCCGCCCTCGTTACGCGTGAGACGCCGCTCAGCAAAGCAGGCATTAAGCTGGCTGAGTTGTCAGTTGGCGATACCTTCGGCGAAGAAGCGCTCATCTCGGACTCGAAACGAAACGCAACCGTCACAATGCAGTCCGACGGCGCAGTGATGCGTTTAGGCAAGGACGATTTCAAGAAACTCCTGAATGAACCGATGCTCGACTGGTTGACAATGGATGAGGCTGAAGAAGTCATTCGCAGCGGTGGCCAGTGGCTCGACGTCAGGCTGCCAAGCGAGTTCGAAAACCAGCATTTGGACAGTGCGTTGAATATTCCACTGTATTTCATGCGCTTGAAACTCAATACACTGGATCAAAGCAAGAAATATATCGTTTGCTGCGACACCGGGCGCCGCAGTTCAGCGGGCGCTTACATCCTCAGTGAGCGAGGCTATACGGCCTACGTATTAAGGGGTGGTATCAACCGGGATCAACCCTAGGGCCAACCCCAGGACACCTGCTTTACATGGTGTGAGTCGGCTTGTCGCCTCCGAGAGCGCCAGCCAGGTAGTTCTCGATTTTCTTCTGCGTGTTGCCCTGATCCTGATCCGAAAACTGCACGCCAATACCGGCAGTACGCTTGCCCTGAGCGCCCTTCGGTGTCATCCAGATGACCGTGCCGGCCACCGGAATTTTCTCTTCCTCACCCATCAGGTTGAGCAACATGAAGACTTCGTCTCCAAGCCTGTAAGAACTGTTGGTGGGGATAAATAGCCCCCCGTTGATCACGTACGGCATGTACGCAAGATACAAGGCGCTCTTGTCCTTGATTGTCAGTGTCAGCAGTCCGGGTTTGCTCATTTTTGCATTTTCTCTATTTTCGGCGAGCCAGCATTAGCTCCATACCGTCTATTGGTGGCGTCAGACCGCATTCCTTCAGTCCGCTCGCCCAATCGATCAACAGCCCTTCTATAGCCAGTTGAACGTTATACGACCCGCCGGGTTGCCCCCGCAAGCGATTGATTATGTCTAAATAGCAGAACAAATTTCGCCTGTCCATGCGGCACAGCACAGAATCGTCAATTACCAGCCCGGCAGCCGCTTCACGCCCGCCTGAATTCGCCAGTACAGCCAGTTTCGTCTGTTGCGATAACCAATTGAAAACGAAGCTTGTGTCGAGTTTTGCCCACCGGGCTGCCACTTCGATCGGCGAGCCCTTGCCTTTTCCAAGTGCCTGCAGGTCGCGACCCATCGATTGACTGGTTTCCAGATCATCGAGCGCTTGAATTGCGGCCAACGGTGCGCCTCCGGACATCCGAAGCGCGTCAATCCATGCAGCGCCCGGCTGCAGGCGATCGAGCCATTCTGCGGCCATGGGCTCCGTGGGAACCGCGATATCAATTCGTTGACAGCGACTGAAGACGGTAGCGGGCAGCTTTCCTACCCGGTCAGCAACAAGGATCAGCAAGGCATCGCCAGGCGGTTCCTCCAGCGTCTTCAGCAAGCTATTGGCCGCATTGACGGTCAAGTCATTGGCAGGTTCTATGACCGCGACCTTGCCATTGCCCTCGTAGCTGGTGAGAACGAGTTCCCCTACCAGGGCGCGAATCTGATCAATACCGATGGTTTTCTTATCTTCTGGTGTGCTGATCCAGCGCATGTCGGGATGTTGAATGACTTCAAACGGGTAAGCCGGCAAAATCGTCAGCGGATCCGGCGTGAGCTTCTGTGCGGCCATCCAGGCTGCTGCCGCCCGCTTGCCAACACCGATCGGGCCAGTGAGCATGACCGCGTGCGGACTGCGGTCCTGGCTACTGCTGTCCAGCCACGATCTGGCGATAGTTTTTTGCCAAAAAAGATCCATAAAAACAGATTCTTATAGCTATAAATTAAGGTTAAATATCATCAAGTAGCTGCTGTGCGAGCCTGATGACGTCGGCCTGTACCGCAGCCAGTTCTCGTGTCGTGTCGAGAACGGCAAATCGATCGGGTTCCTCTGCTGCAAGCAGCAAATAGTGCTCGCGAACGCGTGCAAAGAACGCGTGTTCTTCCTGTTCGATCCGGTCCGGCTTGCTGCGATTTCCTGCCCGGGCCATACCGACCTCGACGGGCGCATCCAGAAGTATCGTGAGATCGGGCCAGAGGTCGCCGTGAACCCACTCTGCCAACTGGTCCACGGTCTCCAGCGGCAGACCTCTGCCCGCACCCTGATAGGCTCTGCTGGAATCGGTAAATCGATCGCAAATGACCCACTTGCCGGCATTCAGCGCAGGTCGTATGTTGTTGTTCACATTTAGCGAGCGCGCGGCAAACATCAGCAGCAGCTCGGCGATCTCGGGAATGTCTTCGTCGCCGCGGTGCATCAACAGGTGCCGGATATCCTCTGCAAGCGGTGTGCCTCCCGGTTCGCGGGTCGTCAGGACTTCATAGCCAGCACTTTCGACAAATGTCACCAGCACCTCGATATTGCTGGACTTGCCGACGCCCTCAATGCCTTCAACCGATATGAATCGCCCGCGTACCATGTTCAGCGGCCCGCTCATCGTTTGCGACGCAGTTCAGCCAGGTATTCCGCTACAGCGGCATCGTGCTCGGCTTTGGTCGTTGAAAACTTGTGGCTGCCATCGGCAAGACCCGTTGCAACAAAAAACAACTCGGTGCCGTCTTCTGGATTCAGTGCAGCGTTGATCGCGGCTCTTCCGGGCATCGCTATTGGCGTCGGCGGTAAGCCGTGTCGCGTATAGGTGTTGTAAGGGGTGTCCGTCTTAAGATGTTTTCGGGTCAGGTTGCCGTCAAACGCCGGACCAATTCCGTAGATTACCGTTGGGTCCGTTTGCAGTCGCATACGCTTGCCCAGTCTGCGAGCGAAGACGCCGGCAATTTTCGGTCTTTCATCCGCTCTTGCCGTTTCTTTTTCGACTATGGACGCGAGAATCAAGGTTTCATACGGCGTCTTCATCGGCGTATCGCTGCTGCGCTTGTCCCATTCTTCTGCAAGTACTTTCTGCATCAGGGTATACGCCTGCTTGAGAATGTCCCGGTCCGTTGATCCCCGCGGAAATCGGTAAGTTTCAGGCAAGAACAATCCTTCAGGGTGAATCATCGTTGCGCCCAGGGATTCGAGCAGTGCGGGCCAGTCTTCATCGCTCATAGTGGCTGTTACAGCATCATTGGCATGCAGTGCCTGCAGTACCTCCCGATGATTCCAGCCCTCAACAAGAGTGAACGCAAACAAACGCACTGCGCCTTTCGTAAATTGCTCAATCAGCGATTTCGGCGATGCGCCCGGCTTTATGAGGTAATGCCCGGCCTGAATCGCCCCGCCCTTGTCGTGCCAGCGCACGTAAAGGCGTAACCAGCGGTCATCGGAGATGAGCCCGGCGGAAACCAGATTGTTCGACACCGAGGTGAAGGAACTGCCGGGCAGTATGTCGAACTCGGCTCCGCCGTCCGGGACGGACACCGCAGACGCCATGAAACTATTGACCTGGTGAGTCACCAGCAATATTCCGCCGAGTGTGACAAGGGACACAATAGCCAGCGCCAGATAAAGTCGCTTCATGGCCGACATTCAGGCACCTGGTGACTGGCCATGATTGTCATGACGTTCCGCGTAACCTGACCGACGGGCCATTTTGTTTCCCCGCAGGCCCTGACCGGAATGACGCCAAACTGACTGTTGGACAGGAAAACTTCATCTGTATCCGCGAGGCGTGACAGTGAACAGGCTTGAATATCAACCACGATTCCTTGCCTGTCCAGTGTCTCAATCACATGTCGGCGCATGACGCCTTCAACACCACACCGGTCGAGAGGGGACGTAGAAACAGACTTGTCGTTGACGAAAAACACGTTGCTCATAGTACCGCAGATGATGTTGTCTTCCGCATCCAATGTCAGCCCTTCAAAGCTGTCTGTGCCCGCCAGTTCTGAACGCGCAAGTACCTGCTCCAGTCGGTTGAGCGTTTTCAATCCGGCCGTCGCCGAACCCGATGCAAGCCGGGTCGCGCAAATGACGGTCTCAATACCACTTCTGTAGAAATCGGGCGCCACCGGCGCAGCCGAGAATGCGTGATACAGCACTGTCGGAGAATCCACGAATGGCCGGGCGTAACCGCGCAGGCCAGACCCGGCCGAAACGATGACTTTCACGCCAGCGCGATCCGTTGCTATGTCACTGCGCTGCAATGCGTGACACAGGCCCTCATACAATTCGCTCTCCGAAGGCATCTTGATTCCAAGCACCCGGCAACCTTTGGCGAGGCGATCAATATGATATCGCCACAGCCGGGGCTCGCCTTCGCGAATGGCAATCGTCTCAAACAGTCCGTCGCCGTACTGAAACCCACGGTCACTTATCGAAACCTGGTCTATGGCTTCGCCTTGATTGAACCAGTCAGGCATCTTCAAGTGCTCTCAACATACCTTCCGCCTTCGCCCGCGTTTCATCCAGTTCCGATTGCGGGTCCGAATCCGCGACAATGCCTGCACCCGCGCGAAAAGTGATCTGATTGTCGCGTTTCACCATCGTTCGAATCAGAATATTGAGGTCCAGGCTGCCGTCACGGTTGAGGTAGCCCATCGAGCCTGTGTAAGCGCCACGCGGTGCGACTTCCAACTCATCAATGATTTCCATGCATCGTACCTTCGGACAGCCGGTGATCGTGCCCCCGGGAAACACCGCGCCAATTGCCATGCCGGGGGTGGTATCGCCGCGCAGCGTTCCCCGAACATTCGAAACGATATGGTGCACATGGGCGTAGCTTTCAAGAACCATCATTTCGTCGACTTCGACCGAGCCGGGCAAAGAAACCCTGCCCAGGTCGTTACGCTCAAGGTCAATCAGCATGATGTGCTCCGCGCGTTCTTTCGGATGTGCAAATAGCTCATTCGACAGGTCGTCATCGGACGCCTCATCAGCCCCGCGGCGACGTGTACCGGCAATCGGTCGGGTGGATATCGTGCCATTCCGAACACACAGCAGTCTTTCGGGCGATGATGAAATAATCGACGTGCCCTGCCAACGGGCAATTCCGGCGAATGGGCCCGGATTCGTCGTACAGAGTGATTCGTAGACGGATTCCGAGCTACGTTCGTCATCGACAGTTACGGTCCATTGTCTCGACAGATTCGCCTGGTATACGTCGCCGGCTGCGATGTAGTTCTTCGCCATTTCGACAGCGTCCGTGAACTGCCGCGGGTCGTCCTCTGATACCTCAAGGTGTCGGGAACTCGTCGCATTCGCAACAAGGCCCGGTTGCTCAAGGTCTGCCAGTACCTGGCCCTTGAGTTGCGTGCTATCGCGCTCGCAAACGAATACGCAGTCCAGCGTCAGGTGATCGAAAATAATTGCGGCCGGACAACGAACCGCGAACGCAGTCGGCAGCAGCGGGTCTTTGTGCAGGTGCAGGTTTGGCTCGACTTCGGCTGCAAGTTCGTAGCCCAGATAGAGAAACCAGCCTCCCTGAAACGGCAGATGACTCACGGCGTCGACTGTTTTTTCTTCGCCCCACCAGCTATCCAGCGCTTTGAGAAATTGTGTTTGCTTGTCCGCGCCTCGGCCAGACAGGTCGCCGTTTTCGCTTAGTACCAGGGAATCTCCCGGAAAAGCGAACAGGATATCGAATCGTCCCAGCTCACCGCCTTGCGCGGTACTCTGGAGAAGGAAGGGATATCGAGACGGATGTAGCTGATTGAGCCTTCGCAGCTCATCAGGACCGAGCTTCCCAGGCAGAAGCTCAGTCAAATGCTCTGATTACCAGGCTTCCGTTGGTGCCGCCAAATCCGAAAGAGTTGGAAATTACGGTGCGGACCTTCGTCTCACGCGCAACGTTCGGCGTGTAATCCAGATCGCACTCAGGATCCTGATTGTCCAGATTGATTGTCGGTGGGATGACATTATCGCGGATTGCCAGGGCGCTGAAGATGGCCTCAACAGCGCCCGCTGCGCCGAGGAGATGTCCTGTCGTCGACTTTGTGGAGCTGACGGCCAGGCTATTGGCGGCATCGCCAAATGCGCGCTTGATGCCATTGGTTTCACCAATGTCGCCTGCAGGCGTCGAAGTGCCATGAGCGTTGAGGTAGTCGATATCCGAAACATCGATGCCGGCGTCACGAATGGCCGCTGTCATGCATTTGCGAGCGCCCTCGCCGTCCGGCGGCGGCAGCGTGATGTGATAAGCGTCACCGCTCATACCAAAACCAATTACCTCAGCGTATATACGTGCGCCACGTGCTTTGGCGTACTCGAGCTCTTCCAGAACCACACAGCCCGCGCCGTTGCTCAGGACAAACCCATCGCGATCGATGTCGTAGGGACGACTGGCGCCCGCAGGATCGTCATTTCGTGTCGTCATTGCCCTGGCCGAGCAGAAGCCGCCCATAGCCAGCGGAGTCGTCGCGAACTCGGAACCGCCGGCGAGCATTACCTCGGCGTCGCCGTGTTCAATACTGCGTGCTGCCAGACCAATGCAGTGAGTCGATGAAGCGCAGGCCGTTACGATCGAAATATTCGGGCCGGTAATGTGGTGCATGATGCTGGCCTGACCCGAGGTCATGTTGATGATGCTACCCGGAATGAAAAACGGCGATATCTTGCGCGCGCCTCCGGCAATCATTTTGTTTTGATTATCTTCGATGGTCTTGATGCCGCCGATTCCAGCACCCATGGCGACGCCAATTTCATGACCGTTTTCTTCAGTTATTTCAAGACCGGCATCCTTGATCGCGTCCATCGTTGCGGCAACGCCGTAGTGGATAAACGGATCATTCTTGCGCTGATCTTTTTTCGAAATATAGGAATCAACGTCAAAGTCCTTGACGAGTCCAGCGATCCGGGTCGGAAAGCTGCTGGTGTCAAAGTCGTCGATTAAACGAGTACCCGATACGCCTTCACAAACGTTAGACCACGCCTGTTCGAGCTCGCTACCAACAGGCGAGACAATACCCATGCCGGTAATTACAACGCGTCTATTGCTCAAGGTAGCCTCGTGGTGAAGCGGCAGAGATGCCGTGAGGTACTGAAGAAAAATGGCGCGGTGCCAGGCACCGCGCCGATACTCTTAATCTTTGCTCTTGTTGTTGCTTACAAAGTCGATCGCTTGCTGGACAGTCGTGATCTTCTCTGCTTCTTCGTCAGGGATTTCGGTTTCGAATTCCTCTTCAAGAGCCATAACCAATTCAACGGTGTCGAGCGAATCAGCGCCCAGATCATCGACGAATGAAGCATCGTTTGTTACCTCGTCTTCTTTAACTCCGAGTTGCTCGGCAACGATGCCCTTAACTTGTTCTTCG